>Ga0209536_100004189_pt1 | contig 22830 bp, 24 predicted proteins | sample DeeMarSeWOR28_12_FD_187461 | JGI IMG/M metagenome (GOLD analysis project Ga0209536, IMG submission 187461) | Marine sediment microbial communities from White Oak River estuary, North Carolina - WOR-2-8_12 (SPAdes) (version 2) | ecosystem: Environmental > Aquatic > Marine > Intertidal zone >... | reverse complement strand
TAATGCAGCCACTACCGGTGCATAGATCAAGAACGCGGGTAATATTCTCTTCTTCAATCCATGGCTGAAAGTGCTCGAGAATGTATTCGGCAATCAACGATCGCGGTATCAGCGCGCGCTCATCAATATAGAAACGATGACCGGCAAACCAGGCCTCGTTGAGTAAATAGGCAACCGGGATCCGCTCCTTGATTCGACGCATGACCAGCGCGTCTAGCTGGTCGATTTCACTGGCAGTCAGTACACGCTCCAGAGCATCGTCGAGCTCGGCGGGTGACACGCCGATAGCGCTGCCCACGAGCCAGGCGGCTTCATCCAGCGCTTCGAAAGTACCGTGACCGTAGAAAAGATCACTGCCCAGAAACTTCTGTTCGGTCTGATAAATATACCGACCAACACTTATCCTTGCGTCGTCCTGCATTACTGATCGCCGAGCGAAAACTTATTTCTTGTAGCCGGTGGGTAATGGCCGACGGGCAACGCCACTATCGACGGCAGCGCGGGCAATGGCCGGGGCAACGGTATCCAGCAGGCGCGGGTCGAACGGCTTGGGAATGATGTATTCCGGGCCGAATGCCAACGCGTCCAGGTTATACGCCTTGAGTACCTCTGCCGGCACCGTTTCATGTGTCAGGTCCCGTAGTGCCGCTACACCTGCCTTGAGCATCTCGCGGTTTATGTGCGAGGCATGCACATCGAGTGCACCGCGGAAAATATAAGGGAAGCCCAGTACGTTATTTACCTGGTTCGGATAGTCCGATCGACCGGTGGCCACGATCACGTCACCACGTACTTTTTTCGCATCTTCCGGGAGGATCTCCGGATCGGGATTGGCCAGGGCAAACACGATCGGGTTGGTCGCCATGCTTGCCAGCATGGCCGCACTGAGCTTGCCACCGCTGGAGACGCCGATGAAGATATCCGCGTCTCTCATGGCATCTTCCAGCGTGCGCTTGTCAGTCTTGTTGGCAAACTCCTGCTTGTACTGGTTGAGGTCTGGGCGATCAGCATGGATCACCCCCTTGCTGTCGACCAGCAACAACTTGTCCGGATCGGCACCAAGGTCAAGCAACAGGCGCATCGAGCTGATTCCGGCCGCGCCGGCGCCGAGACAGACAATCCGCGCATCACCCAGTTTCTTGCCGGCAATCTCCAGCGCGTTCAGCAGCCCGGCGCAGATGATGACAGCGGTACCATGCTGGTCGTCATGGAACACCGGGATATCGAGCCGCTGTTCCAGTATGCGCTCGATTTCAAAACAGGCGGGCGCAGCTATGTCTTCCAGGTTGATTCCGCCAAAGGTGGGGGCGATACGGGTGACGGTGTCAATGAACTCCTCTGCGGTGGCGGCATTGACCTCGATATCAAAGACATCGATGTTGGCGAAACGCTTGAACAGTACGCCCTTGCCTTCCATTACCGGTTTACTCGCCAGGGCACCGGTGTTGCCCAGGCCCAGCACCGCACTGCCATCGCTAATTACCCCTACCAGGTTTCCCTTGTTGGTATATCGAAAGACATCGTCGGGATTATCGGCGATGGCGCGCACTGGGGCCGCGACGCCAGGAGAATAGGCCAGCGCCAGGTCCTCTTGTGTTCGGGTCGGCTTGGTCACCTCGGTGGCCAGTTTCCCGGGCGTCGGGTGCTCGTGGTATTCGAGTGCGGCTTGCATGAGTTTGTCGTTCATCTGGTTTCCTAATGGATAATCTTGACTGCTTCGCCAGCTTTCAGTTCCCCGTCGGGGTACTTGTCATTGATCAAACGCAACAAGCGTTCAGGATAATTGGGTATTGGTGACTTGCGCGCGAGCGCTTTAAAACTTGTATCACGACCGACTTTCACGATATCAATTCGCAGGCCCTTGGCCCATTTCCGCTCGCGGGCGGTCAGCCCATGCATGCTTGCTGTAACCTTCAGGAACATCGGGTCCGTTTGCTTTAATAACTCATCGGTTTTGGTCGCGCCAAAGAAGGCATAGACACGGTCTTTATACAGGACAACACTCACGCGCGCGTTGCGCCGCCCGAACGGGGTGGCAATACGAGCGATTGCCGAATGGTTTGGCAGCCTGGAGCCGGGCACGCTTCCTTCCTGCTCGAGTTTTCCCAGTTTTAGTTTGCTGGTCATCACCTGTTTTGCGGTCAATTTTTCGTCCTTTTTTAGCTCCACCAGGCGCACTTCCATGGCCGCGTCGCGTCCGGGGCTGATTGCCGAAAGCGCTTTCGGTTCATTGCTGAGCTGCCAGCCCTTGGGAAAGGTCAGGGAAAAATTCAAACCATCATGATAGAAAGCGTTCCCGCGTCGTATGCCCTGGTTGACGCTATCGCCAAAGACTACGCCGTCGAGCTGGGTCAGGTAAGACTCCCGGTTGATGTGCCCCGGTTTGCTGCCATTTCTCTTGTACTTGTTGGCGGCGGCGACAACCTGCTGCAGGCGCGTGTCCGCACTCGGGTGCGAAGCGAATACACCATGATACACACGCGGTTCACGACCTTCTTTCTCCGCCCGCTCTTTTTCGAACTCTTCCTGGTTTTTCAGGATGCCAATAACATCGATCATGGCTTTCGGCTCGTAGGAGGTGCGCGCCAGATATTCAGCGCCGAGGCGATCGGCCTCCAGCTCATCCTCTCGACCGTAACCACTCAGCATGGCACTACCCAGTATGTTCATCAGTTGTTGACTCACGTCGGTACGCAACTCTGGCACAAATATCGTTGCCAGGGTCATGCCAAGCGTGGTGGCCATGGCCTTGGAATACTGTTGCACCCCGTGCCGGGCGGTCACGTGGCCCAGCTCGTGGCCCAGCACCGCGGCCAGCTCTGCTTCCGAGTTCATGTACGCCATGATGCCTCGGGTAATATAGATATAGCCACCGGGTAGTGCGAACGCGTTCACCTCAGGGGTATCGAGCACAGTGAAGGTATAGGTCAGGTTGCTTCGATGACTCTGCTTGACCAGGCGCTGGCCAATTCGATCGACGTAAGCCTGCAGTTCGGGATCATCATAGACACCGTATTGCTTGACGATCTCCGGGTGATTCTTCTTGCCCAGGGCGATCTCCCGCTCCTCGGACATGAGTGACAGGTCCTGCTCACCCGTTACCGGATTGGCGGCGCAACCATGCAGTCCCGCGCCCAGAGCCGCGAGGAGCAGAATTGTCAGTTTGAGCGAACCCGATTTCATTTTAGGATTTCCACCATTGCCGGATGCCCGACGCGAACGCGTAATTTATCACGCCAGAGGCTGATCCAGCCCCTGACCTGCACCCGCTTGCCCTTCCAGTTCTTCGGGTCGCCGCCAAAGTAATGCCAGTTGTCGCGACTGATGGCGACGGCGAAATCGGCCGACAGGTCAAAATAGACGTACTTTCGACTCTGGCCAACGCGCTCGACGGTGCCGGTAACAAAACGAAAGCCGGTATCTTTCGGTCCCAGTTGATTGGCGGGTATCGGCCGATAATACGGATCAGCCCAGATGCCACGTCTCGCCTGCCGGGCCTCGGCCTCGATGACACGATAGCGACCAATGTGATCAAGGTTCGGAGGAATCGCGATTAGCACAGCCAGGCCCTGGCCTAGCAGGTGCTCGCCGGCCGAGACACCGCTGGCATTGTCGACATAGGCCAAGGTACGTCCATGGTGATCGTAGCGATCGGGCCCGAAGCGCAAATGCGCCGGTCGACCGGCAAGAAGGTCTTTGAGTGCCTGCTTTGCCGCCAGGGCAAGCGGCTGGTCCGGGCGCCCCTGCCGACCCATCTCGGGCGCGTTAACGCCGACCAGCCGGATCTTGCGGCCATCAGCCAGTTGTAAACTATCGCCATCGACAACCTGCCTGACCGCCACCGTCTCGGCGGCCGTGGCAGCCACTGGGCACAGCAGCCACAACGTAAAAAAGGCACCCCAGAGGGATGCCTTTTTATGCAAGTGAGTGCTCACTTGGCTTTATTTCTTCATCGAACCGTACTTCTGGCGGAATTTCTCCACACGGCCCGCGGTATCGACGATCTTCTGCTTGCCGGTATAAAACGGGTGGCAGGCAGAGCAAACTTCGACGTTCAGGTCTTCGCCCAGGGTGGAGCGTGTCGTAAAGGTGTTGCCGCAAGTGCAGGTCACCTTCATATCGGTGTATTCGGGATGGATGCCGGATTTCATAATTGCCTCGTCTGTGTCACGCCACGGATTTCCGACCCGCAGCTCACTAGTTAGGTCCCCTCGTCGGGGCGGCGTAGTCTATTCAAAAATATCTTGCGGAGCAATAAGTTAAACCGGACATCTTGTTGTCGTGGCGTTTACCGCTTCATTGAGGCGAAGAATTCGGCGTTATTCTTGGTGGATTTCAGCCTATCCAGCAGGAATTCCGATGCCTCAAGCTCGTCCATCTGGTGCAGCAACTTGCGCAGGATCCAGACCTTTTGCAGCTCGTCCGGGTCCAGCAACAGCTCTTCGCGACGGGTGCCGGAGCGATTGATATTGATCGCCGGGTAAACCCGCTTCTCCGCCAGACGACGATCCAGATGGACCTCCATGTTGCCGGTACCCTTGAACTCCTCGTAGATGACATCATCCATCTTGGAGCCAGTGTCGATCAGGGCCGTGGCCAGAATGGTCAGGCTGCCACCTTCCTCGATATTACGAGCGGCACCAAAGAATCGCTTCGGGCGCTGCAGGGCATTGGCGTCAACACCGCCGGTAAGCACCTTGCCGGAGGCCGGTACCACCGTGTTATAGGCGCGGGCCAGTCGGGTGATGGAATCGAGCAGGATGACCACATCCTTCTTGTGCTCGACCAGACGCTTGGCCTTTTCAATCACCATCTCCGCCACCTGTACGTGGCGTGTCGCCGGCTCGTCAAAGGTTGAGCTGATCACTTCGCCGCGAACCGAGCGCTGCATTTCCGTCACTTCTTCCGGGCGCTCATCGATGAGCAACACCATTAACATGCAATCCGGGTGATTGGCCGTGATCGCATGGGCGATCTGTTGCAGCATCACGGTCTTGCCGCTCTTGGGCGATGCCACCAGCAGACCGCGCTGACCTTTACCGATGGGCGAAATCAGGTCGATCACGCGTGCAGTCAGGTTCTCGGTAGATTCGTTGTCCTGTTCCAGCCGCAGCCGGTCCTGCGGATGCAGGGGCGTCAGGTTTTCAAACAGGATCTTGTTCTTGGCTTCTTCCGGTGACTGATGATTGATCTCTTCAACTTTCAGTAACGCGAAATAACGTTCGGATTCCTTCGGCGGGCGAATGTTGCCCCGAATGGTGTCACCGGTACGCAGATTGAAACGGCGTATCTGGGAAGGCGATACATAGATATCGTCCGGGCCCGCGAGATAGGAGCTGTCGGCGGATCGCAGGAAGCCGAAGCCGTCCTGCAGAATCTCGACGACACCTTCGCCAGTAATGTTTTCGCCTTTCTTGGCCTGTGCCTTGAGGATGGCAAATATCAGGTCCTGACGACGCATGCGACTGCCACCTTCGAGCTTGAGCTCGGATGCCATGTCGACCAATTCTTGAGCAGGTTTTCTTTTTAGTTCTGAGAGATTCATAGCCTTTAAACGCGTTAACTGAGAGAAGTGGTATCCAGAGGAATGAACCCTGCTGGAGTTGCCGGGAGAGAAAATAAACCAGGTTGATTTGTTGGATGCTGCCAGTCGCTAAGTGAAGGAGCGCGACCTGTATTTCACCTTAGCACCTGCTTATGGGTTCGTCTACCCAAAAGCAGGGCCGGCAAATAAAATTTACTAGAGATTTTCGTCGATAAAAGCTGACAGTTGGGACTTGGATAAAGCGCCGACCTTGGTGGCCTCAACATTTCCACCCTTGAACATCATCAGCGTCGGTATACCACGAATGCCGTATTTCGGCGGGGTACCGGGATTCTCATCGATATTCAGCTTGGCAACTTTTACCTTGCCACCGTATTCCTTGGCGATCTCTTCCAGTACGGGCGCAATCATCTTGCACGGGCCGCACCATTCCGCCCAGTAATCGACCAGCACCGGCCCTTCGGCCTGCAGTACTTCCTGGTCGAAGGAATCGTCTGTTACGTGCGCGATCCCGTCACTCATATTGGTCAATCCTCCAGTGGCTAATCGGGGAGTTAATTTCGGTATCAGCGTGTCGCCACTATGACGAGCTGTGAACTGAGTGTATATTTGAGCGGAATACTTCAGCCAATGCAAGCATACGGTCCCGCCCATATAAATCTGGCCAATTTTCAGCAGTTTCCCGGCCATATTTTCAGGGAAGTTCCCAGAATTTTTTCATGAGCGAAAAACACCTTTCTGATACGTCTTTTGACAGCCTGAACCTGCCAGAACCACTGCAACGCGGTGTTCGAGACGCCGGTTTTGAATATTGCACGCCAATCCAGGCCGAGGCACTACCGCTGGCCCTGGATGGCAAGGATGTCGAGGGGCAGGCTCAGACCGGCACCGGCAAGTCTGCGGCTTTTCTGCTGGCAACCATGGCGCACCTGCTCAAGCAGCCAGTGCCGGCCAATCGCAAGCCGACACAGCCGCGGGCCATTATCCTGGCACCGACGCGCGAGCTGGCGATTCAGATCCACAAAGATGCTGACGTGCTGGCAAAACACACCGATTTGAAGCTGGTGCTGGTTTACGGCGGCACCGGCTACGACACCCAACGCCAGGCACTTGAGGCCGGTGTCGATATCCTGATCGGTACGCCCGGTCGACTGATCGATTATTTCAAGCAGCACATTTTCGACCTCAAGGCGATTCAGGTCATGGTGCTGGACGAGGCCGATCGCATGTTCGATCTTGGTTTCATCAAGGACATTCGCTATCTGTTTCACCGTATGCCACCGCCGGACCAGCGCCTGAACATGTTGTTTTCGGCAACTCTGTCGATGCGGGTCAACGAGCTCGCATATGAACATATGAATAACCCGACCGCGGTCAACGTCATGCCCGAGCGGATTACGGCAGACAAGGTCAAACAGGTCGTTTACTACACTTCCAATGACGAGAAGATTCCGCTACTGATCGGCCTGCTTCGGCACATGGATCCGCACCGCACACTGGTGTTCACCAACACCAAACACATGGCAGAGAAAGTCTGCGGTTTTCTGGAAGGCAACGGCCTGCGCGCCGAGGTGCTGTCCGGCGATGTGCCGCAGAACAAGCGCCAGCGTCTGCTAAAGGAATTCAGCGAGGGCGCGCTGCCGGTGATGATCGCAACTGATGTCGCCGCTCGCGGCCTGCACATCCCTGAAGTGAGCCATGTCTTCAATTTTGATTTGCCACACGACGCGGAAGACTATGTACACCGCATTGGTCGTACGGCCCGCGCCGGTGCCTCGGGTGACGCCATCAGTTTTGCCTGCGAGGACTACTCATTTTCCTTGCCCGACATCGAAGCCTATATTGAGCGCAAGATCCCTTCGGAGCCGGTCACCAGTGAACTGCTACCAACATTGCAGCCACCGGTGAGGCGGGAGCGCAAACCACGCGATGACAAACGTGGTGGTGGCCGTCGCGGCGGTAAACCTGGTGGCAGACCCGCGCGAGACAACCGCCCGGCGAACCGGGGTCAGCACTCGAAACCGGCTGAACGCCCCGCTGACAAGTCGCGACCAGCGAAAGACAGGCCTGTTGGCGAGAAAAAAGAGGCGCCCAAACCGGCACCAAAGCGTAAACCACCGACCGGGCCAGCTATCGGCTAGTTCGGCGAACGGCAAATCATCTTCCGGTGATCAATGCCTGCTTCCCGATAGACATCTCCCACCAGCTCAAATCCCTGGAGCTGAATCCGTGGCTATGCCTGGGCATGGATTTCACGAAGTTTGGCAACCGCCAGTCCGGCCTCGTCGGCCTGATGCAGTGCGCGCTCAAGTCGTGCCGGGGCAGAGCGACCCATGCATTTGTGATCCGGATCGCCATCAAAGGCGTGACACATCCCGGCGATCAGTTTTCTGGTATCGAGCTGGTGCCCGACCAGCCATGTCTGGATGTCGATTACGTCACTCGCAACGGCACGGGCAATGCGCTCGTGTTTCGCCCACAACTCGCTTACGGTACCCCCGCATTCGAGGCCCGCGATATTGGTTGTCAGGATGTAAACATTCTTGATAGTGAGTTCGAGCTCCAGTTCATCGGCAGTCGTCAGCACTCGCGTGGGAATATTGAGCGTGGCGAGCGCATCCGCGACGAGCTGCGCGTTTGGCCCAAATACTGGCGACGGAATCAGCACCTTGAAATCCTGTCCCGGTTTCTTTTCAAACCACACTGAAATGACCGTCGGGTTTTGCAACTGATGTTGCTGCCAGTCGCGCGGCAACAACTCGTTCTGTAACAACACCAGCCGATCACGCCAGGCGTCAGGCATGGTGTCGAGTGCCTGGTGCAGGTCATTTTCGGCAACGGCCACGATCACTGCCGCCGGATCGCCGATCTCCTTTGCTATCCCGGCCATGTCCATGCCACGCGTAACCGGAAAAACCGGGTGGCCATTTCGCAACAATCCGCGCGCCAGCACGCCACCAATTTCTCCCAGACCAATCAGGATCACCGGTTTTTTCATCACTCTGCCTCGTTATACTTTGCCATCGAGGGGGCAGATAGTATGGTTTACTGCCTCGAGGTCAAGCCGCGGTACACGAGGAGTCAAAAATGCGTATGTTGAGACTCAGTTTTTTTCTATTGCTGACGTTTGCGTCCTGGTGGGCGCTGGGCGACAGTCCGGCCAACCGGACGGTGGTGTTACTACAACTGAACGGACCGATCGGTCCGGCCGGCGCCGACTATATAGCCCGAGGGTTGAAACGCGCCGCCCAGCGAAACGCGCCGCTGGTGATTATCGAGCTGGATACGCCCGGCGGTCTCGATACTTCCATGCGGGAAATCATTCAGGCGATCCTCGGCTCGCCCGTACCGGTAGCAACCTATGTAGCGCCCAGCGGCGCCCGCGCTGCCAGCGCCGGCACCTTCCTGCTTTATGCCAGCCATATCGCCGCCATGTCCCCAGGCACCACGCTGGGTGCCGCCACACCGGTTCGTGTCGGTGGCCTGCCGAGCGCGCCGAAACCACCGAGTCCTGTCTCTGACAAAAACCGGACGCCCGAGCAGACTGACGACGCCATGACACGCAAGATTTTGAACGATTCGATTGCCTATATCCGTTCACTGGCGCAAATGCGTGGGCGCAATGTCGACTGGGCGGAAAAGGCCGTTCGCGAAGCCGCGAGCCTTACGGCGGAAGAAGCCGTGAGACAAAAAGTCGTGGATCTGCAGGCGCTTGATGTGTCGGAACTGCTGGTGAAAATTGACGGGCGAATCGTTAACGTCCTGGGCCAGGACAAGAGATTGGAAACCAAAGGACTGGAAATTCAGCGATTCAAGCCTGACTGGCGATTTGAATTGCTTAGCACGATTACCAACCCGAACGTATTGCCAATTCTGATGATGCTCGGCGTCTTTGGCCTTTTTTATGAATTGCTGAATCCCGGGTTCGTATTACCCGGTGTCATCGGGGCGATTTGCCTGCTACTTGGCCTTTACGCCTCGCATGTTATGCCGGTGAACTATGCGGGTCTTGCGCTGATAATGGTTGGCATCGTCTTCATGGTTGCCGAAGCCTTTGTGCCAAGCTTTGGTGCGCTCGGCATCGGCGGCGTCATTGCCTTTGTTGCGGGCTCGATTATGTTGATCGAGACCGACGTCGAAGGCTTTCAGATTTCCTGGATAGCCGTAATCAGCACTGCGGTGTTTGGTGCCGCTGCCTTTGGTGGTGTGGCAACGCTGGCTGCCAGGGCGCATCAGCGACGCATCGTCAGTGGTTCGGAAGAAATGATCGGAAGTTACGGTGAGGCCTCAATGGATTTTGATCACAAAGGACGAGTGCATGTTCATAGCGAGGAGTGGAATGCCGAAACCACGCAGGCCATTGAGGCAGGTCAAAAAATCAAGGTCATCGGCATTGAGGGATTGTTGTTGAAAGTCGAACCGGTACGGACAGAGGAGAACTGATATGGGCGGCACGTTTTCATTATTTATTCTTGGCTTTATTGTAATCGTTTTATTTTCGGCGATTCGTATCACGCGCGAGTATGAGCGCGCGGTGATATTCCTGCTAGGCCGATTCTGGAAAGTAAAAGGGCCGGGCCTGATTATCGTCATCCCGGTGATTCAAACCGCGGTACGCGTTGACCTGCGAACAGTGGTAATGGACGTGCCATCGCAGGACGTAATCTCCAAAGACAACGTTTCGGTAAAAGTGAATGCGGTTGTCTATTTTCGAGTCCTTGATCCGGAACGCGCAATTATTCAGGTCGAGGACTATTTCGTCGCCACCAGTCAGCTGGCGCAGACAACCTTGCGTTCAGTCCTGGGTAAACACGAGCTCGATGAAATGTTGTCCGAACGCGACAGACTGAATGCCGATATTCAGCAGATTCTCGATAGCCAGACTGATACCTGGGGCATCAAGGTCTCCAGTGTTGAAATCAAACACGTCGATATCGATCCCACCATGGTGCGTGCGATCGCCAAGCAGGCAGAGGCCGAACGCGATCGCCGCGGCAAGATCATTCATGCGGAAGGTGAGAAGCAGGCGGCGGAGAAGCTGGTGCAGGCAGCAGAAATGATGAGCACCCAGCCGGGCGCTCTCCAACTTCGCTATCTGCAGACCCTGACTGAGATTGCCGGTGAGAAGAGCTCGACGATTGTTTTCCCGATGCCAATCGATCTTGTCAGCAAGGTGCTAGAGGTGCTGAAGAAGTAGAACGGCAGCGTGGCCAGCTAGTAGTCGATGCCGCGGCCAAAAATCCAGGAATTGATGGTTACCGGTCCGACACTCGACTGAAGGTCCAGATATTCGTGGAATCCCTGGCCGTTGGGTGAGCGTGTATTGGTCAGAAACATCAGATTGGATTCGTCGGCGACCGGGTTCAACGGCGCCCAGGCATTGCCCCGGAATATGATCAATGTATCGGAATCCAGCCGGTAATGCGGTTGCCAGTTTCCCTGGCGGTTGCGGAAGTAGCGCACCGTGATAGCGCACAGCAACCGACGATTGGCTCCCTCGTCGGTGTAGAGCTTCAGCTTGGCGCTACCGACTATTCTTGGGTGCGGCGGAAAAACGGTACCGGGAAGTATTCGCCATTTCGCGCGCGGGCCAAGCGGTTCTTTGGGTTTAACGATACCCACGATCGGGCGCACACGACGACCCTCGTCATCCGGCTCCGCCTGCGGGTGGCTGATGATCATGAGCGCGGGCATGCCGAAGCCTTCTTCGTTAATGTTTTGCGCCATCGCCGGCATTGCCGCGATGCCCAAAACAAACAGACAAAAGTTACGCCCGAAATTGCCCAGGAAAGACTGAATCATGAATCTAGGTTAACCATCGTGGGACAGACTGTCTACTACGATGAACAAACACAGAATCATTTTAACGACTCAATTAAATAATCCAGCCATGCTATCGATCCGGAAAACATCTGTACTCATGACACTGGCACTGCTCCTTGCCGGGCAGGTGTCAGCGGGTGACCTGAAAGCCAACCCCCGAAACACAAAGGCACCGGAACTGATCCTGAATGATCTGGCTGGCAAGAAACATCAGCTGACACAGTATCGGGGACAGGTGGTACTGGTGAACTTCTGGGCGACCTGGTGCCCACCCTGCCGTGCGGAAATGCCCTCGATTTGGCGACTGCAACAGAAACTCAAAGGCAGGCCGTTTCAGGTTATCACCGTCAACCTGGGCGAGACCCGGGAAACCATCGCCGCGTTCTTACCGGAACAAATGCAACGGGACTTTGTGTCACTAATAGACAGCGATTCGACATCGCTGGGGCGCTGGAAGGTTACGGCCCTGCCGGCCACTTACCTGATCGATCGTCAGGGAAGGATTGCCTACTCGATCTACGGTGCCGTCGAGTGGGATAAGCCGACGTCGGTAGATCGGGTGAATCGCCTGTTGGCCGAATAGGGTTTGGCCGGGTTATTCCAGATCCAACCAGTCCTGGGGTTTGAGATAGACCTCATACAACTCGGCTTCGGCGCTGCCCGCTTCCGGTTGCCAGTTGTAACGCCACTTTACCAACGGCGGCAGTGACATAAGAATGGATTCGGTACGTCCGCCGGACTGCAGGCCAAACAGGGTGCCGCGATCATAAACAAGATTAAATTCAACGTAACGGCCGCGGCGATACAATTGGAAGTCGCGCTCGCGCTCACCGAAGGCAGTGTCCTTGCGACGCCGAACTATGGGCAGGTACGCCTTTAGATAGTGATTACCTACGCTCTGCATGAATCCGAAAGCGGATTCAAACCCGCCCTCGTTGAGATCATCAAAGAACAGCCCGCCGACGCCACGGGTTTCGCCCCGGTGCTTTAGGTAGAAATAATCGTCAGCCCACTGCTTGAATCGCGCGTAGTAGTCGGCGCCAAATGGATCGCACGCCGATCGTGCAGCCTGATGCCACTCGACAACATCTTCCCTGAACGGATAGTACGGCGTCAGGTCGAAACCGCCACCAAACCACCAGATTGGGTCTGCGCCTTCTTTCTCAGCCATAAAAAAACGGACATTGGCATGCGACGTGGGCACAAAAGGATTCTGCGGGTGGATCACCAGTGATACGCCCATGGCCTGCCAGGAACGTCCTGCCAGTTCCGGGCGATGCGCGGTTGCTGATGGCGGCAGGTCCTTGCCGAAAACGTGCGAAAAAGCAACGCCGCCCTGCTCGAATACTGCGCCGTTGCTGAGGACACGGGTTCGACCACCACCACCTGCCTCACGGGTCCAGGCGTCTTCGACGAAGCTTTCTTTACCGTCGACCTCGGCCAGTCCGTTACAGATGGCATCCTGCAGATTCAGCAAATAGTCTTTGACGGCGTTGATATCTGGATGGCTCATGAATTCTTCCTGTTAGTTACGCGCGCACGACGGAATCGCTGCGAGCATCACGGATCTCTGTTGGGCGCTTCAGGTCGCCGACCCTGCCCGGCACCAGGTAGTCGATGGTATCACCGAAGATGCGACGCACCGTGAGGGCATCGCGAGCCGGTCGTGCGTTGGCAATATTGGCACTGGTCGACACCAGCGGATGACCCAGCACCTGGCAAAGCGCTCGCGCGACCGGGTGCGCGGTAACCCGTACAGCAATGGTTTTGTGTTTGCCCTTGAGCAACGGCGACACGTCATCCCTCGCCGGTAACAACCAGGTGACCGGACCCGGCCAGCTGGCCAAAACCTTTTTTTCGATATCCTTTTCCATTGGCGCGAGATAGGGCGACAGCTGCTCGAAAGAGGCGGCGATAAGTATCAATCCTTTTTCCACCGAACGCTGCTTCAATGTCAGCAAACGCCAGACCGCTGCCAAATCGTCAGGATTGCAGCCGAGGCCAAACACGGCTTCAGTCGGGTAGGCGACAATTGCGCCCGCGCGAATTGCGCGTGCGGCCTGTTTGAGTTTCCAGGGGCTGATGGACTGCACCGTTCCGTGATTACCAGTGGAAGTGTTGAGTTCTGCGGAGACTATCGTTTAGCCGTTGTAACCAAATTCACCCTTCCACTCACCACCGCGGAAATCGATGCGCAGCCAATGCGGGATATAGGCCGCAGGTTTTACTATGGGGAAATCTGTCAGCGGAGGTGCGTCGCCCTCAAAGTTGATATCACACTTTGCTGTCATCACCGGGCGAAAACGCACCGCCAATCGATCACCGACCACGATCTCGTTGTTGTTCTCGCCCGCCTCACGGAATCGCACTTGCTTGCGAATCAGGCAACTGAAGTACAGTTCCATTTCCGCCAGCAGCGGTTGCTTGCGCGCCAGCAACGCGCGATCCGCCGACTGGCTGGTTTCGACGTTAACGGTTTTGCCTTCTATGGTAACTGTCGTGTGCATGATGAGTCCCTGATATCGCGTTGGTGACGAGGCGGGGTTACGTCCCGGCCAGTTTCTTTTGCAAGTCGGCATCCTTGGCCTGAACTTCCCTGGCGTTTTCTTCGCGCTCGACGCGAAGGCGATCTGCCAGCGCCGCGTCACCAAGTGACAGTATTTGTGCAGCGAGGTAGCCCGCGTTCCTGGCGCCTGCCTTTCCGATAGCGACGGACGTCACCGGGATACCGCCAGGCATCATAACCGTAGACAACAATGCATCCAGGCCATTAAGCGGACCGGCCTCCATTGGCACGCCGATTACCGGCTTCGGTGTTAGTCCGGCAGCGGTGCCGGCCGTAGCAGTAAAGACAGCGCAACCGCGCTTGTCGGCGTCTTTTATATACGCGTGGGTGATATCCGGCGTACGGTGGGCGGAGGTAATTTTGGCCTCTGCCGCGACTTCCAGTTTATTCAGTATATCCAGGCAAGCCTGCATGGATCCAAGGTCGGAGTCGGAACCCATCAATACGGCGACAAAAGGCTTGCTCATGAATCGTTACCAGCTCCTGATTCCGGGTCCAAATGTTACCGGGTTTGAACCTGGAGTGGTATAGGCTGTCAAAGGTGTGTGACTAACCGGTACAATGGCTAACAGACACCAATCGGAGGACAGACTGTTGCAACGTATCCTGATTTCTACCCTGCTGACCGGCCTGCTGGCTTTTGCTGCCAGTGTCCAGGCGGCTGAACCGTTTTACAAGGACGATATCCGAGTAACCTACAAGGTGAAGGCGAATTTCAAGGAGGTTCGCGATCAGCTGGAGACTGCGATTGGCAGCAAGGGCATCAAGATCAACAACGTCTCCTACATCGGCAAGATGTTGATCCGCACCGGCAAGGACCTCGGCTTCAAGAAGGAAATTTACACCGATGCGCAGGCCTTTGAATTCTGTAGCGCAACGGTGTCGCGTTTCACCATGGAGGCCGATCCGCACAATATTGTGTTCTGCCCTTACATCATTTCCGTCTATGAACTGGCCAATGAAAAAGGGACGGTATACATGACCTATCGCCGCCCGACGATTATTGGCAGCGAGGCCTCGAAAAAATCACTTCTTGATGTTGAGAAGCTGATTGACAGTATTGCGCAGGAAGCGCTGAGCTGGTTCTAGTAAATCGGCAATAACCGAAAACGCCCGCTGATTGCAGCGGGCGTTTTTTATTTGCCTTGTTCGCGCGCTACCGCGCGATAGCCAATATCGGTTCGGTAGTAAATATCTTTCCAGTTTATCTTTTTCACCAGCTCGTAGGCACGCTGTTGCGCGGCACTGACGGTTTCGCCCAATGCGGTCACACATAGTACCCGTCCGCCGCTGGTAACCACCTCGCCATCACGCTCACCGGTACCGGCATGAAATACCTTGGCATCCGATGCATCGTGCCCGGGCAAGCCACTGATAACGTCGCCTTTGTTATAAGCTGCGGGATACCCACCGGCGGCGAGTACCACGCCCAGTGATGCGCGCGGATCCCAGTCGGCACTCACCTGATCCAGTCTTTTATCGAGCGCAGCCTCGACCAGCTCGATCAGGTCCGACCTCAGGCGCAACATAATCGGCTGGGTCTCCGGATCTCCGAAGCGGCAGTTGTATTCCAGCACCTTGGGCGTTCCATCCGCAGCAATCATGACGCCAGCATAAAGAAATCCGGTATACGGATAACCTTCTGCAGCCATGCCATTAACCGTCGGCCAGATCACCTCGTCCATGATGCGTTGATGAATCTCTTTCGTCACCACCGGCGCTGGTGAATAGGCGCCCATGCCACCGGTATTGGGACCTTTGTCCCCGTCATCACGTGCCTTGTGGTCTTGCGATGTCGCCAGCGGCAGCACGTGTTCACCGTCAACCATGCAGATGAAACTGGCTTCCTCGCCGGTGAGAAATTCCTCGACCACGACGCGATGACCTGCCTCGCCAAATGCGTTACCGGCAAGCATGTCCTCGACCGCGGCAATCGCCTCGTCCTCGGTCTGGGCCAGGATCACACCCTTGCCCGCCGCCAGGCCGTCGGCCTTGACCACAATCGGCGCACCCTGCTCGCGGATGTAATCGGTCGCTTCCTTGATATCGGTGAAATTGCCGTAGGCTGCAGTGGGAATTTTGTGGCGAGCGAGAAAATCCTTGGTGAAGGCCTTGGAGCCTTCCAGTTGCGCCGCACCCTGGCTGGGGCCGAAGCAACGCAGGCCGGCGTCAGAAAACCGATCAACGATACCGATAACTAACGGAGCCTCGGGACCAATAATGGTCAGGTCAATCGCTTTGTCTTTGGCAAACGCGAGTAGCGCGTCGATATCTTCGACACCGATGGCAACGTTTTCAACTTTCTGTTCCAACGCCGTGCCGGCATTTCCGGGCGCAACATAAACTGTTTCAACCTTGCTTGATTGCGTGGCCTTCCATGCCAGCGCATGTTCACGCCCACCACCACCGACAATCAGTATTTTCATCCGCAACAGACTCCGCGCCTAGTGGCGAAAATGGCGCATGCCGGTGAACACCATGGCGATGTTGTGTTCATCCGCTGCCTGGATGACTTCGTCATCGCGCATCGAACCGCCTGGCTGAATCACCGCAGTAATACCGGCCGCACCCGCCTGGTCCAGGCCATCACGGAACGGGAAGAAGGCGTCGCTCGCCATCACCGAGCCCTTTACTTCAAGCCCGGCATGTTCGGCCTTGATGCCGGCAATACGTGCGGAATTGACGCGACTCATCTGGCCGGCACCAACACCAATGGTCATATTGTTCTTGCCGTAGACGATGGCGTTGGACTTCACATACTTGGCGACACGCCAGGCAAACAACAGATCAGCCATTTCCTCATCGGTGGGCTTACGTTTGGTCACAACCTTCAGTTCGTTGTACAGCTCCAGATCACAATCCTGTACCAGCAGGCCGCCGTTGACACGTTTGAAATCCAGGCGTGGTTCCGGTTGACCGGACCATTGACCACACTCGAGCAAGCGTACATTTTTCTTTGCCGCTACTGCGTCTATGGCCGCCTGACTAACCGATGGCGCAATGATGACTTCAACGAATTGGCGATCGACAATCGCCTTGGCGGTGTCGCCATCGAGTTCGTGATTGAATGCAATAATGCCGCCAAAGGCAGACTCGGGATCGGTCTGGTAGGCGCGGTCGTAAGCCTCAACCAGACTGGCACCGAGTGCCACGCCGCAAGGATTGGCATGTTTCACGATGACGCAGGCAGGCGCCTCATCAAACTGTTTTACACACTCCAGTGCCGCATCGGTATCACCGATATTGTTAAACGACAATTCCTTGCCTTGAAGTTGCTTCGCAGTGGCGATACAGGCATCTCTGTTATCGTGCTCAACGTAGAACGCGGCTTCCTGATGTGGGTTCTCGCCATATCGCATTTCCTGCGCCTTGGTGTACTGGCTATTAAACGTGTTTGGAAAAGCGGTGTTCTCGCCGCTGGCGGTTATCTTGCCGAGGTAGTTGGCGATAGCGCCGTCATAGCGCGCCGTGTGCTCGAAGGTTTTGACCGCCAGCTCAAAGCGGGTTTGTGTGGTCACGGCACCGCCGTTGGATTTCATTTCTTCAAGCACGCGACCGTAGTCGGCAGCGTCGACAACCACGGTGACGTCGACGTGGTTCTTTGCAGCAGCGCGCAACATGGTCGGGCCGCCGATGTCGATATTTTCGATCGCCATCGGCAGGGTGCTATCGTCACGGGCAATGGTTTGCTCGAACGGGTACAGGTTAACCACCACCATATCAATCGGCTGAATATCATTTTCCGCCATTACCGCTTCATCGGTGCCGCGCCGGCCGAGCACGCCACCGTGGATCTTCGGGTGCAGGGTCTTGACCCGGCCATCCATCATTTCGGGAAAGCCGGTGTAATCCGACACTTCAATTACCTTGATGCCGTTGTCGGCCAGCATCCTGGCGGTACCGCCGGTGGAAAGAATCTCGACGCCGGAGGCAGACAGTTCTTTGGCAAATTCGACAATACCGGTTTTATCGGAAACGCTGATTAACGCACGCTTAATAACGATCATGCTGCCTCGCACGAATAGCAATTGGAAATGGATTCGGTTCTGGAAAGACCGGACGCTACGCGTCGGCCCTGGTTAAACATCAAGCTTGTGCAGCTTTAGTTTCTTGCGCAATGTATTTCGATTTATGCCGAGTAGCTCGGCGGCACGACACTGGTTGCTGGCAGCGTGTTTCATTACCACCTCCAGCAACGGTTTTTCCACTTCACCGATAACCATGGCGTACAGATCGCCGGTCTTGTGCCCGTTCAGGTCCTTGAAGTAGCGCTCCATGGAACGTTTAACGCACTTGGCGAGCGCACCCTCGTCGATCTCCTTCTTCTTCACGCAGCCAACTCCCTCTGCTCTTTCACTGTTTCTATTTGTCGATTGAAAAATTCCCTGACCATGTCAAATTGCGCTTCTGCCGTCTCCACACGATTGACCGTGTCGCGAAAACTGGCGCCGCCACGGGTGCCCTTGCTGTACCAGGAGATATGCTTGCGCGCGACACGCACTCCGGTGAACTCACCATAAAATTCATACAGGTTCTGCACGTGCGCCATCAGCGTATCTCGCACCTCTTCCAGCGTCGGTTCCGGCAGATGCTCACCTGTTTCAAGGTAATGCTGAATCTCGCGAAAGATCCAGGGCCGGCCCTGGGCCGCACGGCCGATCATGACACCATCGACCCCGGTGTATTCGAGTACATACTTGGCCTTTTCCGGTGAGGTGATATCACCATTTGCAATGACCGGAATCGCGACTGCCGATTTGATCTCGGCAATAGTGTCGTACTCGGCTTCACCCCGATAGGCGCAGGCACGGGTGCGACCGTGCACTGCCAATGCCTGTATTCCGATGTCCTCGGCAATGCGTGCAATACCCGGACCGTTCCGGTTTTCCTTGTCCCAGCCGGTGCGAATCTTGAGTGTTACCGGCACGTCAACTGCCTTCACTACCGACTCCAGGATGCGTGCCACCAGTGGCTCGTCTTGCAGTAGCGCAGAACCTGCAGCGACCTTGCAAATCTTCTTTGCCGGACAGCCCATGTTGATGTCGATAATCTGCGCGCCGTGTTCAACATTGTAGCGAGCGGCCTGCGCCATCATCTCGGGGTCAGCGCCGACGATCTGCACCGAGCGCGGTTCATTCTCGCCGCCATGGTCCGCGCGACGTAATGTCTTCTTGCTTCCCCAAAGTAACGAATTGGATGACACCATCTCGGACACCGCCATGCCGGCACCCAGTCTCTTGCACAGCTGACGGAACGGGCGATCAGTAACACCGGCCATCGGTGCAACAAACAGATTGTTGTTTAACTTGTACGGTCCGATTTGCATCTAATTGACTAGTCCCGGGGCCCCGAAAAAGGGTCGACGATCATACAGCAAAAACTTACGCGCGGGGAAGAGAGGCGGATGAATCAGGCACGAAATATATTCAAGAATGATTTTGAAAAAACGGTCAACTCGTTACCAGCTGTTGCGGATCGGCCAGCAACCGTATTTCAAAACCATCAGGCCGTTGACTTGGATTGGTAAATTCAATTTCGGCGCGAATAATGACATTTGGGATCATGTAATCGCCAGATGTGTTCTTTTTCCGAAGATACTGTTCCGGCCGAAAAGTGCGACGCCCCACCAGAACCCCGCGATGATTGCTCAGCGTTACCTCCATCAACGGGTAGGGTTGGCTAAAACTGGCGCGATTTATGAGTGATGCACGCAGACGCAATACCCGAACATATTTCGGGTGTGGTGAAATCCGCGTCTGGGTTAACTCGATCAGGCCTGCATCTACCTGTGGACGAATAACGCAACCTAATCGAGCACATGCCTTCTTTATATAAGGTCTTAGTTCAGGATAATGCGCTAACTCGGTACTGTAGAAATAGACAACTTGTCCAGCCAGCAAGGCCAGCACCATCAGGTTACCCAGCGCCCAGAACACCGGTCGCACTCTTGAGCGTTTTTTGCCCCAAAGAAGTTCATCCAGTGTCGGCAGGTGACTGCCGGTTTTACCGGCCTCGGTTTGCACTGGTGTTTTTTCCGGGCGTGGACGTGCGCGCCGTTCAATGCCCCCGGGCGGGGGATGCGCCCCCGTGCCCTTTCCTGTCTTTCGGGTCGAGGGCAGTGAATCCATGAGAAAACGGTCTGCCCGAAACACGTTGTGGCATTCACCGCAACGCACCACACCGCCACGTGCCTGCAATTGTTCATCAGACACGGCAAAAGTGGTGCGGCATTGTGGGCAGCGTGTGTACATAATTCTTTAAAGGTAGACAGTAATCAGCGTTTTTGACCGCTCAGCAGGGCCCAGCCATCGCGCAACACGGAGTGTAAATCAAAATGTGCCTCGTAGTGTGGTTGCACGATGTCTACCTGCGAGGCCAACATACCGGAAAGCGCGATCCGACCGCCGGGCGCAACCATGGCCGTCAGCCGTGGTGCCAGATCCATCAGCGGTTCAGCCAAAATATTGGCGAGTACAACCGGAGCGGTAAGGTCCGCCGGTACTGCATCGGGCAAAAACGCCTTGAATCGATCCGACACGCCATTTTGTCTGGCGTTGTCCCGGCTCACCTCCAGTGCCCTTGGGTCAGTGTCCACACCCCAGGCGTCGGCCGCCCCAAGCTTTAGCGCCGCGATCGCCAGAATGCCTGAGCCGCAACCGTAATCAATGACATCGGCGCCAGTGAGCGGAACCTCGGTCAGCCAGTTGAGACAGAGATGAGTGGTGGCGTGGGTGCCGGTACCAAAAGCGAGCCCGGGATCAACATAAACGGTGGGTAGTACAGGCGGTGGCGGGGTCGCATCAACCGGGCTAATCCAGAGTCGGTCGTTGATCTTGATCGGCTGAAACCGGTCGAGCCAGACGCGTTCCCAGTCCTGATTTGCGAGAGTTGTGCGCGTCACCGACGGCAGTTTCTCGGGTGCGATTGCGGTATCCAGCGCAGCGACGATGACATCGATATCGGCATCTTCGTCCCACAAGCCGGTGACCGTTGTCTTCGACCAAAGCGGCGCCTCGCCATCCAGCCGGTCAAAAACCGGCTCGTCTTCACTGTCACTGAGGGAAACCGACACTGCACCCGATTCGGACATCGCGTCCGCGATTGCCGGCGCAAGCTCCCGACTGGCCTTGATTATCAGTTGCTGCCACATGATTCGATGGTTTCGGCTGGCAAACAGGTATGGCAGCGCTACCGGGAATCAGCGCTTACAGGCCCAGCTTTTTCTCCAGGTAATGGATGTTGACGCCACCGGCCTGGAACGCGGAATCCGCCATGATCTTTTCCTGCAACGGGATATTGGTCTTGATGCCATCGATAAACATTTCCGACAAGGCGATACGCATACGCGCCATGGCAATTTCACGTGTATCCCCATGGCAAATAAGCTTGGCGATCATCGAATCATAATAGGCCGGGATCATATAATTATTGTATATATGCGAATCCACTCGAACTCCCGGGCCACCCGGTTGATGGTACTGGGTAATGCGCCCCGGAGACGGTAAAAACTTTTCGGGATCTTCGGCATTGATTCGGCATTCCATGGCATGCCCACGAATCTCAATGTCACGTTGCTTGTACGAGAGCTTCTCGCCCGAGGCGATCAGTAACTGCTCGCGCACAATATCGACGCCGGTAACCATTTCGGTGACAGGGTGTTCGACCTGAATACGGGTGTTCATCTCGATAAAGTAGAACTCGCCATCCTGGTAAAGAAATTCAAAGGTACCGGCACCACGATAGCCGATCTTGCGGCAGGCCTCGGCACAACGCTCCCCGATCTTGTTGCGCAGTTTTTCACCGATGCCCGGCGCCGGCGCTTCTTCCACTACCTTCTGATGACGTCGCTGCAACGAACAGTCGCGCTCACCGAGATGAATGGCGTTGCCATGCTCATCTGCCAGCACCTGGAACTCGACGTGCCGCGGATTGTCGAGGAATTTCTCCATATAGACAGTATCGTTCCCGAATGCCGCACCGGCCTCTGAACGAGTCATGTTGACTGCGTTCAACAACGCCGCCTCGGTATGAACCACGCGCATACCTTTACCGCCACCGCCACCGGCTGCCTTGATGATGACCGGATAACCGATCTCATGGGCCAGCTTCAGCGTGCGACGCTCGTCGTCGTCCAGCGAGCCGTCCGACCCCGGCACCGTTGGGACCCCTGCCTTTTTCATGGCCTCGATCGCGGAAATCTTGTCGCCCATCTGTCGAATGGTTGCCGGTCGGGGGCCAATGAAAATAAATCCGCTTTGCTCGACGCGTTCTGCAAAGTCGGCGTTTTCCGACAGGAATCCGTAACCCGGATGAATCGCAACGGCATCGGTCACCTCGGCGGCGCTAATCACCGCCGGGACGTTGAGATAACTGAGTGTCGCCTGCGGTGGACCAATGCAAACTGACTCATCGGCCAGCCGAACATATTTGGCGTCGCTGTCGGCTTCGGAATGGACCGCGACGGTCTTGATGCCCAGGGCGCGGCAAGCTCGCTGGATACGCAGCGCAATTTCGCCGCGATTGGCTATGAGTACTTTTTCAATCATGGGAATTCAGCTGCAGCTATTCGATGATGAACAGGGCCTCACCGTATTCGACAGGCTGGCCGTTCTCTTTCAGTATTGCTTTTACGATGCCGGATTTATCGGCTTCGATTTCATTCAGCATTTTCATGGCCTCGACAATACAAAGGGTATCGCCAACCGAAACCGTATCGCCAACACCGGCGAAGGGTTTGGCGCCTGGTGAGGGGGCACTATAGAAGGTTCCTACCATCGGCGATTTCACGGCGTGGCCGGACGGTAACTCTTTGCCGTCACCGCCGGACTCCATGTCGGCGCTACCGCTGGGGGCAGGGGCTGCCGCCGGGGCGTGCGCAGCGGGGGCGGCCATCATC
>Ga0209536_100004188_pt1 | contig 22833 bp, 21 predicted proteins | sample DeeMarSeWOR28_12_FD_187461 | JGI IMG/M metagenome (GOLD analysis project Ga0209536, IMG submission 187461) | Marine sediment microbial communities from White Oak River estuary, North Carolina - WOR-2-8_12 (SPAdes) (version 2) | ecosystem: Environmental > Aquatic > Marine > Intertidal zone >... | reverse complement strand
ATCGCCTTTTTCTTCCTTTTCTTCGTGACTGGTTTTGCCTTTAATGGTCACCGTGTTGTTGGTAACGGAAACATCAATATCCTTTTTATCAACACCGGGCAACTCGGCTTTTACGATAACCACATCATCACGATCGATAACGTCAACGCTCGGTGTTTTTCCTTCGAATGGCTGTGCTGACTTGAATAAAGAAGACCAGTCAGGACGGAAAGGATGCATCCAGCCCCGTGAAAAATAATCGTTAAACATACGATCCATTTCTTCAAATGGAGTCAGGGTCTGAGCAGTTTCCACCTTCTTTACTTCCTGCCTGCTCTCTTTTTTATCTTCATTCGCCATAACAAACACTCCCGTTGGTATGTATTGTTGAAAACACCGGTTTAGACAGCTACCGGAGAGATACTAGTATTGGCAGATATGAGCGGTAATGATTTAAGTCAATAAAATTGTAATTAAACTAGTCTAAACAGTTATTTATAACATGTGAGCTTTATCTCGGCAGCTCCGATATTTGCTGCTGATAACTATTTTCAGTGTTACAGGCCCAGCTTCTGCACCGCGATTTCACGCATTCGATACTTTTGCAGCTTGCCGGTCACCGTCATCGGGAACTCATCAACGAACCAGATGTATTTCGGAATTTTGAAATGCGCAATCTGGTCTTTACAGTAATCACGTATCTCGTCTTCGCTGCACTGTTCATTCTGGTGCAGCTGAATCCAGGCCATGATTTCTTCTCCGTATAAATCATCAGGCACGCCGAATACGGACACCTGCGCCACCTTGGGATGGGTGAACAGATAGGCTTCGATTTCCCTGGGGTATATGTTTTCGCCGCCGCGTATGATCATCTCCTTGCGTCGTCCGGTGATGCGCACATAGCCATCGGCATCCATGGTGCCAAGATCGCCGGAGTACAACCAGCCTTTGTCATCTATAGCTTCCGCAGTCTTTTCCGGCTGGCCATAATAACCGCGCATGATGTGATAACCGCGAAAGCAGATTTCGCCGATCTCGCCCAGGGGGACAGTCTCGCCCGTTTCCAGGCTGACAATTTTCACCTCCTGGTGCGGCAGGTTTTTTCCCACGGTTTCTGTTCGCCGTTCCATATTGTCATCCCGGGTGGTCAGGTGGGTAAGCGGTGAGGCTTCGGTTTCCCCGTAACCGATAAGTATCTCGGAGCAGTGCATATCTTCCATGACCCTTTTCATCAATGATGGTGGGCAGGGTGCGCCAGCCATAATGCCGGTACGCAAGCTGGATAAGTCATGGTTTTCGAAATCGGCATGTTCCAGTTCGGCAATGAACATGGTGGGGACGCCATGTATTGCAGTACAGCGTTCTGCTTCTATAGCTGTTAACACCGCCGCTGGTTCAAAATGCTCTGCCGGAATGACGATGCATGCACCCGCGGAAAGGCACAACAGGTTTGCCAGAACCATGCCGAAACAATGATAAAAAGGCACCGGAACGCATAAGCGGTCATTTTCAGTGAAGTGCATGGCCCGGGCTGAAAACCAGGCGTTATTAAGGATGTTGTGATGCGTGAGGATGACCGCCTTGGGAAAGCCGGTAGTGCCGGAGGTATACTGTATGTTGATCGGATCATCCCTGTCCAGTGATGCAGTCATTTCATCGAGTCTGTCAGTTGCAATGCTGTCGCCGGCCTTTATTACTTCCGGCCATGTCAAAAAGCCGCTGTGTGGGCGACCGGTGTGTTCGGCATCGTCGGGATCATAAATTACAACTTTGCGCAGAAACGGAAACTCGCTGTTGTTCAGTTCACCATTATCTGATTGTGTTAACTCGGGGATCAGTTCCACCAGCATGGCTACATAATTGCTGCTGCGGAATGCGGGAATGGCAAAGATGCCCTGCACCTCCGAGCGCTGCAATGCATAGGCAAGTTCACGCAAGCGGTAAGCCGGGTTAATGTTCACCAGCACAGCGCCAATACGAGCTGTAGCCATTTGCAACATCAGCCATTCGATATTATTGGTTGACCACACGCCTATACGGTCACCCTTAACAAAGCCGATTGCTACCAGTCCTTTTGCGAGCTGATCGACTGCGGCTGACAATGCCTTGTAGCTCAGGCGTTTCTGTTGCGGTAATGATACAACCGCCTCGTGTTCGGCAAAGCGTTCTGTAACATCGGCGAAGTGTTCGGCAATGGTGCTACCCAGCAGAGGTTCGTTACCACCGCGATGAAAATAACTTTTATGTTTCCGGATCATGTTTTGATGTAAAGCGCGCTATTGGCTAACCTTGTCCCAGTAGCGGTCAACCTTGTTCTGGATTTCGGAGATCAGTTGTTCGTTCCTCTCTGGTTCAAACAGGTGTTTATAACGCCCCTGTAACTTCAGGTATTCTTCCACCGGTTTGCGCTCTCTCGGGATCCTGGTGTGCACAATCTGGCCATCAATATATTCTTTAAGCGGCCAGATACCGGTTTTTACTGCAAGCTTGCCAATGGTAACCGTTTCCTGTGGATCGTAATCCCAGCCTGTTGGGCACGGTGACAGCGCGATCAGCATACGCGGGCCTTTCATGCTCATTGCCTTTTCAATCTTGCGTGCCAGGTCAACCGGTTCTGCACCCACAACCGTGGCTACATAAGCGGGATTATGTGCCGCCCAGATCGCAAACAGGTCTTTTTTAAATCCGGGGTAGCCCCGGGATCCTGTACTGGTAGCCGTTTTTGCACCATGTGGCGTGGCTGCGGAAAACTGCTGGCCGGTGTTGCCATAGCCTTCGTTGTCATAGCAGATGTAAAGAAAATCGAGCTTGCGTTCAATCGCGCCGGAGGTGGCTGACAATCCCATGCCATAGGCCGAGCCGTCTCCGGTAAGCACAACCACCTGCATATCTTCACCGGCTTTCATGCGTTGTTTCTGTATCAGGATATCCAGCGCATCACGCACACCCTGGGCACCGGCTGGAGCAGAAGCCATGGCAGTGTACAACCAGGAGCCGCGAAACGGTGTGAATGGATACACTGACAACAGCGTCATGCAACCGGCAGCATTGACGAAAACCGACTTGTCACCAATGATGTCATACAACTGGTTAAGCGCTTCCAGGCCGCCGCAACCGGCGCACATCGGTGTGCCGGTGCCCAGTAAATGGGTGGATGGCAGGTCTTTCATGCTGCGATAAATGCTTACCGTTTGCTCAGTCATTTTTCACGCCTCCGCTGTTGTTCAGTTCATCCCGCTCGACACTGGCGACAGCCTGCAACTTTCGCATTTCGCGCAGCTCCTGTTCTGTATACAGCAATCGAGGCGGCGGCGTCTGCTTCATGGCGACCGCACTGCGGGTGACATCGGCCATTTCGAAAAACTCTTCCAGGCTGATGTCGCGGCCACCCAGTCCGCCGATAAAACTCAGCAACTGTGGCGGCGCGTGCGGGTGACCGTAAAGTGCACCCGCGAGTTCAGCATGCAATACGCCACCCATGCCCATGGAGATATTCTGGTCGATCACGGCAACCCCGGATTTGCCCGCAAGTAAATTGCGGAACATTTCTGCCGGGAACGGGCGCAGCAGGCGTGGGCGCAATAAGCCGACTTTGTTGCCGGCCTTGCGTAGCTGGTCTACAGCGGCCCGTGCTTTGGTGGCAAAGGAACCCAGCATGACAAAAACGATGTCGGCATCATCGCACTGGTAGGCTTCAATCGCCGAATAGTCACGGCCAAACAGCCGGGTGAATTCCCTGCATAGATCATCGTAAACAGCAAGGCCATTCAGTGCCGCCAGGTGGGTTTCATATCGGAAGTAGGAATAAGGCACACCGCCCAGTACAGCGACGGCCTGGCTTACCGGGGAACTGGCACGAAAGCGGATATTTTCGGGATCGTAGTCACCGACGAATTTCCGCGCGGTTTTCGGGTCCGGCACTTCTACCGGTTCACGGGTAAAGGACAGATAAAATCCATCCATATTGACTATCACCGGCAGGCGAATGCGTTCATCTTCAGCCAGGCGAAAAGCCATCAGGGTACTGTCGAGTACTTCCTGGCAGGTGGCGCAATGAATCTGCAGAAAGCCGCTGTCCCTTGCAGACATGATGTCGTTATGGTCCGGCTCCAGCGTGATCGGCGAGGCCAGCCCGCGGGAAACATTCACCAGTACGAAGGGTGCGCGCCAGCCGCTCACGGTATACAGCATTTCCATGCCATAAAGAAGCCCCTGGCTTGAAGTGGCGCTGAATACGCGAATACCGCTGGCTGCTGCCGCTGCCGCTGCAGTGATCATCGAATGTTCGGATTCCATCGTGACCATGCGCGCGTCCATTTCACCCTGATCAGTCCAGGCGGAAATGGTTTCGATGATTTCTGTTTGCGGGGTAATCGGAAAAGCCGGGATATAGTCAGTTGCTGCCAGCCGAGCCCCCCAGGCTGCGGCGCCATTGCCGGTTAACAGCCTGCGCGTCATGATGACGCCTCCTGTTCGCTGTCCTGCTGCCGGGCGAGTTGTTCAGGTATCGCTTCAATCGCATGCGGGGGACATTGTGCAACACAGACCATGCAGCCCTTGCAGTGGTTGTAATCGATTTCCGGGGTTTGGCCGTTCACCTTGATGGCGCCATCCGGGCAGAAGGTGCTGCATACCCACCAGCAGTTGTTGCAACGCTCATAGTCGATGACCGGACGCAGCGTGCGCCACAAACCGGTTCTGACCTCAACACTGTTTGCCGAAGCATGAATGTCTGGAGCAGAAACGCGGGCTTCTTCAAACGGTAAATCTATCCATGCGGGTTTGCTGTAATCTTCGGCGTTGACTTGCGCTCCGCTTCGTACGCAGCCTTCGTGTTCCTGCATGCGATCAAAAGCATCCAGTGCCCTGTCGAGGTTCTTGTCGATTACCGCATCGCCCAGTTCAGCCAGTTCCTGTTTTATGGCCTGTTGTAACGCGTCTCGTGATATCTTGCCCAGTAAGCGCGCAGCGGCACCGGTACAGGTGGCGCCGATAAAACGTAATTCGGCACGGTCTTCTGCTTCTGCAGGTAAAGTGAATACCCTGCACGAAAGGTTTAGCCGGTGCTTCCAGGTTTCTGTGCTTTCATCGCTGTTGATCAACAACACCGTGTGTTCATCCATGCCCGTGAGTACGCCGGCAGCAGGTACAGGCACCAGGCTGTCATCGGCAACAATAACCAGGTCAGGATTCGTTATGATTCCGCGTTCATTTATCGGCTGCATATCAGCACGGACATAGGCGAAAATTGGTGCACCACGACGCTCGGCGCCATAGCGGGGTGCGTCCTGCACTTCGTAACCTTCAAGAAAAAAAGCGGTGCCCAGAATTTGGCTGGCAGTTTTCATCCCCTGACCACCGCGACCATGAAAACGTATCCGGTACATCGCTACACCGCCCTGCTCTCATCAGAACCGCATTTACTGAGCAAGCAGGTGTTATAAAGCATGACTAGATGAAATCCGGTCCGCATGAAAATAATGAGTAGCGCCTGAAACTCATTGCCCTTTTTATGCGCTGCAAAGCCATGTCCATGGCCGCCTGTCGCGGCAATATCTGTTTGTGTTTAACGGCTTCCAGCACCTGCTCGGTATTGCGCCGCAATTTTTCCTCGATCGTGGCCAGCGCTGCAGCCTGACTGGCGCCTTCATATTCCATAGCGGCGCAGATGACGCCACCGGCATTGGCAATAAAGTCGGGTATGCACAGCACGCCCTTGTCATACAGGATTTTTTCTGCACCGTGGGTAAAGGGAATGTTCGCACCTTCAACCACCAGCCTGGTATTGAGCCGGTTAACGTTATCTTCATGCACCACATCGGGCCTTGCTGCCGGAATCCAGATATCGCACTCCACATCAATCACATCATCACGCGCCAGTTTTTTTGCATCGAGATAATCGGTGACGCACCTGCCTTCATTCTTCAGTGCAATTAATTTGTCGACATCGAGACCTTCCGGATTGTGAATGGCACCGTGCGAGTCAGCCACGGCTACCAGCACAGCACCTTTTCCAGTGAGGTAACGGGTGGCGTGTTTACCGACAGCACCGAAGCCCTGTACAACCAGCCGGGCACCTTTCAACTCGAAGTCACAGTAGTTCAGCGCAACGTCTACCACATGGCTCAAGCCAAATCCGGTGGCACCGATTTCATCCAGCGGGATACCGCCAATTTCACGCGGCAGGCCAACGACGCGACCGATTTCATCCCGTACCCAGGCCATGCATTCTTCATCGGTCCCCATATCGGGTGCAAATATATAGGTGTTCTCATTTCGCAATGCATTGGCAAGGGCGCGAATCAGCTGCTCCTTTTCGGTTTTCGGCATTTTCGGGTCGCCATAGAGTACGGCCTTGCCACCGCCATAACACAGACCAGCTGCCGCGTTTTTGAAAGTCATGGCGCGAGCCAGCCGCATGCATTCTTCAGTGCTGACATCAGCAGCCATGCGAACGCCGCCAATGGAAGGTCCCTTGGCGACGTTGTCTACCACCAGCACGGCCTTGAGATTAACCGAGGGCTCATAAACGTGTATGACTTTCAATGGGCCCAATTCATCAGCGAATTTGAAAATATTTTCCATCCTGGTTTCCCGAAAAATGTGCTTGTATAAACGGTTATATTCCAGTCAATTGTGAACTGAAACACAGGCTGATGGCAAATTGCAATATAAGCTGCAATCCGGGTCTGGCATTACAGATCAAGCCGTGGGCTTTAACTGATAACCTGTACTGGTAACGACTTTATCAGGCAGTAGCGTCTGATTTTACTCACCGGGATAAGCCTGAATGGACATTAAGACAGTCCACAGGTGAACGCAGATAAGAACTAATATTGTTCGCCTGCCGCTACACGCCCCCCGCAAATGACGCGAATAAAGAAGAAACCAAATAACGATGGTTTTTTTGCGTTCTTCGCGTTCTTTGCGGACAATATAGTTCTTATCGTTGTTTATCCGCGTTCATCTGTGGTTTGGAACTTCCGATAACTCTGTGCCCTGTTAGCTTGAGCCATGGTTTCCAGAGTATGCAAAAACAGGCCGGACATTCGTCAGGCTTTCATTAACAGTGCGGTACCGCTCCCCAGCAGTAATACACTGATCAACCTGACGAACGTATCACGGCCCAGGGCAGAGTGTATCTTGCCACCGAAAAACAGGCCCAGCCCTGCGACAGGTACAGCCAGGGCCATATAACTCAACATTTCCAGCGTGTAGAAACCCTTCACTGCATAGCCGGCGAGGCGCATTGCGCCATCGATCAGAAACAGGGCGGCGAATGTAGCGCGGAAAGCGCTTTTATCGAGATGACGAAGGTTCAGGTAAATAACATAGAAAGGGCCACCGGTACCAAACAATGTACCAACGAAACCGCCGAAAAAGCCTGACGGTACAGAAATGACCCGGTTTGCCTGACCCAGTTTCATCGGCAGCAACTGATAAATAGCGAATAATATGATGAATCCGCCAAGCGCCACGGAAAGCATCTCCGGTTTTACCGACTCCATTATATAAAGTGATACTGCAACCCCTATCAATGAAAATGGCAGCAGCGGCCAGATTTCATTCCATTGTATGCATTCACGATTATTCATCCCCTGGCTCGCTGAACCAAGATAATCAAGAAATACAACCAGCGGTACAACGATGGTTAATGGCAAGATTAAAGCCAGTAGCGGAACCGCGATCAGTGCGGAGCCAAACCCGGCGACCCCACGCACCATATAAGCGAAAAATAATACTGAAGCTGGAAACAGTAACGACAGAACTGTTGTCGCCAGTTCCCCTTGGCTGTATATATCGAACATTGTTGGATCCTGAATTTTTGTTAATATCACCTGAAGACTGCTCGAAGCGGTTTGTATTAATCGCTTCGGATGCGAATACTTCCCTAGTTTGTACGTTAATGAAATATAAAATTAGATCAACAGCTTATGGCCCTTTGGTTACAATTCGGTTACAAAAAAAACACGATGCTGGGTGTGCTTGATGGAGACACGATAGATATTTACAGCGGTGAGTTATTTAATGGCCCGCAAGCTGTCGGCGAGTCTTGCAGACTCGATGAAGTAGATATACTGATACCCTGCACACCGGGAAAGATGCTCGCGCTGTGGAATAACTTTTATTCACGCGCCGAACACGAAGGGTGGGAAATACCCCCCGAGCCGCTCTACTTCGTTAAAACACCCAATTCGTTCAATGCCCACAAACAGCCGATTATTCGACCGCGATCCTATGACGGTCCGGTTTTCTTTGAAGGTGAACTGGGCATTGTTATCGGGAAAACCTGTAGCCATGTTTCAGAAATGGAAGCCGCCGATTATATCTTTGGCTATACCTGCATCAACGATGTAACCGCTAAAGACATTCTCAAGCGTGATCCATCTTTTCCGCAATGGACACGCGCCAAGGGATTCGACACATTTGGCGTTTTCGGGCCATACATTGCCACCGGTCTGGATGTGGATACGCTTGTTGTTCAATCCTGGTTGGACGGTGAGTTGTTACAGAATTATCCGGTAACAGACATGGTGTTCAGGCCGCACAGGCTGGTAAGTATGATCTCGCAGGATATGACCCTGTATCCGGGCGATGTCATTGCCTGTGGAACAGGACTGAATGCAACAGCCATGGCAGACGATCAAACCATAGAAGTATCTATCGATGGCATTGGCGTGTTATCAAATAGAATGTCGGCCAGCTAGCAACAGGAGTCATTTGCATTTGATATTTGTATCGAAGGACAGGGAACAGTCCCATAGGAACAAAACACGCAGCAGTCCCCTGCTTCAGGCTTTATTAACTGTTTGCATTGCCTGCATTCATGAAAGTACAGGCACGAATCGGTTGGCATGGTTAGCGTTTCAGCATAGCCACAGTATGGACATGTGAGCCTTGATTCAGGGATGATTTTCACCGGACGTATTTTCCTCAATCCTGAGCGCCAGCCGGTTTGTCCCTCCCCGTCGCAAGCTCATAGATATTTAACAGGTCCTCTTCAGATACTGTAACCAGGGTATCGATCTGGCTTAGTGCATACACCAGGTCGGCATGTGCGATCGGCGGATAATAATCATCGTGTTGTATCGATTTTGCGCCGGCTTTGGCATGCAGAGCCGGATAGCGGTAATAGTCGAACAAGGCGTTGAATACGATAGCGATACCCAGTATCACGATGGCGTTGATCAATACCGGTTGCAGGACATAGGCATAGCCCATTTCATGAACCATGGGCCCGCCGATTACGGCGCTCAATGCTGTGGCACCACCAGGCGGGTGAATACATCTCAGGTAATGCATGGCCGCGATGGCGCAGCCCACACTCAGGGCTGCAGCCAGCAATATATCCGGAATGAAACGCGCGCAGCTGATACCGATCAGTGCCGATACCAGATGCCCGCCCATAACATTCCATGGCTGGGCCAGCGCCGAATGTGGCACCGCAAACAGCAATACCGCAGATGCACCCATGGAGGCAACCATCAGGGCCGTTGCCTGTGCATGCAATAAGGCATCGCTTACAAAATAAACCCCGAGAATACCGCAGAAGCCGCCAAAGCTGGTGATCAGTCGTTCTTTATGGCTGACCGTCTGGCGGTTAAAGCCAATCAGGTCAAGAATGTTGTTAATTCTGTTATTCATATCAGCTCCTGTGATCGAATAAAATTCTACAGTTCTCGCAGATATGTGGCACCTGGACCGATAAAATTATCATGTCCGGCTGTAAAGAGCGAAACATGTTATAAGCGGTACCGGCACCCGTTAATACCTTCAATGTTACTGAGCAATACCCATGTTCCATGATAACCTTTCAATCATGAAAGAAGCCACTGTGAAGTAATAAGCATAGTATGAATATAACCAGTAAAAAATCCGCGACATTATTGATTCATTGCAGGGATCAGCCTGGCATTGTCGTGTCAATCACAGATTTTATTTTTAAAAGCGGCGGTAATATTCTCAGCCTGGATCAGCATGTTGATTCAGAGCATCAGAAGTTTTTTATGCGGGTTGAGTGGGACCTGCAAAATTTTTCTACAGAACCAGACAGCATAGGCATCGAATTCGAGAAAGGCGTTGCATCACGTTTTGGCATGCAATGGCAATTGCATTTTTCCAGTGATAAGCCGCGTATAGCCCTGTTCGTATCGAAACTGCCACACTGTTTTTACGACATCCTGTCACGTTATGAGGCGGGTGAATGGCAGGCGGAGATACCGCTGATTATAAGCAATCACAATGACATGGCTGCTGTCGCCGAGCGGTTCGGCATCGATTACTTTTATTTGCCGGTTAATAAGGATAACAAACAGGAGCAGGAAGCAAGACAGCATGAGCTGCTGGAAAACTACAGGATCGATTTCATTGTGCTCGCGCGCTATATGCAAATATTAAGTGAAAGTTTTATACAGCATTACCCGCAGCGAGTTATCAATATTCATCATTCATTCCTCCCGGCTTTTCCCGGAGGACGCCCGTATCATTCGGCTTATGAGCGTGGTGTAAAGATCATCGGTGCCACCAGTCATTATGTAACTGCGGATCTCGATGCCGGCCCGATCATTGAACAGGATGTGGTTTACGTCAGCCATAAAGACACGGTGGATGACATGGTGCGAAAAGGCCGGGATCTAGAGAAGGTCGTATTGGCACGTGCGATATGGCACCAGCTTAATCACAATTTGCTGGTATGTGATAACCGCACGATCGTGTTTGACTGATTAATTAGCCGCAAACAACGCAATAGACGCGAATTATCGTAAATGGTTTTGTTTTAAAATCGAGTAATCCATTTGCGATATTTGCGTGTTTTGCGGCCAAGATACCCTCTATATATTTATGCGTTACCTTTGCCGGTAATTGATATTCGCGCGTATACCTGCTGATAATATTTTTCATAGCGTACGGCAAGCCCGTTCAGCCAGGCCTTGCGTTTGGCATTGGTTTCTTTTTCTTCAAGCTGTTTTGCCAGGTGGCTTATCACGCGCAGGATATTTGACTGGCTGAGCAACAGGTCTTTTTCGAAGTCATCTGTTTCAAGCAGCAATTCTTTCGCGGTCGCTATGCGTAGAGAGTCAAACGTGGCCTTGCCGATGGAGTCATCAGAAAACTCCTCGAACACGATAGCAGGCCTGCCTGCCGCAAGTTTTTCAAGATCATCGAGTGCCTGTTCGGATGTTTCGGCGATATCATCAACAAGCCTTGTTGATTTATCACTGATGCCTTCAAATGCAAGCACCAGCTTGACCCGCCGGAGGGTTGTCAGATGCTGCTCGTCTTCAAGAAACAGTTTGAGTGCACTGTATCCGGAATCAATGGTTTGCGCTTTTTGCCTGCTGGCGCCAATAGCGTGGGTATCGGTAAAAACAAGAATGCCAAGCATGCTCGTTATCAGCATTAAGCTGAAAGGAAAAGACATTAATATACGGTAAATTTTCATCGGTAATAACAGACTTTGACTAACGAGAAGAGTTCAATCTATAGCGGTCGAGATTAAAGCAATGGGTTGTTGATGAACATTCCACCAAGGGGGTATGTCTGCAGGCGGTCAGCTGAAACGAGCGTTGCTGCAGTAAAAAACAAAAAGAAATAAACACATGATTACATTATAATTTGCGGTCCGATTATATTTTTCACCGGGCAGTAATGTTCTATAGCGACAGTTTTGATGTGATAGTGATAGGCGGCGGCCACGCGGGGACCGAAGCCGCGCTTGCTGCTGCACGCATGGGGGTTAAAACCCTGCTGCTTTCGCACAACATCGAAACCCTGGGACAGATGAGCTGCAACCCGGCGATCGGCGGTATCGGCAAGGGCCACCTGGTGAAAGAGATCGACGCCATGGGCGGCATCATGGCAAAGGCAGCTGACCGCGGTGGTATTCAATTCCGTATTCTCAACAGACGCAAGGGGCCCGCGGTGCGCGCTACCCGTGCACAGGCCGATCGTGTGCTGTACAAGGCCGCTGTTCGACGGGCACTGGAAAACCAGCCCAATCTTTCCATTTTTCAACAGGCGGTTGATGACCTGATTATCGAAAGTGATGGCCAGGGCGATCGCGTCTGCGGCGTAATTACCCAGATGGGGCTTAAATTTCGGGCACCTGCGGTGGTGTTGACGGTGGGCACCTTCCTGGGCGGCAAGATCCATATCGGTGAAAGCCACCATGCAGGCGGCCGTGCCGGTGACCCGCCATCGATAACGCTGGCGCAACGCCTGCGCGAGCTGCCTTTTCGCGTCGGCCGCCTGAAAACCGGCACCCCGCCCCGCATCGATGGCCGCAGTATCGATTACTCCGGTTTACAGCAACAGCCGGGCGACGAGCCTGTGCCGGTGTTTTCCTTTACCGGATCGGTCAGCGAGCACCCGCAGCAGATCTGCTGCCATATCACCCATACCAACCAGCGCACACATGACATCATTCGCGGCGGTCTCGACCGTTCGCCGATGTACAGCGGCGTTATCGAGGGCATCGGCCCGCGTTACTGTCCGTCGATCGAGGACAAGATCGTACGTTTTGCGGACAAGGAATCACACCAGATATTCATCGAACCCGAAGGCCTGAATACACACGAGGTCTACCCTAACGGTATTTCGACCAGCCTGCCGTTCGATGTCCAGTTTGAATTCGTGCGCTCGATGAAGGGTTTTGAAAATGCCCACATCACCCGCCCAGGTTATGCGATCGAGTATGATTACTTTGATCCGCGTGATCTCAAGGCAACGCTGGAAACCCGCTTTATCGGCGGCCTGTTCTTTGCCGGGCAGATTAACGGCACGACCGGTTATGAAGAAGCCGCGGCACAGGGGTTGCTGGCTGCGATCAATGCCACACGCCAGGTGCAGCAGCGGGAACCCTGGACCCCGGCCCGTGACCAGGCCTATCTGGGTGTGCTGGTCGATGATCTGATTACTCGCGGCACCACCGAGCCGTACCGCATGTTTACCAGTCGAGCCGAATACCGCCTGATTTTGCGCGAAGACAACGCTGATTTGAGGTTGACGCCAATCGCACGCGAGATGGGCCTGGTCAGCGATGAGCGCTGGCGGGCATTTACACACAAAAGCGATGCCATTGCACATGAGCAACGCCGTCTGAGCGGGCTTACGGTACTGCCCGATTCAGAACCCGGCGAGCAGTTATCCGGCTATCTCGATAAACCGCTGTCACGCGATTACAAGGCCAGCGATTTACTGCGCCGCCCCGAAATTGACTATCAAAGACTCACCGCAGCAATTGGCGGTGCAGTCAGTGATGATGCCGTGGCAGAACAGGTGGAAATCCAGGCCAGATATGCGGGCTACCTGCAGCGCCAGCATGCCGAGATCGAGAAGGCGCGCCGCCATGAACAGACATCAATTCCAAACCTGATCGACTATCAATCCGTGCGTGGCCTTTCGGCCGAGGTATGCCAGAAGCTATCGGATTATCGGCCCGAGACCATCGGTCAGGCCAGCCGTATTCCGGGCATGACACCCGCAGCAATATCATTGTTGATGGTGCATCTGAAAAAAACGGCGATGAAATAAGTTTTAATAACTTGTGGAAAACCTGTTAATAAAATTAAAATCCGGTTTGGAAATCATGGGCATAGAGTTGCCCGAGGCAGCCCCTGGCAAGCTCATCGATTACCTGGGTTTGCTCATTCACTGGAACCGGGCCTTTAACCTGACCGCAATCCGCAACAGCGATGAAATGTTGAGCAAGCACCTGCTGGATAGTCTTGGCGTGCTGCCCTATATCGGCGAAGGCCTGATTCTGGATGTGGGCAGCGGTGCAGGTTTGCCGGGTATTCCGCTGGCAATCTCAATGCCGCATAATCGTTTCGTGTTAATTGACAGTAATGGCAAAAAAACCCGGTTCCTGACGCAGGCTCGAATTACGCTGGGGCTGGATAATGTTGAAATCGTCAATCAACGTGTCGAAGCGTATTCACCCATGAAGGATGATCATAGGATATACTTCGACGCAGTGGTTGCACGCGCCTACGCGAGCAGCAATGAAATAATAAAAAATACAGCGCATTTGCACAAACCGGAAACCCGGATATTGATTATGCAGGGCAAGCTGGACGAATCAATAGATGTTCCAGGTTATGTTTTGAAACAATCACATACGTTGAATATCTATGGGCTGGACGCTGAAAGGCATTTACTCGAAATTGAGAAGACACACTAATATGACTCAAGTATTGGCGTTGGCAAACCAGAAAGGCGGCGTTGGCAAAACCACCACAAGCGTTAATCTTGCCGCCTCTCTTGCCGCCACCCGGCGCCGGGTGCTGCTGGTAGACCTGGACCCGCAGGGCAACGCCACCATGGGTGTTGGAGTGGATAAGAATTCCCTCGAAAAAACCCTGTGTGATGTGCTGTTGCAGGGGCTTGATGCGCGCGAATGTATGCAACACGTTGAAAATGTGGGTATTGATCTGTTGCCGTCCAACAGCGACCTGACCGCTGCGGAAGTCGAGCTGATGCGCTCCAGCGGTGCCGAAACACGATTGAAAGACTGTCTTTCAGAGATCAAGCATGGCTACGAATTTGTCATTCTGGACTGCCCGCCGGCGCTGAACATGCTGACGCTGAACGCGATGGTTGCATCCGATGGCGTAATCATCCCGATGCAGTGTGAGTACTATGCACTGGAAGGCCTGACATCACTGATCGATACCATCGAACAGGTGCGATCATCGGTTAATCCCAATCTGCAGATAGAAGGCCTGTTGCGCACCATGTATGACCCGCGCAACACTCTTTCCAACGACGTGTCTTCACAGTTAATCGAGCATTTCGGCGACAAGGTGTACCGCACCATCGTGCCACGAAACGTGCGTCTCGCAGAAGCCCCGAGCTATGGCCTGCCCGCCTTGCTTTACGAGAAAACATCACGCGGGGCGCTCGCCTACCTGGCACTGGCCGGTGAAATGCTGCGCCGCGATGCTCGATATTCATCGGCGAGTAAATCGACTGAACCATCGGCGACAGAACCGTCGGCGATGGCCTGAGCCCTGGCCTGCATATTGTACGATGGCGGACTTAAGCAGAACCCCCAATGGTAAATAAGATGGCAACGAAGAAAAAAGGACTGGGTCGTGGATTGAATGCCCTGCTTGGCGGCACTGAAACGGTAGCTGTCATGACTACAGTTCAACACAATGATGAGCTGCGCGAACTCGCGATTGACCTGATCAGGCGCGGACCCTGGCAACCACGTACACACTTTGATGAAGATTCACTCAATGAACTGGCCGAGTCCATCCGTTCCCAGGGCGTGGTGCAGCCGATCGTAGTACGCGCTTCTGTCGATAACAGCTATGAAATCGTCGCGGGTGAAAGGCGCTGGCGCGCGGCGCAGATTGCCGGCCTCGAGCAGGTACCCGCGGTTATCAAGCATTTTGATGACCAGACCGCGGCGGCGGTTTCACTGATCGAAAACATTCAGCGCGAAAACCTGAATCCACTGGAAGAATCGGTTGCGTTACAGCGACTGATCGATGAATTCAGCATGACCCATCAGCAGGTAGCCGACACGGTAGCGCGCTCACGCGCAGCGGTGAGCAATCTGTTGAGGCTGCAGGATTTGAATGCCGACGTTAAACAGTTGCTGGAAAATCGCACCATCGAAATGGGGCACGCCCGCGCCCTGCTGGGGGTGACCGGTGCGGTGCAGAGCCAGCTTGCACGGGAAACCGCGAAAAAGGGGCTGTCGGTGCGTGAAACCGAACAGCTGGTGCGCAAGACATTGAATCCGCCGAAGAAGGCCAAAGCGGTAAGCAAGGATCCGGATATTAAGAATCTGGAGAATGATTTGTCAGAAAAGCTGGGGGCAGTGGTCAATATACATCAGAAAAACAAAGGCAGGGGCCGCCTGGAAATCAGCTACAGTTCACTGGATGAGCTCGAGGGTATCCTCTCGCATATCCATTAACGATGCGCCGATAAAATTCTTTTATAACAACATATTAACTTGACCATAAAGGGCACGCTACTTATAATCTGCGCGCGTTCCAAAGCCGCGCAATACAGTTTCCTGCGCTGAAGGTTAGCACCGTTGTCGACTGAATCGATTAATCGGAATACAGCCAGACAGGCCAGGGGCTTCATCATTGCGCAACTGGCTATAACTTTATTATTGTCGGCAATTCTGCTGGGCTGGTACTGGCCGAGCGGCTGGACAGCGGCCTATTCAGCACTGACCGGCGGCATGATTGCGACCCTGGCAAACGCCTGGTTCGCATACAAGGTTCTCGGTCCGAGGCAGTCTGACGAACCGGCAACCGTCCTCAGGGGCTTCTACTGGGGCGAGTTGAATAAGATTTTATTCACGTGCGCGATGTTTGTTGCAGCCTTTGTGCTGATCAGGCCCGTGAATGCAGCAGCCTTACTGGCTGTTTATTTTTTTGTACACATGACACCTGCTGCTGTAAATATTTTCAGCAGACGCAAATAAAGAGAGCTAATAATGTCGGGTGAAGCCCAGACCGCTGGAGAATATATCAAGCACCATTTGCAGAACCTTACCTACGGTAAGTTTCCGCAAGGTCATGAACATGCCGGTCAATGGGGCTTTGCTCACAATGCGCAGGAAGCCAAGGAAATGGGCTTCATGGCCATTCATGTCGATACCATGTTCTGGTCGATTATTCTCGGTGTTCTGTTCCTCTACCTGTTCAGAAAAGTGGCCAAAAACGCAACCACGGGTGTACCCGGAGGCATGCAGAATTTCGTTGAGATGATCGTCGAGTTCGTCGATTCCAGCGTAAAAGGCGCTTTCAGCGGCAGAAATGCAATGGTCGCCCCGATGGCGCTGACCATATTTATCTGGGTATTCCTGATCAACGCCATGGATCTGGTACCGGTTGACTGGTTGCCGCAGGTTGCCGCGCTGATAGGCCACCATGTATTTGGCATGGATCCGCATCATGTGTACTTCAAGGTTGTGCCGTCGACCGATCCAAACGCAACCTTCGGCATGGCGCTGTCAGTATTTGCGCTGACCATCTTCTACAGCTTCAAGATCAAGGGCCCGATCGGTTTCGCCAGCGAGCTGACCCTGCACCCGTTCAGCTCGAATAACAAAATTCTGCAGCTGGTGTTTATCCCGATTAACTTCCTGCTCGAATTTGTTGCGCTGCTGGCAAAGCCCCTGTCACTGTCGCTGCGTCTGTACGGCAACATGTTCGCGGGTGAAATGATATTCATCCTGATCGCGCTGATGTACGGTGGCGGTCTGGCTCTCGGTATTTTTGGCGGTGTGCTGCAAATGGGGTGGGCCATTTTTCATGTCCTGATCATTACCCTGCAGGCGTATATCTTCATGGTGCTGACCATCGTCTACATGGATCTGGCATACCAGACCGGCGAAGAACATTAACGAATTATTTAAGTATTTTTTACTAGGAGAAAATCAATGACTGAAGTAACTGCAATGCTGTACATCGCAGGCGCGCTCATGATGGGTCTGGGTGCTCTTGGTGCTGCCATCGGTATTGGTGTACTGGGTGGCCGCTTTCTTGAAGGCGCTGCTCGTCAACCAGAGCTTATCCCGCTGTTACGCGGCCAGTTCTTCCTGATGATGGGTCTGACTGACGCGGTTCCAATGATCGCGGTTGGTGTGGCTTTCTACGTCATCTTCGCCGTTGCCGGATAACTACGACTTTATTAGAAACGGTACTAGCGTATGAATATCAATTTAACGCTGATTGGGCAATCGATCACTTTTGCCCTGTTTGTGTGGTTCTGTTACGCATTTATCTGGCCGCCCCTGGTCAATGCGCTAACCGCCCGCAAGAAGCAGATTGCTGATGGCCTGGCCGCAGCAGAGCGCGGTGAGCATGAGCAGGAACTGGCGAAGAAAAAAGCGGCTGAACAATTGAAACAGGCCAAGGGTCAGGCGGCAGACATCATTGCACAGGCGCAGAAGCGTGCGAATGAAATTGTCGATGAAGCCAAGGACGATGCCAGAACCGAAGCCGAGCGCATCAAGCTGGGCGCCAATGCCGAGATCGAGCAGGAAGTCAATCGTGCTCGTGAGCATTTGCGCAAGGAAGTTGTTGTGCTGGCAATCAGCGGTGCGGAGAAAGTGCTCAAGCGTGAAGTCGACGCCAAAGCACATGCGGCCACGCTCGAAGAATTGGCTACACAGCTTTAGGCTGGGGTCAGACGAATAATGGCAGAATACACGACTTCAGCACGTCCATACGCAAGAGCGGTCTACGCGCTGGCAACCGAGAGCTCATCGGTAGAGGGCTGGGGCGAAGCGCTGTCTTTGCTGGCGGCTGTTGCTGCTGATGCAAGCATGCAGGAACTGCTCGACAAGCCGCAGCTCGGTAAAGAGCAGAAAGCCGAACTGATGCTCAAGGTCCTGTCTGACAAGCTGAACCCTCAGCAACAGAACCTGGTCAGGCTGATGGCTGAAAATGGCCGCCTGCGAGCACTGCCGGAAGTTGCCCATCAATTTGAAATCTACCGCGCTGAAGCCGAAGGCAAGGTCGAAGCCGAGGTGATCTCTGCATTCGCCCTGACCAGCGAACAGGAACAGGCTATTACCGAAACGCTGAAAAGCAAACTGGGCCGTGATGTATCTATCACCACTTCAACCGATGAATCGCTTATTGGTGGTGTTGTTATCAAGGCCGGAGACACAATTATCGATGGTTCAATGAAGTCCCAGCTTGAGTCGCTGGCGATAAGCCTGAGCCGTTAAGAGGAAAGTAAAATGCAGCTGAATCCATCTGAAATCAGTGACCTTATCAAATCCAGAATCGAGAGTTTCGATACCAGCGTCGAGGCGCGTACCGAAGGGACCGTGGTAAGCCTGACTGACGGTATCCTTCGTATCCACGGCCTGGCGGATGCCATGCAGGGTGAGATGATCGAGTTGCCTGGCGACACCTATGCCATGGCGCTTAACCTGGAGCGTGACTCCGTTGGTGCGGTGGTGATGGGCGCTTACGGTCATCTGTCAGAAGGTGATACCGCCAAGTGCACCGGGCGTATTCTCGAAGTGCCGATTGGTGAAGCACTGCTTGGCCGCGTGGTCGATGCGCTGGGTAACCCGATAGATGGCAAGGGTCCAATCGACAGCAAGCTAACGGCACCCATTGAAAAAATTGCACCGGGTGTTATCGAGCGTAAGTCTGTTGACCAGCCGGTACAGACCGGGCTGAAATCGATCGATGCCATGGTGCCGATTGGACGCGGCCAGCGTGAGCTGATCATTGGTGACCGCCAGACAGGCAAGACCGCGGTTGCGATCGATGCGATTATCAACCAGGCGAAATCCGGCATTAAATGTATTTATGTGGCTGTTGGCCAGAAGGCATCGACGGTGGCGAATATCGTGCGCAAGCTTGAAGAGCACGATGCCATGCAGCACACCATTATCGTTGCCGCGACCGCATCGGAATCAGCCGCGATGCAGTTCATCGCGCCCTATTCCGGCTGCACCATGGGCGAATTTTTCCGTGACCGCGGCCAGGATGCACTGATTATTTATGATGACCTGACCAAGCAGGCCTGGGCCTATCGCCAGGTGTCATTGCTGCTGCGTCGTCCGCCAGGCCGTGAAGCCTACCCGGGTGACGTGTTCTACTTGCATTCACGCCTGCTGGAGCGCGCTGCCCGCGTCAATGCTGAATATGTCGAAGAATTTACCAATGGCGAAGTCAAGGGCAAGACCGGCTCATTAACCGCGCTGCCAATCATCGAAACCCAGGATGGTGACGTATCAGCTTTCGTTCCTACCAACGTGATTTCGATTACCGACGGTCAGATTTTCCTTGAATCAGACTTGTTCAACGCCGGTATCCGTCCTGCGATTAACGCAGGTCTTTCGGTATCGCGTGTTGGTGGTGCGGCACAAACCAAGATCGTCAAGAAGCTGGGTGGCGGTGTTCGTCTGGCGCTGGCCCAGTTCCGTGAGCTTGCTGCATTCGCCCAGTTTGCGTCCGACCTCGATGATACAACCCGCGCACAGCTGGAGCGTGGCGAGCGTGTAACCGAGCTGATGAAACAGGCGCAGTACTCACCGATGACAGTTGCTGAAATGGCGTTTTCATTATTTGCCGCCAACGAGGGCTATCTCGATGATGTTGATACAAACAAGATCGTCAGTTTCGAGGATGCAATGCAGGCGCACCTGAAGAGCAGTAACGGCGATTTGCTCGACAAGATCAACGAGTCCGGCGATTACAATGATGACATCGAAGCCGCGATGCGCGCGGCACTGGATGACTTCAAGGCCAACGGCGTTTACTAAGCGGCTTATAACAGGATTACGGGACAGATAAATGGCAGGCGCTAAAGAAATACGCTCCAAGATCAAGAGTATCCAGAATACCGCAAAGATCACCAAGGCCATGGAAATGGTCGCTGCGAGTAAGATGCGCAAGGCGCAGGATCGCATGCGTGCCTCGCGCCCGTATGCCGAAAAGATTCGCAATGTACTGGCGCATCTGGCGCAGGCGAATCCCGAGTATAAGCACCCGTATCTGCTCGAGCGCGAAGAAGTGAAGCGCGTTGGTTACATCATCGTTTCCACCGATCGTGGTCTCTGCGGTGGCCTGAACACCAACATGTTCAAGGCGGTGGTAAAAGAGATGATTGAATGGGACAGCCAGGGTATTGAGGTCGACGTTTGTGCAATCGGCAGAAAAGCGGTCGGCTTTTTTGGCAGGTTCAAATGCAACCTGGTCGCTCATGCGGATCACCTGGGCGACAGCCCGTCGATGGAAGACCTGATCGGCACGGTCAAGGTCATGCTCGATGCCTATGACGAAGCAGCGATTGATCGCCTGTACCTGGTGCATAACGTATTCGTAAACACCATGACACAGCAACCGCGAATTCATCAGATGGTGCCGGTCAGTGGTGAAGTCGATCAGGAACTGGAGCACCACTGGGACTACATCTATGAGCCTGATGCCAGGCACATCATCGATGGCCTGATGTTCCGCTTCATCGAGTCGCAGGTTTACCAGGGCCTGGTTGAGAATATCGCCAGCGAGATGTCAGCCCGCATGATTGCGATGAAGAGCGCAACCGACAATGCCGGCGAAATCATTAAAGAATTGCAAACCGTTTATAACAAGGCCAGGCAGGCAGCGATTACCCAGGAAATCTCGGAAATCGTCAGTGGTGCCGCTGCTGTTTAAGCGCGTTGCTGAACAGAATTTAAATATAGTAATGAGGAAACAATCATGAGTACCGGAAGCGTAGTCGAAATTATCGGTGCGGTTATTGATGTGGAATTTCCACGGGACTCCATTCCAAAAATCTACGATGCACTCAAGCTGGATGAAACCAACCTGACCATGGAAGTTCAGCAGCAGCTGGGAGACGGTGTGGTGCGCGCGATTGCACTGGGTCCGTCAGAAGGCCTGCGCCGTGGCATGGAAGTGAGAAACACCGGTGATGCCATCCGCGTACCCGTCGGCCAGAAAACACTGGGCCGCATCATGAACGTGCTGGGTGAACCGATCGATAACAAGGGCGATATTGGTGCAGAAAGCGATGCAGCCATCCACCGTGCACCGCCTACATTTGAAGAACAGAGCTCGGCCACAGAAATTCTGGAAACCGGCATCAAGGTTATCGACCTGGTTATGCCCATCGTCAAGGGCGGCAAGATCGGTCTGTTCGGCGGTGCGGGTGTAGGTAAAACCGTAACTCTGATGGAACTGATTCGTAATATCGCGGTTGAACACTCCGGCTTCTCGGTTTTCGCCGGCGTAGGTGAACGTACTCGTGAGGGTAACGACTTCTACTACGAAATGCAGGAAGGCGGTGTTATCGACAAGGTGGCACTGGTTTACGGCCAGATGAATGAGCCGCCGGGTAACAGGCTGCGTGTTGCGCTGACCGGTTTGACCATGGCTGAATATTTCCGTGATGAAGGCCGCGACGTGCTGATGTTCGTTGATAATATTTACCGCTACACGCTTGCCGGTACCGAGGTATCTGCATTGCTGGGCCGTATGCCATCGGCGGTGGGCTACCAGCCTACGCTGGCAGAGGAAATGGGCGTATTGCAGGAGCGTATTACGTCAACCAAGACCGGTTCTATCACCTCCTTCCAGGCGGTATATGTGCCTGCGGATGACCTGACCGACCCGTCGCCAGCGACGACCTTCGCTCACCTGGACGCGACGCTGGTATTGTCTCGCCAGATCGCCGAGCTGGGTATCTACCCTGCTGTGGATCCGCTGGACTCAACCTCGCGTATTCTCGATCCGCATGTTGTGGGCACAGAGCATTATGAAACTGCACGCGAGGTACAGGGTACCTTGCAGCGCTACAAGGAACTCAAGGACATCATCGCTATTCTCGGTATGGACGAACTGTCGGATGAAGACAAGCTGGTGGTAGCGCGTGCACGCAAGATTCAGCGCTTCCTGTCACAGCCGTTCTTCGTTGCAGAAGTATTCACCGGCTCGCCGGGTAAGTACGTCAGCCTGAAGGACAACCTCGCTGCATTCAAGGCCATCCTGGCCGGTGAGCATGATGCTCTGCCTGAGCAGGCTTTCTACATGGTCGGCGGCATTGAAGAGGCCGTTGAAAAAGCCAAGAGCATGCAGTAACAGGCGAAGAGTGATATAAAATGTCAATGACCATGCACATAGATATCGTCAGCGCGGAAACCGAGATTTATTCTGGTACGGTTATCGAGTGCTATGCGCCCGCCGAAATGGGTGAAGTCGGTATTCACCCTCGTCACGCCCCGTTGATCACCAAGCTGAAGCCGGGCGAAGTGCGTATCGTTCTTCAGGATGGTGATGAGCAGTCATTTTTCGTTAATGGCGGTATTCTCGAAATTCAGCCGCATGTTGTAACCATCCTTTCAGACACCGC
>Ga0209536_100004187_pt1 | contig 22834 bp, 21 predicted proteins | sample DeeMarSeWOR28_12_FD_187461 | JGI IMG/M metagenome (GOLD analysis project Ga0209536, IMG submission 187461) | Marine sediment microbial communities from White Oak River estuary, North Carolina - WOR-2-8_12 (SPAdes) (version 2) | ecosystem: Environmental > Aquatic > Marine > Intertidal zone >... | reverse complement strand
TTGTGGAGGTTTATTATGAGAAAAAAATGGTTTAGTGGTATTTTATATCCATTCTTTGTTGCTATACTAATCCCACTAATAGCCTATATGTGGCCAATGTTAAAAGATCAAATATCTTTATTTGCTGACTTGCTAGACTCTCCTGTTTATCAAGCGATTCTTGGTCAACTAGGTATGATCGGTTTCGGAACGTTTGAAGGAGCTATTTACATGTATATATTTTCATGGATGGAAATGATTATGATATTTGTAACAATTCTCATTCCTGTTAAACTGATAAGTACTGAGATAGATGAAAGAACTCTAGACGTTATGTTAAGTTACCCAATTCAACGATGGCAATATTTATTTGAGAAATTTAGTGTATATCTAACATATAACCTCTTGTATCCTGTTTTAATGGTTTTATTTACCTTACTTTCTGCTGTAAGTCTCAATGAATCTATAAATATTGCTACTTTCACCTATACTGTCATCGGAGTTTGGCTTTTATTTTTTGCACTAGGTTCTCTTTCACTGTTTTGTGGTACTTTGCTTTTAAAATCAAAAAAAGCTTTAACAGTTTCGGGGATTATCATTTTGGGACAATACATTTTAGTCAGAGTAGGTGGAATGGTACCTGCTGCTAAATATCTAAAATTCTTTTCACTTTTCAATTATCTGAACGCTGGTACCATTGTTACTTCTGGTACAATGCCAGTAAATGAACTTTTGCTCGTGATCACTGTTGGTCTGATAGCATTAATTAGTTCGCTTTATGTTTTTCAAAAACGAGAGCTAGTATATTAATTTCAAAAACTTTTTTTTTTATATTATTTTTAATAAAACCTTATCTAAATCCCATTATCAAGATTTAGCATACACAAAATTTTATAAACTAAATCATCTTTATTATTAAAATTCAAAGTATTTTACTAATTAATTCAAACTTCTTTAATTACTTAGTAAAACATCTTTAAGTTGGTGTTCATAAATGTCAGATTACTATCGTAATAAGATACATTATAAACAATTAATATCTACGTTCGATGATGTATTGATCTTGCCAGGTTTTACAGATTTTTCTCCAAGTGAAGTTGATATTTCATCAAAATTAGGTAAACACCATTTTAATCTCCCAATATTATCTTCTGCGATGGATACCGTAACGGAGGAAAATATGGCAATTTCTATGGCACTTCATGGGGGACTTGGAGTTTTGCATCGCAATTGCTCATTTGAGAGACAACTTGAAATGTGTAGGATTGTTAAAAGAGCTAGATCATTTGTTATTGACGATGTAGCTACAATAAATCCGAATGCTAAGATTTCAAAGGCGAAATTTATGATGGAAAATTACAACATCAGTGGGATCGTTGTTACTAATGAAGAAAAGAAAGTTTGTGGAATTTTTACTAAAAGAGACATCCCATTCTTAGAAAATGACATAAAAAACGGTGTAATAAAAGATCATATGACTAAAGATGTTATATCTATTAAACCTGGTGCTTCACGTGAAGAAGCAATAAAAATCCTATATGAATCAAGAAAGGAAAAATTGCCAATAATAGATGAAGCTGGAATGCTAAAAGGATTGATTACAAAAAAAGATCTAGCCCCAGAATTCCCTTTAGCATCTAAGGATGAAGAAGGACACTTATTATGTGGGATGGCATTGTCTCCTAGATTTCCTGAATCATCTCAATCTCAAAATCTTTTGAAAGAAATTGATAATTATGTCGACATCTTTTTTATTGATGTTGCTGATTTTTATAAGAAGGATGATATTGAAGGTACAGCAAGATTGATGAAATTTTTGGGTTCTGATTTTGTATTAGGTAATATTGGTACTTACCAAGCAGCAGAATATTTAATAACAAAAAAGGAGTTCGATGATGAGAAATTTATTGGTATAAAAGTTGGAATGGGTTCGGGCTCAATATGCACAACTTCACTACAAACCGGTGTTGGGGCACCTACTTTATTTGCAACAGCTCAAGTTGCTGATGCTATAGCAGAATATAAATCCAATTTAAACTTAATCGCAGATGGTGGTTTTAAAAATCCTGGAGACCTACCAAAAGCATTTGCTGCTGGAGCGGATTTGATGATGTCTGGTCATTTATTTGCAGGTACAGAAGAATCTCCTGGATTCATAGACACTATAGCTGGAAGAAAAGTAAAAGTCTATAGAGGAATGGGTTCAAAAGAAGCAAGAACATCGGGTTATATTTCCGATAGATATATTGAAGGTTCAAAAATGCTAACTGAAGGAGTATCAAATTACGTCCCTTATGTAGGAGACGTATTAGGTGTTCTAGATACTTTAAAAGAAGGTCTAGCAAATGGAATGATTTATGCCGGTGCAAAATCTATTCCTGAAATGAAAAAAGTACCCTTAGGTATAGTCTCTGTTGTTGGTCAACGAGAAACTGCTCCTCATGATCTGATAGGAAAGTTTTAGATCTGTTTTACCAAAAATTCTATTTATTAAAGGTCTATTAGATAATATATTACTAAAGGAAACTTTAGATTACCCAAGAATAAAGAAAATTGTTTGTCATGAAGAAAATTGAAAGAGTATTGGTAAGCGTTTTTGATAAAACTGGTGTGTTAGATTTTATTAAACAGTTGGTTGAAGAGTTTGATATTGAAATTCTGTCAACTGGGGGGACGGGAGAATTACTAGAGAAAAATGGATTAAATATTGTAAAAATTTCTGATTACACTAATTCTCCTGAGATGTTTAATGGGAGAGTTAAGACACTCCATCCCAAGATTGAAGGGGGAATACTTTATCGGAGAGGTGTGAAAGCTGATACTGAAGATGCTAAACAATACAATATTCCCCCGATTGATATGGTAATATGTAATTTGTATCAATTTAAAGAAGAGATATCAAAAACGGGTACTACCTTAGAGCAAGCATTAGAGATGATAGATATTGGGGGTCCCACAATGATTAGAGCTGCTGCAAAAAACTTCCCAGATGTAATTGTTGTTCCTAATCCAAAATACTATGAACAAATCATTAACGAATTGAGAGAAAATAAGGGGCAAATCAGTGATAAAAGAAGAGCAGAATTAGCCCAAGAAGTATTTATGATAATGGCTGATTATAATGCCGCAATTGCTAAATATTTACAAAACTATTATAGTCCGCATATCATATTTGGGAAACATATAGTTAAATTCTACGAAAAGGTTCAAGATTGCCGATATGGGGAAAATTGGGATCAATCAGCCGCGTATTACAAAGATATTTCCTCTCAATTTGGGCTTCATAATTTTAAAAAGTTAGGAGGAAAACAAATATCTTTCAACAATTTTCTTGATATTGACTCTTGCATGCAAATGTTGTTAGATTTTGGCAATGAACATTATGTTACTGCTATTTTAAAACATACATCCCCAAACGGCTTGGCACTTAATAAGAAAAAGCTGATTACTTCAGTTGAAATGGCATTTAAATGCGATCCCATGTCTGCTTTTGGTGGAATTTGGGGTGTAAACAAAAGATTAACTAGGGATGTTGCCGATTTCATCATAAACAAGGAAAAAATCTTTGTTGATGTGTTATTGGCCCCTTCTTTCGAACCTGAAGCTCTTGAAATTTTGAAGCAGAAACAGAACATGAGGATTTTAGAATTTGGCGATTTCCTTGAGCATAGGAATGAAATCTACAAAAATTTAGAAATAAGATCAACATTGGGAGGAATTTTAATTCAAGAATATGATAGCAAGCCTGTTATTAAAGAATGGAATGTTGTGAGTAAAAGGAAAGTAAAAGAATCCGAGAAGGAGGCATTAATTTTTGCCTACAAGGTTTCGAAATGGGCCAAATCAAATTCAGCTTGTTTTGCTCAAATTCACGAAAATGGGATCCATTCCATCGGTATCGGTGCGGGACAACAAAGCAGAGTGCATGTAGTTAAATTAGCAGCCCAAAAGGCAATTGAATTTGGACATACAGAAGAGTTAAAGGATTCTGTTATGGGAACAGATTCCTTCTTTCCCTTTCCTGATGGTTTAGAGGCAGCAGTTGAGGTAGGAGCAAAAGCTGTTATAACCCCTGGGGGAAGTATTAGGGATGAATTAATTACCAAACGTGCTGATGAGTTAGGTTGTTCATTCGTATTTTGTGGTAAAAGAGTGTTTCGACATTAAAAATCTTTTAATATAATTAATAATTACTTCCATATTTTTAACAGAATTACTCTTTTGGCTTTCTTTTTTTGAATAAAAAAACTTATATAGATATGAGCATAATTTTATTATACTTAAAAAATCAATTATACTTTTTAATTTAATAATTTAATTAAGGAGAGAATATCTAACAACTTGTTTTAAGAGGGTACTTTTTAATAATGGACTTTTTCATGATTAACTTGAAAGAAACACTTGAAGCAATAAACAAATTAATAGATAATAATATAAATATTGTAAATACAAAAAGAATTAGAAGGTGTTTTAATATAAAATCGTCTAATCGCTCTAAAATTAATTTCATTTGGAGAACACTAAAATTTCTAGAAGAGGAGGGTGTTTTAACTTTAAATGGGATTACTAATCCTAAAACATATAAAATTTTGACAGATCAAAAGATAAATGTAACAGATTTTCTCAACCAGTTAAAGAAAAAAAACCGCTAATTAGTAATTAGAGAGAGTTCTTCTAATAATTCATTAAGCTTCTTCTCTGATTCCTTATCATCTGGATTATTTATTAATCTTTTTTGATAGAATAATACATTTGGATATTTTACCTCAAGTTTGTTAAACAATTTTACCCATGATTTAAAGATGTTCATGAGCTCAAAAACTTCGGGATCATCTTCAAAAGACATTATTTCGTCTTTCTCTTTTACAGTAAATATGTTCTTATACTGCTTAACACTTACTCCTTGATCGCTGAGTAACTTTTTATTTGTCCTTTTTATGAATGCCTCTAACCCCCTAAACCACTGCACATATTTAATGTTAATTTTATCAATAATCTCTTGAATATTTTTTATTTCCTGAGGGAAGATCGTTTCTCCTCTTTTAATTAATGTTTTTCTGATTTTTTGGAACCCAGATTCAAATATCTGAGTATAATTTTTAATCATTTTTTCAAATTCTGATAAGACTGTATTATAGTCTTTCGCAAATAATACGTCATCACTAGAGAATGTTAAAGAATCAGCATCAAATGTACCCTTGAGTCGTTTAGTTTTTACGAGCTCATCAAAAATTTCTTTCATCAGAGAGATTTCATTCTCATCTAATTCTTTACCATAAAATAAATCTCTAAAAGAAAACATGAAACTATCTTCTAACATTAAAGTTCGGATACCTCTCTCAGTATAGAAAAGGATTTGTCCTTCAAATTCATAGAAGATTCCCCGTAATTTTCCATCACTAAGTAAGCTCTTAATTAAATCTTCAATCAGAGCAGATGTGATATCAAAATTTCCTAAATTAATATAGTCTAATGATTTAGAATTGTCTAGTAAAGAATATTTAATATTATTCATTGCTTCTTCAATTTTTTGAGAGTTAAAAATTAGAACATCTTCTTTTTTGAAATAAGTGATTCCTAGATCGGCAATAAACTTTAGAAAAGCTTCTGAGTTCATTCCTGTTTTTTCGATATACTCACTAATAATTATTTGATCCTTCTGTTTAATCTCTGTTGCAATAGATTGTAGGTTCTCATCAATCTTGGTCATTATGTGGGTTTTATCTATATCAAGTTGGTTTGCTAAAAGATCAATTAGATTTGATTTATCAGCTTGATTCATAGCGGAATTTATATCATCTATCTTTTCATTAACATATTTGGAATAATAGAATATTATCTTGTTCTTATCCCAAATCCCACTCCTATTATCAACAATATGTTCGAATACATCAAGTAAAAGTATTTCTTGTATCTTAAGTTTCTTAGATGTTTTTGCTAGATTGAAATACCCAATTACTTTCGATTTTTGAATTTCATCTGAGATTCTTAGAGTACCAAGATTAGTTAACCACTGAGTTCCTTTATGATAATTTGATAAATATTCATTTGGTAAATTTTTAATCAATATAATAAAATCTTCTTCATTTAATCTATCTCTATATGATTTCAAGTCTATTACACTTGTCTTTGCTGCTTCTCTATTTATTTGACTTTGTATTCTTTTTAATGAGTAGAATACATTCTTATTTTTTCCTAAGAGTAAAATATCTCTTAGAGAAGACTTAATATCTTTTATGATTTCTTCAATTAAATCTGGTGGAAGATGGTTATATCTCTTTAAATTCATGAGTCCGTTTTGTGTTAAATCATCCATAAAATTTCTTTTAACATGATGGGTAGGGTAAAAAAATCCAAGGTCAGAATAATACCCGTTTATTATACCTAAATGGACTAAAGTTTGAAGAAAAATTCGTAATTCCCTATCATCTTCAATTATTGGGGAAAACTTCTGTTTAATTCTTTCATGACTTATCTTTAGTTCTTCGTTGAAGAAGCTAATAAGATTACTTCTTTCAAGTTCATATACCCGTGTTGGACTACCCTTAGATTTTGTATAAAAGAATATTTTCTTCTCTTTCAACTCAGATTTTTTTAATTTCTTTAGATAGTTGTTAAGAGATTTATCTGTGATTTCGGGGGATTTCACAAATTCACTTCTTTTCATTATAAATTGGGTTTCTAATAAAGCTAACAATTCCTTAGATTTTAATGATGTTAAATTACTCTCTTTCAACTCAAGAAAAAATCTTGAAATGAGTGATAATAATATACTCGAAATTTCAAATTTTTTGTCTGCAAAATATAACGAAATTAAGGTCATTGAAATCTCTCTAAGACGGTATAATTGATCAAAGTTTAGTTCATCACAATACTCAAGAAAGGTTAGTAGAGATATAATATTATCTAGATTTCGTTCCATAGAAAGACTATCTAGTACAATATCTTTAATTTCATTTATAAGTTCAGGGTTTTTTTTGAGCTTTTCCCCGAGAAAATAGTGAGTATTACTTCTTATATCTTCGGAACTATCATTTAGGAATGTTGACAAGGTATGAAAATGTGTATTACCAAAATTGTTCCACTCAAGCGTAACAAATCCGAGAATTAGCACTGAATTCAATCTCAATTTTTCTTCATCGGAATCGAGAAAAGACTCAAGTCTTTCTAAAATTCGTTCAGAGATTAAATTAATATTGTTTTCTGCTAAAATGCTTAAAATATAGGTTATTGGAACCCTCTGTTCAGGCTGATCCAATAGAAATATTAGCTTTTCAATAATTTTTGCTAACTTTTGTTCTTTATTTTTTGTTAAAAGTTTATTTAGTTTATCGACAATTGGCTTAAGTTCTAAATTATCCTCGAATTCTCTTAAATCAAACATAATTCTTAAAATAAACCAGAGATAGTACTCAGTAATTCTTAATCCAATAAGAATTTTTTGATAGGTTCGATTTCTAAAATATTCTTGATATCTTTAATTATAAAAGATGGATTTGAATTCTCTAAACTTTCCTGAGTGCCATGACCAGAAAGTAAAGCGATACTATTAACCTCTGCGTTCTTGGCACATTGAATATCTGGAGGAAGATCCCCAATATAATAAACAAGTTCTTTATTTATAGAAATATTCAAGCTATTTTTTATTTCTTTTAGAGCTACATATATTGGAAAAGGATTAGGTTTTCTATAAGGGCTGTCATCTCTCGAAATATAAATAGAAAAATATTTATCTAATTCCAATTTTTTTCTAAAACGGTCTAATCGACTCCCACTCGTATTAGAAACAATACCCAACACAAATCCATATCTTTTTAGTTTCGTTAATACACTCACTATGTTTGGTTTTAAAGTCTCATACATCTCATATTTTGGATAGGTTCGTCTAAATTTAAGAAAAAACATAATTCTTTTCCACAGACTTGGGATATAAGTTTTATAAACTTTTACGATTCTTAATAATGCTTTAATTTTGTTTTTCGAATCTGCTTCTTCAAACATACGAGCCAAATCGATTAAACGTAAGTTATCTGTATTTCTCCAATTATAAAAACTCTTTTTTAGAAATTTAGAAGCAGTATATTCCAGAGATTTTTGAGTAATAACAACCCCGTCAAAATCAAATAATACTATCGGTTTATGAGACATATGTGAGTTTTAAAGGAATATTTTACACTTAAATTTATTTATAACTTTTTGAGGCGTAAAACTAAAATAAATTTAAAAAAAAGAAAATCAAAATTTTTACATTTATTCATCTAATTCATCTGGTTCGACTGACACATGAGAGAGTAACCAATCAAGATCCCTCTCTTTTTTATTAACATTCAGAACTGTTGGTAAGATCATAACCTCATCAGCTTTTCCTGGCATGATGGTAAACTTGCCAGCCCTTAACATGAAGAATTCAAAGACATCTGGGATCTCCTTTTTGAATCGTAAACTCTTAACGGGGAATCTCTCAGCAGAGCTGAAAATGCCAGTTTTATGAAAAATTTCGTTCTGCTCAATTTTGTAATACTCAAATCTTGTACTAATTAATACGACCCCAAGAATGAAAGCAAAAATAAGTGTCATTATCATATAAAATTGATAGGGTAAACCTAAGAAGACTTCAAGTTGGGCAGCCGATAGAGTAAAATTTGGTAAAACTAAAAACACTACGAGCAGCACTATAACCACGATCGCTAAGACTAATACAAAAAATTTAGTAGACGAGAAATCAAATGCGGTTATAAATATATTAATAAAAAACACAATAAACCAGATATAACCCAAAACTGTATTAGGTGTTTCACCGATTAACGATTGAACTAACCATAAGATCAAGCTTGTAATTAAAAGTGGCCAGAAGAAAATCACCTTGGGATAGGAACGAAGATATACTACATTTGGATGTTTAACTTGCTTTTTTTGTTCAGACATGATTAATTTTCACTAAACTCTATTTTTTAAAAATTTAAGAAGATATTTATAAAAATAATAGAGAGAAGTGTTATTTAAATATTAGTATGGTTTTACTTTACTCTATTAACATGAAATCTGGATTAAAATCAATTATCAATAAAAAAATTGAAATAACCAATTCAGGAGTAAATTAGATTAAAAAGTATTTTCCTCATACTAGGTAATTTACTGATAATACTCAAAACTCACAAAAAGCTAATTAGTAATAACTTCCCATTGATTCGATCATTCTAAGTGAAAGTGCTATTGAGGTATTACCATTTTCACTAATTCTCATGTGCCCGGGGAATATGTATTTTACATCTAAATTGTTTATAAATTTAATTGAATTAATAAGAGTTTGTAATGAACCACCCGGAAAGTCGAATCTACCGAAGCTACCTCCTACAAAAACAACATCACCCGATATTAGAACTTTCTTTTTAGCTTCATAAAAAGATACCGAGCCTGGAGAATGACCCGGAGTGGAATGAATTTGAAATTTAAAATCTGGAGAGACTTCAATCTCTTTAAAATTACTCAAATCAGTAACTTGAAGAGGAGTGATATTTATCCCAAATCTTCTCTCAGTTAAACCAAGAGCGATAGGAAGTATTTTAACACGATCCCCCTTTTCTAATACCTTGGCAGCATTTCCATAAGCATAAATCTCAGGAGGATTATCTTTTAAGATATTCATTAATTTATAGATTCCTAAGACATGATCGACATGTTCATGAGTAAGAAAAATTTTTGAGATGTTTTTACAATTTAATTTCAAATTATCCATGCCCTTTAATAAACCCACAAGTGAAAGAGCATTACCGGCATCAAACACGCTAATTTCGTTTGTCTCATCGTTATTAACGATATACTGATTACAATCAAGCATTGGTTTTTCTTGGAAATAATATAAATTATGGATTATTGCCTTACCGGGTTTTTCTGAATCGTCCTTATCTAAAAACATCAAAATTAATCCCAAAAATTACTTTAAGCAATAAAATAATGTCTTAATTTTATGTTTTACCTTTAAAGAATATAATTATTTAACATAAAAAATAAATAATAATTATGGCTAAAGAACCCAAAATTGAGGATTTAAAATCAAAAATCAGTTTTGGAATTAAATTCTGGTTACAATTTGACAATAAAAGCATCCTAGGTGCAGGATGGGCAAAGTTGCTCGAGAACATTGAAAAAAATAAAGAGGGGTCTCTAACTCAAGCAGCTAAGGAGTGTAATTATTCTTATAAATATGCTTGGAATATTTTGAAAAGAATTGAGAAAAGAACTGGAATGCCAGTCGTAATAACTGGAAAGGGAGGTTCTGGAGGAGGAGGGTGGGTTAAATTAAATGAGTGGGGGATGTTTCTTTTACGAAAGTTTAATGATTACTCAATTGAATTGATGAAAATTGAAAAAAACTTGAGAAAACAGTGAAAACGGACTAATAAATAAATTTTAATTCAAAGAATGATTGCTTTCAATAAAATAACTAAATTGTAATAGATAATGTTTAGCTGGGTGTCTTACTAAGTTTTCTATCTTGGGGAATCAAAATGGGGGAAGATCGCTTACGTCAATTCGGTGAAATTAGTATTTCTCATATAATGATCCAAGATCCCCTTTTTGTTACTCCAGATGAAAAAATTAGTGCAACTGAGCTTCTTATGTTAAGAAAAAAGGTTGGAGGGCTTCCTGTTGTTAAGAATAAAAAGGTTTTAGAAGTTGTTGGTATCATAACTCAAAGAGATATTCGATTAGCCCGGTTAGCATTGAATTTAGATTCACCAAATACAACCGTAAAAGATCTCATGACACCTGAGCCTTATACTGTGAAAAAAGATGAAATATTGTTAAACATATTAAAATTAATGTTTCAAAAGGATATAGAACGAATACCCGTGGTTGATGAAAATAACCAATTAATTGGCTTAGTTGTTCAAAGTCAAATTTTAAAAAAATTATTTGATTTTATGCAAAACAATTAATTTATAATTTTTAGAAATTTTATAATAAAACTATAATAACTTTAAAAATCATAAATTTTGTTAATAAATTGATTTAATAAAATAAAAATATTAACCTTGATTTAAAATGGCATTACCTTTACCTGGTACCCCGATTATAATTGATATAGGTTCTGCATATGTTAAAGTCGGCTTTGCAGGAGAACCAGGACCTAGATTTGTCTTTCCATGTATCACAGGTACTGAAAAATATAAATCTGTTATGGTTGACGTTAATGCTAGAAGTATCTATGTAGGACATGATGTATCTCGGATGAGGGGAGTTTTGAAGATAAAACATCCTGTTGAACGGGGAGCAATTATGGATTGGGATAGTTTCTATGAAATTTTAAACTATGTTTTCTACAGTTTACTTCGAATTGATAATTTATCAGAATATCCTGTATTTTATTGCGAGTTGCCATTTACAAATCGAGAAACTAAGGAGTACATTGCAAGGCTTTTGTTTGAGACACATAGAGTAAGGAGTTTAGTTATGATGCCAACCCCTTTACTCTCATTATTCAGTGTTGGTCTAACATCAGGATTAGTTATTGAATCTGGGGATGGACTTACCTGGGTATGCCCGATTATCAACGGGAAAATGGTGGAACATGCTGTTCAGAAGCTTCCTCTTGCGGGTATTGATGTAAATCATAACCTCAAAAACTTGATGATGCGAGAAGGTGTAAATATCGCTTCCAGTGCAGCAGATGAGATTATTCAAGAAATCAAGGAGAAAAATTGTTATTTTATTTTAGATCCAAACAATCCGCCAAGTACCGATGAGAAATTTAGTGTATCTATGCCAGATGGATCTACAATTACAGTTGCACATTATGTTTTACATCAAGCACCTGAAGTATTATTTAATCCAGGCATGTTGGGGTATAGTAATATCAATAATCTCCCAGATGCTGTAATATCTAGCTTAAGAGTATTAGATAATCAATATTGGCATGAATTATTGTCCCATATTGTACTATCTGGAGGTAATCTTTCTTATAGCGGTTTCGAACAAAGGTTTGAATCAGAGTTAACTGCTGTTCTACCTCAACTAGGCACAATTCCTCGACCAAAACCACTCCTATCTACTGTAAAAAACGAATTAATTAAGCTCCAATCAGTCGAAATGGCTAAGAAAAAACAAGACACTTGCAGGCACTGTGGGGCAATTGTTGATTTAACCTCTGGTAGTGAATTTTGTCCTACTTGTGGGGGACGATTAGCATTGCCAGAAATTAAAATAGATTTATCTCCCAACGGTGATAATGCATCCCCTACGTCTGGAACATGTCCCTATTGCAATAAAGCTATAGCTGACATATCTTCACTTTTTTGCCCCTACTGTGGTAGATCAATTGAAACTATTCAGAAAACTGATATCCCAGAACAAGAAATAAAGAAAACTCCAGCAGAAGAATTTTCAGAATATATGGAAGCATCGAATAAGATTATTAAATTCTTCACCCCTGAAAATCTTCAGTTTACAATTTATAATGGAGCAGCCATTCTCGGAAGCCTACCTTCATTTCAACAACTTTTTATTACTTATGAACAGTTTCAGGCAAATAAAGAATTATTATATCGAGATATAAGTGAAATTCTTTAGTTTTAGTCAAAATATTCCAATACTTATATCACTAATTCTTTTAGTCCAAATATTAAAATGAAATATCACTCAAAATCCATCACAAGATAGTTAATTTTTAATTTCAAGATAGATTTAAACAATTAAATTTTATATAGACTGCCCTAGGTTTTTTTGTTGAAAAATAAGCGTAAAATTTCTATCACAATCTTTGTCTTCATTATTGCAATGAATTTCATACCTTACGCATTAGGGAAACCTCGGCAAGTTTATCTAACAGATTTTATTTATGAAACTGAGGTTAGTGGTAAAGGTTTCAAAAATGGAATCATGGCAAATGGAATGCTTCCTGAAGCTACAGCCTATGCTATAGAGATTTTGAAAACCTTTGGAAAAGGCATTCCCGATGAGATTGAAATGGAGGAATTCATTGAAGATAGAATTAGAAAAATGTTAAACGATGACACGGTTATGCTGTATGATTTATTCTTTTTAATAAAATCTCTTGATTTGTTAAATTATCCAATTGAAGAGAGTCTAAGAAGTAGAATATATGGTTATCTTAACGATACAGAACTAATTGATGGAGGATTTTCAATTTCAAATACCAGTTCCTCACCTAGCATGAGTTCAACGTATTTCGTTTATAACACATATATCCTCATTGAAGAAACTTTCCCAAATATTTCAGTTCATAAAAATTGGATACTACAGTGTAACAATAGTGATGGCGGATATGGCGGTAATAAAAGTTTATCCTCAACCATTCTAAATACCTATTACGCTACCTTCCTCTTAAGTGAAATTGGCACCATTGACGATCTAGTAGATAAAAATCAGACTTTCGCATACTTAAACTCTCATTACGTAAGTAATCCTTCTGATGTAACCAATTTTGGTGGTTATATGCCAGATCCTTTATCGAAAAACACTCTTCTAAGTAGTACATTTTATTGTGTAGCATCTATTTCATTAATCGATGATACAATACTAAATAATACTCAGACTTCACAATGGGTATTATCTCGTCAAAATTTCCAAGATGGAGGTTTTGGGGACAAATCTGAGGGAACTACTCAGCTGTTATCATCTGTATTAACAACCTACTCTGCATTTAGGGTATTATCAACACTTGCAGCGCTAAATAGATTATCTACAGAAGTTTGGATGGTTGAATTCGATTACATTGTATTGATAATTATTATGGTGTTGATTGGTTTAGCTGCGGGTGTAGGGGGATTCATTTGGAGAAGAAGAAGGATTTAAAAAAGTCTATATAAGTACATAAATTCAAATTCATTCACATCTTATTTGTCTTATTCTTAATTCTATAATTATTGAAAAACAATGAGAGAAAAATTATTAGATGGGAAAGCACTCGCGGGACAATTAAATCTGAAGTTAAAAGCAGAAGTCTCCAAAATGGTTGAGAAAACGAATTTCCAACCAAAACTTATTACCATCTTAGTTGGGATGGATCCTGCCTCAAATGTTTACGTGAACATGAAGAAAAAAGCTGCTGCCGAGGTAGGGATTGACTCTAATATCATTATTTTAGAGGAAAATTCTTCAAAAAACACAATAATTCAGGAAATTAAGAAATTAAACGGAGATAACAACATTCATGGTATTTTATTACAATTACCACTTCCAGATTCACTAAGAGCTTCCACTTCAGAGATAATAGATCATATATCCCCGAAAAAGGATGTAGATGGATTGAATTCCCTAAATAAGGGCAAGCTTTTCGACTATAATGAGGAATTAGCCCCTTGCACACCAAAAGGGATTATTGCCCTTTTAGAATATTACAATATTGAAATCAAAGGAAAGAATGTTACTATAGTTAATCGTTCTAATCTTGTTGGTAAACCGTTAATATTCATGATGCTTAAAAGAAACGCAACTGTAACCGTTTGTCATACTTCTACAATCCATATTGAAAAATTTATGAAAGCTGCTGATATATTAGTAGTAGCTGTACGACAACCGAATTTTATCACGCAAGATAAGATTAAAGAAGGAGTAGTTCTTATAGATGTAGGTATCAATAGAGCTAATGGTAAATTGTGCGGGGATGTGAATTTTAAAGATGTTTATGAGAAGTGTGGGGCAATAACGCCCTCCCCAGGGGGTATAGGCCCACTCACAGTGCATTTCTTGCTCCGAAATACTTTCATTGCATATAAGAAACTTATGATCTGAATCGTATTAATATAAGGTCTTCAAAATATCCTCTTAATATCTAATAGAGATCGAGTCACTGAATAGTTAAAATTATATTGAAGTAAATTTTTAAAAAAAGATAGGTAGTAAAATTATGTTTTATTACATTTAAATAAAATATTAAATTAAAACAACTTCTAATAGTTATTCTTTAGGATCCCTTAAATAATGGCAATTCTCGAATGCGGAATAAACATCGGAATAAAAAACTTGATTGAAATCAAATATTATTCATCTTCAGATAATCTCTTAGATCCAAATCTGCGAGCTGGGTTCCTAACAGCCCTTGAGAGTTTCACTAGTGAAGTTTTCGGAGATGATATTAATGTAATCTCTTTGGCTAGATTTAAACTCGTATGTTATTGTGAGTTAGTACAGTTGCCAGGAAACGATGCAGAAAACACTCAGCCATTATTATCATTTGCGATAATTGAAAAAGGGACGGATGTTCAAGTAGTAAAAGAACAACTGAATGAAATAATCTCTCATTTTCTAAACAGGTATTCATTGAACGATATTTTTTCTAAGAAGAATAAATATTTTAAAAATTTCGAAGCGCGGATTAATGAAATTTTAGGTGACCTAAAATTAAAGACAGAAGATCGCTTTCGGTCAATATTTTAATTAAAATATTTAAAGTGATTAGTTTTTGAGCTCAAATATCGGTCCTGAAGCTAGAGCGGCATATGCCCGTTATTTAGATGCTGGATCTATTGAATTAAAAATAAAGTGTCTAGAAGAATTCATTTCTCTAGTCCCAAAACATAAAGCCACAGAGAAAATTGTAGCCTTAAATAAATCGCGTCTCGCAAAGTTAAAACGGGAACAAGAAGAACGAAGACTGAAGTTAAAAAGTACTAAAAAAGTCGTTTCACCCTTTTCAATAAAAAAAGAGGGAATTCAGATAATTTTAATAAGCAGTTTTTTTACCCCTGGTACTGGGAAAACTTCGATATTAAACTTCTTAACTGGCGCAGCAAAAGAAAAAATAGGTAAATACACTGCTCTCCCTGAGATCGGGATTTACCAATATGAAAAAATTCGATTCCAAATAGTAGAAATGCCTTCAATCATGAAAGGTGCATCAGAAGGTATTGGAAATGGTAAGGAGATCCTTGCCCAAATTAGATCATGCGATTTAATTTGTATTTGCATTGATTTATCAAGGAATATTGATGATCAAATAAATTTATTAAGTGATGAACTAGATAAGGCAGATGTACGAATAAATCAACCTCCTCCTCCGTTAAGCATCCAAAAAACAGGATCAAATAAAATTCAGGTATTATATTTAACTAAAGCGGCAAAAATCGCTGAAGAAATGGAGGAATTTACTGAGAAGATTAAAGAGGTAATACATGAAAATGGGATCCGTAATGCAATTGTAAAAATACGTGGTCCTGTCTCTCTTGATGATGTTGTTGATTGTCTTACTCCCTCAGTTGTCTATAAGCAAGCGATGATAATGGCTACTAAAGGAGATTTACCCCATACAGAGGATCTTTTTAAAAAATTAAAGCAGAATTACTCTGATAGATTTCCACTAATAGTTGGGACAAGTATGCATAAAGGTACTTTCCCTTCAGATTTTGGTGAAATAATATTGAGATATCTAAAGAAGATCAAAATCTATACGATGAGCTCAGCCGGGGAAATTGCAGATAAACCTTTAATTCTGGATGAAAATTCAACAATAAAAGACGCCGCAATTAGAATTCATAAGAGTTTTTATGAATCATTTGAACATGCGGTTGTAATTAGAAAAAAAGCTCGTCAAAAACGCAAAAAAGTTGGATTAGATTATGTTTTAAAGGATAACGACATTATAGAAATACATATTACTTAACTTGACTTAATATTTTATTTTTTCAATTAATTTTGGGATCTTTTCAATTTCAGATCTGGTAGTTGAATCTATATCGGAAACACCTTCTGCAATATTTTTTATACTTTCAAGGGTATAAATTAGATTTTCAAGATAGTCGATAATATCTCCTTTGAAGATGATTATCTTATATTCTTCATTAAAATAGCTACGTATTTCATCAATCGTTAAATTATGTTCTACTCGTAAATTTAACAACATTTTTTCAAGATTAAACCTCCCACAATCACAATACGGTGAATCTTTGCAATTACAATTAAATATGTCACTAACCCATTTTGAAATGAAATCAATAAACTCACGGGAAAAAGTTTTTCTTTTCCGTATATGTTCTGCATTCATAAGAGAAAGTACGCTTGCACCAAACAAATTATTGCTTAAATATTTCATATTAACATTTTTTGCTAAATCTGCTACAATTCCTTTAGACAGATAAACATTTTTTAGAGGTTTAAGGTTTAAGGCGATTTCACGAACCGACTTCTCCTTATTTCTTAATAACGACACAATTTCAAGACATTGATCTACGGAAAGAAATGATTTTGCTATAGCTTGACCTAATCGTGTAGGTTTGTATGTAAAATTTTCAGTTATTCTTAATAATTTTTGTTGATTTAATTTTTTTAACATTACATCCAAATCATAATTATTATTAATCAAAAGATCAAAAAAAGTTTCAATTTCTTCTTTTTTTGCACCTCGATTAAACATAGAGACAAATGAAAGTAATTCGGTTATAGATTTACTGTTATTGGGAGGTAATTCGTAATCCTTTATTTTCCCGTTTAACAGTCTGATTGCAAGGTTTTCTTCAGTTTCCTTCATCTTGGGAGAATAAATTCTTCCAGGCTCTACAAGTAAATAAGCGTAACCTCGATTATGCTTCTTCAATCTTCCTGCTCTCCCTAACATCTGCTCAAACTCAGCAACTGTTAACCACTTTATCCCCATGGCTAGTGATTCGAAAATTACTTGACTTGCGGGAAGATCTACCCCAGCTGCTAATGCTGCTGTTGCTACTACCCCAGCTATTTGTTGAGATATAAATTTTTCTTCAATTATTTTCCTTTCTTCATTGGTTAATCCAGAATGATAGGAAGATATGTTTAACCCTTTTTGCTGCAGATTTGAAGTAATTATCTCACATTTCTTCCTCGTATTTGTGAATATTATTGATTGTCCTTTGAATCCGTGATCTGAACTTTTATTAAATGCTACCTTTACTAATTTTGAGATTTGTTTATGCTTTTGAGCCTCATCGAAGCAAAGAACTAAGTGTCTTTCAATAGGAACAGGTCTATTATTATACATCAATAATTTGCTATTCAATCTTTCAGCTAATAACCTTGGTTCACCTAATGTTGCACTCAAATAGAGAAATTGAGCCTCTTTAAAGAGCACTTTCAATCTAGCTATAAATCCATCTAGTAGGAAACCTCTTTCGGGATCAATTAAAGTTTGAATTTCATCTACAATAATTGTTCCAATTTCGCCTATAATCGCCTTATTACCACTTCGTAAGATATGATCGATTGCTTCATAAGTTGCGACTATAATATCAGCGTTTTTTATATCTTCTTGATTGATGTCTGATCGTTTCTCAAACAGGGATTCCCCTATTTTTTTAACGATTTTCAGCTTTAGAGATTTATACTTTCTCTTAAATTCTTCAGTTCTAATATTCGCTAAAGCAACAATCGGGACTAAATAGAGCATTTTTAACCGTTTTTCTTTTAAGACTCTCGAAATTCCTGCTATTTCACCAACTAACGTTTTCCCTCCTGAAGTTGGTGCCATAATTAATTGGTTTACACCGACTAATAATTCGTTTTCAATTGAAATTGCTTGGATGGGGAGCAATGTAGTTAAACCATTTTGTAGATAGATTTTTTTTAATTCCTTTGGGATTGCTAAATCTTCGATTTTTTGATTCAAATACTTTTTGCTTATATTCGGTTTTTTTTCTACATCATAAAGCGTAATCTCTTTATTAATTGTGGGATTGAAATCTGGCTGAAAGGCAACGACTACTTTTTTGATATCTCTAAACTTTAGAATCATATGTGTAAAGAAATTTTTTAGTTTTGGGCTAATTTTATCCTTAGGAATAATACCTCTTAGTTTAGCTTCTTTGATAATAATATTGTAGGCACAATCGGTGCAAATTATGCTGTTATTTAACGATTGGATCTGTGAATTATAATTTAAGATAGTAAATTTTTGATTCGTGAAGCATGAATGGCAAAAAGTTAAATTCTTTATTCTGTCGGTTTCAAATTGAAGATTAGTGAGCATTTCAAATATTGGAGAGAGATTTTCTAATGAACTCTGGTTTGAGAATGCTATGAACTTGTTACTTTCAGATAAAAGGAATTTTTTAAATAACCGGGGATTAACTGGAGTGATACTGCCATCTTTTTCTATCTTCCTAAAGGTTAATGGTCGCATTTTGTTTTTAAAATCCTGACCAAAGATAACAATTCCTCTAAAAAAAGGATCATTTATATAAGAAAATGAACTTACTCGTTTTTTATATTTTTTCAAATAGAAGAAATTTACCCTAAATACTAAATTGTTTTTGGATTCTTGATCTCGCTCTATAACAATGAAATAGCTCTTAGAATTTATACTCAATTACAAAACCTTCTAAATCACCTTATTCTATTGAAGTAAACGAGAATAAACACTTCAATTTTATTATTATCAATTAACAATTTTAGAAGAAATAACAAGTAAAAAGCATCTGAGATTTAAAACCCAAAAGTACGTTTAATTTTATCAAAAACTTCTTTAATCTGTTTGAGCTTTTCCTCATCACCTTGATTTAAAAAGTGTTCAACCCATTGACCGAATGAACCGCCTTTTATCCATTCAAGAAAGTATTCAACTGATTGGCGTTCCTCTGCTGACATTTTTTATCCTTTTTTAGGTCTTTAATTTTAATTTTCTTCTATATAAAAATTATAAATTATTCTATATATATAATTTCAAATCAAAAAAATAAATTTATTGAATTGAAGAAAATAAAGATTTGAATAGCACAATGGAAAATAAAAATAAAAGTGTGCGATATGCCTTTTATGGTTATATGCTACCAAATAATTCCCTCTCAATCTCTATTATTGGTATTTTTACTGCTTTAAATTTCATATTTACATTTTGGCTGCAAATTCCAATTCCTGCCACTGGAGGGTATATCAATATTGGAGATACAGTAGTAATGTTTACTGCCCTATTATTTGGGCCGATCATAGGTGGTATTGCTGGGGGTTTGGGTCCAATGTTAGCAGATATCCTTTCATCCTACGTAGCTTATGCTCCTGCTACTCTAGCCATTAAAGGGATAGAAGGATTTCTAATTGGATTGATTTCCAATCCAAGAGACCGTGAAGAAAGAATTTCATATTGGGATATAATTGCCGTTTTAATTGGTGGAATTCTAATTCCTTTTGGGTATTTCATTTATGAAGCTTTTATTCTTGGACTTGGAGTTGTCATAGCATTTGTGGAGATCCCAGGTAATTTTTTCCAGTTTGGGTTTGCCGCCATAGCCTCAATTTTACTTATCCTGGCTTCAAGAAAGATTATAATTGAATCTATGCCACAAGTTTTTGATAAAATCTTTATCAAAGAAATATAAATAAAATAGATCTTAGGATTACAAACAGTTTGCTAAATTAAAGATCCGAATTTACGATCGATCGTAAATTTTATATTAAGAATATCCTTTAATAAATTCAAAATCATTCTGAATAGATGTGATAAGAGATTCTAATTTGGATAGTTTTTTTTAGTCTTCTTGGTAGTGTTGGAGCAATATCGGCAGCTAGTATTTTTTTATTTATAAGCGAAAAATACCAAAAAGTACTTGTTCCGATTTTAGTGTCATTTGCAACAGGAATATTACTTACAGCAGCACTTTTAGGCTTAATCCCTGAAGCTATCGAAGGATCAGGTAATGAACCACTTTTAATAATGCCATTTGTGCTTGGGGGGATACTGATCTTCTTTTTTATGGAAAAGATTATTATCTGGAGAAATTGTCGAGATAAGGAATGTGAGGTGCATTCTCATGCTTCAGGACCAATTATTTTAATCGGAGATTCATTGCATAACTTAACAGATGGTATTGTTATAGCTACCGCATTTTTAAGCAATTTTACACTTGGGATCGGGGCAGGATTAACAATTTTGGTTCATGAACTTGCTCACGAAACAGGAGATTTTGGTATATTACTCCACTCAGGGTATACAAAGAAAAAAGCATTTTTTTATAATATGATTTCGAGCTCTACAACAATTCCAGCTGCAATATTAAGTTACTTCATTTTGGGATCTTTGACAACAATCACTCCATATATTTTAGCCATTTCGGCATCCAGTTTTATTTACATTGCTTTATCAGATTTAACGCCTGATCTTCATCAGCATACAGATTTAAAATACAGTATTCGTCAGTTAGCCTTTATTTTTGCTGGTATTTTAGTTATGTTAATTTTGCTTATATTAGGAGGACATAATCACTAAATATATTGAGTGAATTGAAATGTTAGAGTTAGACTATAAAGTTCTTAAACAAATATTTCGGGCATCTAATCATCTTAAAGTAGGGGATATAGCAAAAATCTTAAAAGTTCCACATTCCACAATCGGAAGTAGCGTTAAAAGGCTAGAAGAAAAGGGATATGTAATTTATGAACGTTATAAGCCAGTTAAACTATCACATACTGGCAAAAATCTCGCTATTGAACTTGGTCGTCATGCCCGACTTCTTGAGTTACTACTGCACAATGAACTTGGACTGGATCCTCTCGATGCTCACAATGAAAGCGAAAAATTAAATTTATTATTGTCCTGCAATACAATAAATAAAATTTGTGCGAAATACGAACACCCATGTGAATGTCCTTGCGGTGTAAAGATAATTAACTCGTCTGATTGTTTTTGTGAAAGAACTATTTAGATTTAAAAGGGAATATATCTTTCAAAACTTGCTTTTTATTTTGCTAGACTACGGGGCGAACTTTTTATCGTGAATAACTTTATCTAACGCAAGAAGACAAGCTTCTTCCCAATCATTATCGGGATCAATACTTTTGCTACAATCAGGACACCAATCATCTGGATATCCCTCATCAAAATCATCAGATTCCATACCACCATTTAACGTGCTTCCACAATACAAGCAAGCCCCATCATCATACCTATCTAAAATTTCAGCAATGAGCTGAATCTTTTTCTTTGAATTCATTTTAAATATTGAAGATTTAATCAAAGTATATTAAACTAAGATAAATACCAAATTGAGTGTTTAAAAATTTCTAGCATATCATGAGGATAAAAAGTTTTCATTGAACTCAATAAACGCGTCGAAGGAGAGAAAAATGTGTATTAAAGCTTAAATATTTGTATCCTATGTTATGTTTAAGGATTGTTAAGTTTTTGCGTAAGAAAGTTCGAAAAGAAAAATCCTTACTATTAAAATTTGTTAATATCTATTTTAAGGGATTATTAGATTGGGAAAAATCATCGACATAAAGCTAGTTATTCTGGGAGAAGGGGGAATTGGAAAGACCTCCATTATTAACTCCTATCTTGGGAAAGAAATTTTAAGTGATTATTTACCCACCATAGGGACAGCAACAAAAAAAAAAGAATATATTATTCCAGAAACAGACACATTAATTAAGGTTAATATTTGGGATTTTGGAGGACAGAAATCTTTCAATGTTATTAATCCTAACTTATTTTCCAATCTTGATATCGTCATGTTTGTTTTCGACTTATCTCGACCGATAGAAACTTTAAGGAATATTAAAAAAGATTTTCTTAAAGAAGTAAGTAGTTACTCAGAAGATTTTCTCTCAATAATTGTAGGAAATAAATTAGATTTGTTTTTACCCACACATGATTTTAAAGAATCTTTGGAGAATGTTTTAAATGAAAATGACCATCTGTTCTTTATGTCTGCTAAAACTGGAGATAATGTGGGTGAATGTTTTGAGTTACTAATTTATACTTTTTTAAAAAAGGCAGAAATATTAATGGTTGATAATATTCAAGAAAACATAGGAGATTCCTTCCTAAAACTGATTAACAGAGACGAAAATACATTAAGAAATAAAATTCTTAAACTGAAATCTATTGAATCAATATTGAAAGATTTAAAATCTAAAATTGAGCCTGATATGGCGG
>Ga0209536_100004186_pt1 | contig 22836 bp, 19 predicted proteins | sample DeeMarSeWOR28_12_FD_187461 | JGI IMG/M metagenome (GOLD analysis project Ga0209536, IMG submission 187461) | Marine sediment microbial communities from White Oak River estuary, North Carolina - WOR-2-8_12 (SPAdes) (version 2) | ecosystem: Environmental > Aquatic > Marine > Intertidal zone >... | reverse complement strand
TACCGGACCGTGACGCACACGATCTCCGACGTTGGAGGTGACCTCTACCTCCGGGTGCGGGGTACCAACGGCGAGGAGCTGGAGCCCGAGCCCGACCCGCGCGGCGAGAATCCGTGGACCGACCTCTGGTTCTACTCCAACCCCGTCTTCATCTCCGTTCGCTGAATCTCCGTTCGCTGACATGCGCACACGAACCGTCGCCTCTCCGACCGCAGTCGTGCTCACCTTCCTCGGAGCTGCGAGCCTGGGCCTCGCCCGTCCGGCCGCCGCTCAGGACGGGATCGAGCTGTGCCGGGGAGCCGAGCGCTTTCTCGTCGAGACGATGGGGATGATCGCGGTGTCGGAGCCGGACACGATCGACGACTGGCGCACGAAGGCCATGGTGCCGGGCTGCCGCGTGACCGCGGCTTTCGCGTCGCGTGGCGCGCGCACGGACATCGTGCGCGACTTCTACCAGGTGCTGGACGCGTCCGACTGGGTGCGGACGCCCGACCCGCGCGATGCGCCCAACGAGGCGTCGCTGCGCTACCGCAGGGACGGCGCCGACTGCCTCTTCAACTTCTACGACAGCTCCATGTCGCTGAACACGGACGCCGAGATGCACGTGAGCGACGCCGTGCACAAGGGCCCCGGTGAGGATCTCTACAACTTCCTCGTGATGTGCACGCCGGCGATGCCGGCGGCTCCCAGGGGCTCTGTTCCCGAGTAGCGCCTGAGCGCCATGCGCTGAATACTGTCGCAAGCCGCACCGTGCCCGCCGGGCGCCACCGCGGCCGTTGCTTCCACGCGACAGGGAGAGGCGGACGCATGGACGGACGTTCGATAGACCGGCTGAACGCTGCGCTCGTGGGCCGGTACCGCGTCGAGCGTGAGCTCGGCGAGGGCGGGATGGCCACGGTCTATCTCGCGGACGACCTCCGCCACGAGCGGAAGGTCGCCCTGAAGGTGCTCAAGCCCGAGCTGGCGGCCGTCGTCGGAGCCGAGCGCTTCCTGACCGAGATCAAGACGACGGCGAACCTGCAGCACCCGCACATCCTGCCCCTCTTCGACTCCGGCGAGGCCGACGGCTTCCTCTTCTACGTGATGCCGTACATCGAGGGCGAGACGCTGCGGGAGCGGATCGACCGCGACAAACAGCTTCCGGTCGACGAGGCGGTCCGCATCGCCAAGGCCGTGGCCAACGCGCTGCACACCGCGCACGAGGCGGGCATCGTCCACCGGGACATCAAGCCCGGCAACATCCTCATGAGCCGGGGCGAGCCGCTCGTCGCGGACTTCGGGATCGCCCTCGCCGTCGGGACTGCGGGCGGGAGCCGCCTCACCGAGACCGGGCTCAGCGTCGGGACGCCGTACTACATGAGCCCCGAGCAGGCGACCGGCGATCAGATCATCGGCCCGGCCAGCGACACGTACGCCCTCGCCTGCGTCCTCTATGAGATGCTCGTCGGGGATCCGCCGTACCAGGGCAGCACGGCGCAGGCGGTGCTCGGGAAGATCATCCAGGGCTCGCCGACGCCGCCGACGGGGATTCGACCCTCGATTCCGGCCAACGTGGACGCCGCCATCCGAAAGGCGCTCGAGAAGCTGCCCGCCGACCGCTTCACCGACGCGCACGATTTCGGGAAAGCCCTGTCGGACGGCTCGTTTCGGCACGGGCTGGGCAGTGGCACGGTGAGCGTGGCGGGCGGCGGGCGATGGAGTCGCCTGGGCCCGGTGGCAGCAGGGGCGGCGGCGGTTTTCGCGGTGTTCGCGGTGTGGGGGTGGACGAGATCCGAGCCGTCCCCGCCGGTCGCGCGATACACGCTCGCGTTCCCCGCCGAGGCGCGAGTGGCGGACCTGCCGGTAGCCCCGACCTTCTCCGTGTCGACCGGAGCGAGTGCCCTGGCCTGGGCGGCGCAGACGGACGAGGGTCGCCATCTCTACGTGAAGTCGCGCGCCGACCTCGACCCCGTCCGCCTGCCCGACACCGAAGGTGCCCGCGCCCCGATGCTCTCCCCCGACGGACAGCGGGTGGCATTCGAACAGGAGGGCCGGCTCCGTCTGATCCCGGTGCGCGGGGGCGCGGCCATCACCCTCGCGGACTCGGTCGGCCAGTGGGGCTTCGGATGGGTGGGCGAGGACGAGATCCTCTTCGCCCGCGTTTCGGCCGGGGCATTTCCCCGCATCGGACGTGTCTCGGTGTCGGGCGGTGCGCCCGAGATCGCCGTCGAACTCGAAGGCCGCGGCGCATTCGCGCCCTCGGCTCTTCCGGACGGGCGCGGTCTGCTGATGTCCACGTGCGGGGTGGCGACGTGCTCCGACGTCGAGCTATGGGTGCACGACCTCGACAACACCGAGTCCCGTGTGCTGGTGCCCGGGGCCGCACGGGGGTGGTACTCGGCGTCCGGCCATGTCGTTTTCGTGCGCCCGGACGGAGCCGTTTTCGCCCTCCCCTTCGACCCGAAGCGCCTGGAAGCTACGGGGCCAGCGTTTCCGATCCTCGAGGGGGTCAAGGTCGACGGAGCGTTCCAGCCGGACATGACCGTCACGCCGGACGGGACCGTTCTGCTCATGCTGGGCTCCAGCGTGGCCGGGGAGGCGCGGCTCGAGGTCGCCAGCGTCTCACGCAGCGGCGAGGCGCGTCCCGTGGATCCCGGGTGGCGTGTCTCCAGCGCCCGTAATCGGGGGTGGGCGCTCTCCCCCGACGGCACGCGTCTCGCCCTCGCGCTCAACAGCGACGAGGGTGACGACATCTGGATCAAGGATCTGCGAGACGGCTCCCTCCTTCGTCTCACGTACGATCCCGCCGAGGACGCCCGCCCTTCGTGGTCGCCGGATGGGGAGCGCGTTTTCTTCCTCAGTCGACGACGAGGCGGGATCAGCGAGCTCTACGTCCGCAGGGCGGACGGCGCCGACGAGGCCCGTGCCGTCCTCACGCGTGCCGACGACGGGACGGAGAGCCTGTGGGAGACGTCCTGGTCCGCGGACGGCTCATGGCTGGTGGCTCGGAAGGGTGGGACTTCGGGCCGACAGGGCTCACGCAACATCATCGCGTTCGACCTTCGGGGAGATTCGGCGGAGATCCCCCTCCTCGACTCGGAATACGACGCGGTGAGCCCTCAGCTTTCCCCGGACGGCCGCTGGCTTGCCTACGCGTCCGAGGAGTCCGGCACTTGGGAGATCTACGTGCGCCCGTTTCCGGACGTCACGTCCGGTCGAACCGTGGTGTCCCGGGGTGGGGGCCTGAACCCCATGTGGGCCCACGCTGGCAACGAGATCTTCTACATCGCGCCGGATGGTGAGGAGATGATGGCCGCGACCGTGGAGACAACCGGGGGCGCCTTCCGCGTCACGGAGCGCACCCGTCTATTCTCGCTTCCGGTCGGGACCTACTGGTCCAGCGCCCACACCAGCTATGACGTCACACCCGACGACCGGACATTCATCCTCATGCGCACGGCCGGAATCCAGGACGAAGGCGGGCCGACTATCGTGCTCATCGAGAACTTTCGGCAGGAGATCGAGGCCCGAGGCGGGCGGTAGCCACGGCGCACGATCCCGATGGAGCGGTGTTACCTGCCTACCGCCTACGTCGGCAGCACCACGAGGTGGCCCTCCTCCGCACCCACCACCGCCGACAGCCGCATGCCCCGGTCGAAGGTCACCAGCGCCCCGTCGTACGCCACCGCCAGGCCCAGCAGGTAGGCGTCGGTGATCTCCCGGTGCCCCGTCAGATCCGAGGGGCTGAAACGGGCCGGGTCCAGGATCGAGATACGCTCCTGCCAGAAGACGTGGTGCTCGGTGCGGGTGAGGCGTCCGAGCCTCGCTGCGGCGTCCGCCACCGTCGTCCTCCGCCCGGGATAGGCCGGGTTCGAAAGCACGCGGACGAATCCGTTCTCCGTGAGCGGGCAGGTCGCCCAAGCCCCGTCGCCCACCGAGGCGAACCATTCGTGGGCGGCGTCGTGGTGGATGTGACCCGGGTCGAAGAGGGCGATGAGGACGTTCACGTCCGGCAGAGAGACCGTCGCCCGCCGCCCGCTCATGCGTCGTCGACGAGGTCGGCGACGTCCTCGGACGTGACGATGCCGGCTCCCTCCACCGGATCGAGGAGCGGCACGCCGTTGCGCACGCCCCCGGAGACCGGCGGCTGCTCGAGCGCCCGTCGGGCGAGCTCGGAGAGCACCTCCCCGGCGGTGGCTCCACGGAGCCTCGCGATCTCCTTCACGGCACGCAGCACGTCGTCGTCCAGGTTCAGTGTCGTCCTCATGCATCGAACATCACGCATCACACATCACTCGACAAGCATGCTGGTCGTGGAGCTGCACACCCCGGTGGGCGTCGAGCACACGTTCGCTGCCGACGTGGGGCGACCCCATGCCCCAGCGGGACCCGTGCACGGGACAGGAAAGCGATTCCGGGCGACCTGCGCGCTGGGTGGCCGGGCGACAGTGGTTACGCGAGGGATCGGGCGCGCAGCAACCGCGGCGCAGCCCCCGAGCGAGGTTGCCCTCGCCCGGCACCGCCCTCAGAACACTACGTTCCGCCCCACGATGGGCCGCCCGGGGCGGGCCCCCTCCACGAGCGTCCCGTCTCGCACCACGAACGTCCCGTTCACGAGCACGTGCGAGACGCCCTCGGAGTACGAGAGGTCGTCCTCGAAGTTGGCCGTGTCGAGGATCCGGTTCGGGTCGAAGATCGTGAGGTCGGCGTCCGATCCGATCTGCACACGCCCCTTCCGGCGCATCTGTGGCGAGACGGTCTCGAGCCGCTCCGCCGGCATGAGCGTAACCTTCCGCAGTCCGTCCATCAGCGACATGGTCCCGCCCTCGCGCACGTAGCGTCCCAGGAAGCGTGCGAAGGTACCCGCGCTGCGCGGGTGCGCGCCCGGCGCATACGGCATGCCGTCCGACGCCACCATCACGTTCTCGGCGGCCAGGCCCATCTCGATCCACTCCGGACGCATCATGTGGATGATCACGGTGCCGCCCTGCTCTCGGTACCTGTGGAACGTCTCTTCCGTGAGACGCTCGCCGGTGTCCTGCCACTGCAGATCCTCGTAGTTGATCTGCAGACGCTCCTGCCACCCTTCGTCGAAGATCGCCGACTCGAGCGACGTCGACGCTGCCGTGTAGGGGTAGACCTCGGTCGTGACGTCCACGCCCGCCTCCTGCGCGCCGCGCACGAGGTCGAGGTTCGTCTCGATATTCCAGAGGCTCGAGCTGTTCAGATGCACGATGTGCAGCGGCGCGCCGGTCGCGGTCGCGTTGGCGATCACCTCCTGGATCGCGCTGATCTCCATCGATCGCACATGCGTGTAGATGGGAAAGCGCTCCTCGCCGGCGAGCTCGAAGACGCGGAAAATCTCGTCGTGCGAAGCGCCCGGGTAATACTGGTGCGCCATCCCGATTCCGAGCGCGCCCTCCGCCATTCCCTGGCGGATGCGGTCGTGGAGATCCGGATACAGCTCCTTCGGCAGCTCGTCGTAGTTGCCCAGCCCGCTCACGCGCGCGGCCTCGCGCCGATTGTCCTCGGTCACCTCGCGCGCGAACGCCTCGTACGCGGACTCGAACTGCGCGCGGTAGGCCGGCATCACGGATGTCCGCGCCGCGCCGAGCGAAATCGTCGCGCCGTAGTTCAGAACCGCGTCGCCCGCGCGCGTTCCCAGATAGCCGGACAACGAAGGGACTCCGCTCTCGAGCTCGAGCGCGGTCGTCACGCCGTCCATGGCCTGGAACTCGTTGGCCCGGTTGGTCTGGCCGTGGGCGTGCATGTCGATGAAGCCGGGCGCGACGACGAGTCCCGCCGCATCGATCACGGTCTCGCCCTGAAGCTCCTCTTCGGTGATCGCGACCACCGTCTGTCCACGAATCCCGACGTTGCGGATCGCATCCAGCCCGGTCTCGGGATCCATGACGCGTCCGCCGCGGATCACCACGTCATACGTCTCCTGGGCAGTCGCCGGCGCTGCGCTCACGGCGACGAGGAGCGCGAGGGCGGGCAGGACACCGGTGGAGCGCCGGGGGGCACGGAGCCCGGATCGAAGGGGTCGGAGCGGTCGGAACATCGGCAGAAGCTCGGTGCAGAGACAAAACCACGGAACGCGAGGTAGGACAACGTGGGCCGATCCCGAGCCGGGCAGCAAGCCGCCCGAGTCTTTCCGGTGTAGAATTGCCATGACCCGATCACCCACGACGAATCCCGATCCCATGCGACTCCGCTCGCCGGCCCTTCTTCTCGCCGCGCTCCTCGTTGTCCCTGCCGCGTCGGTGGACGCCCAGGCAGCGGTCGAAGGCGAGGTGCGACAGCTCGTGACGTTCCGGTTTCTTCCCGGGAGACTCGGCGACGCGATGACCGTCTTTACCGAACAGGCCGTGCCGCTCTACGAGGCGGATGACGACATGCTCTCCCTGAGAGCGCTCCGGGAGGTCGAGAGCCCGGTGCCACTCGACCTGATCGTCGTCCGCTCCTTCGACGGTATGACCGGAATGGACCGCTCGAACGCGTCGCTCCGTCGCATCGCTGCGGAGCGCGGCACGAGCATGAGCGCCATATACGCCGAGATCAGTGCCCTGGCCGTCAGCCACGACGATCAGTTCGTCGAGCTGCTGCCGGAGCTGAGCACCGGTGACCCGTCAACCCATCGCCTCGTCGCGCTCGTGTGGTACCGCACGCTGGCCGGTGAGCAGGACCGCTTCGAGCGCACCCTCGCCGACGTGGTGGAATGGGAGCGGGCGTCGGGCATCGACGCGACGACGGGTCGCTTCCTCGTCTCGGACGGGTGGACCCACCTGCGCTTTCTCGGCTTCGATTCGCTGGGCGCATACCACGAGTACCGGTCGAGCGTCGCGGACACCGGGGGCCAGATTTATCTTTCAGGTGTGGTAGCCAAGCGGCGGGAAGTGATCCTGGCTCCGGTGCCCGAGCTCGCCGTTCGGTAGTCGATCACGCACCGGTGAAGGGGAGGAGGACGACGATGAACGAACATCGCGAGAAGCTCGAGCAGATGATGCGGCGACTCGAGACGGAGCGAGACGAGCTCAAGATGAAGCTCGGCCTGGCCAAGCTCGAAGCGCGTGACGAGTGGCAGGAGCTCGAAAAGAAGATGGATTCGCTCCGCGGACGCGTGAAAGTCGTCGGGGGCGAGGCCAAGGAAGCCTCCGGGGACGTCGGCGCCGCCCTCGACACGCTCGGTGACGAGATCCGGGAAGGCTTCGCGCGTATCCGGAAGCTGATCTAGCCCGAAGCCGGACTCCGCGCCCTACCCTCCTCCGCCCATCGCGTCCAGGCCGACCTCCGCCTGCTGACGGATGTAGTGCTGGAGGGCCACCAGATCGTCGTACGGCATGTCGGCATACATCGGCATGCCGTCGCTCGCCCGCTCTCCGTCACGTACGACGCCCGCGAACCGCTCGAGCGACACGATGATCCGGGACGCGCGGAGATCCGGCGTCATCCCCGCAGCCACTGCCCCGTTTCCGTGGCACCAGCTGCACCGGGCGTAGACCTGGGCGCCACGCTGGGCGAGCGCCGGATCGACCACGAAGTCCTCGTCCCGAGGGATCGGCACCACGGGGTCCGGCTGCGAGGGCAGGGTCGTCGAGCCGTCGAGGGAGAAGGCGACGAGCATGCGCGTGTGCTCGCCATACGCCCAGCCGTACTCGGCCGTCGCGGCCCCGCCGACCGCAGCCATCACCGTGCCCCACCCGACGAGCAACGCCACGTACTGCTTGCCGTCCACCGCGTACGTGATCGGAGGCGCCGAAATGCCCAGCCCGAGATCGTGCGTCCACAGCTCCTCACCCGTGTCCGCCCGGTAGGCGGCGAAGGTGCCGTCGAGGCGTCCCTGGAAGACGAGATTGCCCGCGGTGGTCAACGTGCCCGCGCTGTAGACGCCGGGCAGCGGCACCTCCCACGCGAGCTCCTGCCGCACCGGATCCCAGGCCGCCAGCGTGCTGTACACCCCGTCGTCCCGAAGCGTGGGGCCGAATCCCCCGTTCACGCCGAGCCCGCCGACCCACGCCTCGGACCGCCACGTCGCGAGATCGATGCCGCTGTCGTCGTAGACGTACGAGGCGTGGATGCGGGGGAAGTAGGCGAGCCCGGTCTCCCGATTGAAGGACATCGCGTGCCACCCGTGCCCGCCGAGCGGACCGGGCGCGACCACGGCCCGGCCGTCCTCGTAGCGCGTCCCTGGATTCTCGACGGGCCGCTGCGCTTCGAGGTCGAAATGGCTCGCCCACGTGATCTCCGTGAAGGGCTCCGCGGACAGCACCGTGCCGTCGGTCCGGTCGATGACGTAGAAGAACCCGTTCTTGGGCGCGTGCAGGATGACCTTGCGATCCTCGCCCGCGACCTCCAGGTCGGCGAGGACGATGTCCATGTTCGAGTTGTAATCCCAGGTCTCCCCCGGGGTGGTCTGATGGTGCCAGAGGTACTCGCCCGTATCCGGGTCGAGGGCCACGACCGAGCACAGGAAGAGATTGTCGCCTCCCTCGGGGCTCCGGATCTTCCGATTCCACGGAGAACCGTTGCCCGTCCCGATGTAGAGCTGGTCGAGCTCGGCGTCGTACGTGAATCCGTGCCACGCGTTGCCGCCTCCGCCGTGCTCCCACCACTCGCCCGTCCAGGTCTCGGCGGCCATCTCGAGTGATTCGTCCTCGAAGCCGTCCGCCGGATCGCCGGGAACGATCCAGAAGCGCCAGGCCTGCTCCCCCGTCTCGGCGTCGTACGCGGTGACGTATCCGCGGGAAGGCCCGTGCTCCGTCCCTCCGTTCCCGACGAGGACCTTGCCCTTGAACACCTTCGGGGCACCCGTGATGTACATCGGGAGCGACGGATCGATCGTGGTGGCGCTCCACACCTCCACGCCGGTGGCGGCGTCGACGGCGTTGAGTCGCCCGTCCCACGTTGCGACGTAGACCTTGTCGTTCCAGAAGGCGATTCCACGATTGTGGTCCCAGCCCACGCGCATCCGGTCGGCGTACTCCTCCACGTGCGGATCGTACGTCCAGATCAGCTCGCCGCTGGTCGCGTCGACCGCGCGCACGCGGTTCATGCTTCCGATGAAGTACAGGACACCGTCCACCACGAGCGGCGTCGACACGAGCCCGTTGTCGTCGGGCAGCTCCATGAACCAGTCGGGCTGGAGCTGGGCGACATTCACGTCGCTGACCTGGGTCAGCGGGCTGAAGCGCTGCTCATTCGACGTGCGGCCGTACGCGACCCAGTCCTCACGGGTCTCGTCCGCCATGGCGGCGTCGTCGATGCCTTCGGACCGGTCCGGCGCGCATGCGGCCGTGGCGCAGAGGAATGCGGCGAGCGGGACCAGCCTAACTCGAGACATCTCCACCTCCGGGCAGGGGAATCGCAGCAACCTACGGAGCCCCCTGCCTTTCGGCCAAGAACGCTCGCGCCCCGGCTACTCCAGCGGATACATGTCGAAGCTCTGCGCGTCGAAGTAGGTCAGACGCGCAGGAATCGCGTTCACGATCGTGCCCGCGAGAAACGCCGTGATCCGATCCTGCTTGTGCAGGACAGCCAGATAGGGGAGGAACGACTGGGCGATGTCTTCCGTGTCAGGGTTGTCCTCCGCGATCTGGGAGATGAACCCGTTGTCGAGCTCCTGGGCCTCGCGCCAGCCCGCGGACGAGCCGTGTGCGGCCTGGAGCGACACGCGCGCCGCCTCCGGCACGAGCGCCTCTTCGAGGAAGCCGTCCTCCTCGTGCAGGTCGGCCTGGCCGACGTGGATCAGCATCGCGGTGCCCCTGCCCTCGAACGGCTCGACTCCGTCGTGGATCCAGATCGTCTCGATGCCCACCCGCAGCGCAGTGGGCAGTCGACCGAATGCGCGCGCGTACTTATCGGCGTGCGCGGCCGCGACCTCACTCGGGAACTCGGGATTCACCTGCACCTCGGCGGTGAGACCATCGTCGAAGGAGGCCTCGAAGACGTGGGCATCGACGGTCACCGAGCCTTCGACGCGCCCGTCGTACATGGTGCGAGAGGCCTGTCCCGCGGACGTCAGCCCATCGAGCGTGGTCGGGTCCGAATCCGTGAGCACGTCGGGGTCGATGAAGGCGGTCGATCCGAGTGCCGGAGGGCGCAGCCCCATCTGCGTGGGCGTATCGTCGCCGCACGCCACGATCGGAAGGAGGAGCGTGCCCACGAGGAGCGGGCGGAGAAAGCGTCGCTTCTGGTGCATGTACCTGATCGGATTTCGCCTCGAAGGGGGTCGAGCCTCGACCCGCCGGCCCTGCCTGAGACGGAAGGGTGACAATGAAGTACGCGGAAGCGCCTCGAACGTGCCACCCCTCCTTCCCGCCTCCACCACGCCGGACCGGTCAGGCCGGAATGAACGCCTCGGGAATGCGCGGATGGATGACCCGCCGCCACAGGGGCGGGACCACGGCGAGCCAGAAGCAGCCGTAGTACCCGGACGGCAGCTCCGGAGCATGCTCGTACGGCTGGAGGCGCCAGAACGGCTCGCTGGCCTTCAGGTGATGCGCCGGGTGCCTGGTGAGCTCGAGCAGGGTCCAGCGGGACCAACGCTCCTCCGCCTGCCAGGAGTGCCGCTCCGTCTGCCGCTCCCCGACCGCACGCACCAGCCCGTAATGGCGGATGTAGTTGATGTACTCGAGAAGGAAGACCGCGAACGCGGCCTGAGCCGCGAACGCCGCCGCGACCCAGGGGCCCCCGGCGACGACGAGCCCCCCGACGAGCCCGAGCTGGAGCATCATGCCGTGGAGCACCCGGTTCCGGACCCCCGTGCGGCCCTTCCGGTCCTCGATCCGCACGGCATCGAGGAACTGGCCGGGGATCGTGCGGGCCACGAAGTGCCAGAGCGACTCGCCGTACCGGGCGCTCGCCGGATCGTCCGGCGTGGAGACGAGACGGTGGTGCGTGTGGTTGTGCTCGGTCGTGAAGTGCAGGTATAGGACGGTGAGCAGGTTGAGCCGGCCCACCCACCACGAGAACGACCGCGGCTTCGTATGACCGAGCTCGTGCGCGACGATGATGCCGGACACGCCGGAGCCGACCCCGGTGCTCAGCGCCGCGCCGAGCGTGACCCACGACGGACCCTCGAGGGAGGCCCGCGCCAGGAGGGTCCCGACGGCCACGAACTGGGCCGCGGCATGCACGTACAGCAGACGCTGGAAGGGCCGCCCCGAAGTCCTCGGCGGGCGCGGGCGCTCCGCCCTTCCGCACACGACGTCGAGGATCGGCCCCAGGCCGAGCACGTACGCCAGTCCGACCCAGACCCACAAACCCCCGGCGACATTGCCCGCGATGACCAGCAGCGGGAGCACCAGCCCGAGGAGGTGCCAGGTCCAGGCCTCGGGCCGCCCGTCGGGCCGCACGACGCCACTCATGCGGTCGACCGCGGCATCAGACCTCCTCGTCTTCTCCGGTCCTGCGGAGGATCAGCTTGTGCGCCCGGAGCCTGAGCGCATTGATCCGGATGAAGCCGCGCGCATCCTCCTGATCGTATCCGCCGGCGACGTCCATCGACGACAGCTCCTGATCGTAGAGCGAGCTCGTCGAGGTGCGGCCGTGGCAGATGACGTTGCCCTTGATGAGCCGCAGACTCACGGTCCCGCTGATCAGCTTCTCCGACTGACGGAACGCCGCCTGGATGAAGTCCATCTCCGGCGAGAACCAGAAGCCGTTGTAGATGATCTCCGCGAAGCGGGGAGAGAGCATGTCCCGCAGGCGAAGGACTTCGCGATCCATCGCGATGCCCTCCAGATCGCGGATCGCGTGGTGGAGGATCGTTCCACCCGGGGTCTCGTACACGCCACGTGACTTGATCCCCACGAAGCGGTTCTCGACCATGTCGATGCGTCCGATTCCGTGCTCGCCGCCCTTGTCGTTGAGATATTCGAACAGCGCGACCGGCTCGGTGATATCCACCCCTTCGGCCTCGCAGACGACGCGGACCGGCATCGCGTCCTCGAAGTGCAGGGTGATGTCGGAGGGTGTGTCCGGCGCATCCTCGATGGAGCGCGTCAGCTTGAACATGTCCTCGGGCGGGATCGCCGCCGGATCCTCGAGCATGCCCGCCTCGTACGAGCGGTGCATGATGTTCTCGTCGCTCGAATAGGGCTTGTCGACCGTCGCCTCTACGGGGATGCCGTGCTCCTTCGCGTAGGCCAGGAGATCGGATCGCCCCTGGAACCGCGCCAGAAAGTCCGCCTCCTTCCACGGCGAGATCACCTCGAGACTCGGTGCGAGGGCCGCGAAGGCGAGCTCGAAGCGCACCTGATCGTTTCCCTTCCCGGTCGCACCGTGCGAGACGGCGGACGCGTCCTCGGCCAGCGCGATCTCGACCTGTCGGCGCGCGATGACCGGGCGGGCGAGCGACGTGCCGAGCAGGTAGCGGTTCTCGTACACGGCGTTCCCGGCGATCGCGGGATAGATGAACTCCGTGACGAAGTCGTGCTTCAGATCCTCGACGAAGACTTTCACCGCCCCTGTGGCGCGGGCCCGATCGGCGATCTCGTCGAAGTCTTCCTGCTGGCCGACGTCGGCCACGTACGCGATGACGTCGTAGCCGCGCTCCTGCAGGTCCTTCAGGATGCAGGCGGTATCGAGTCCGCCGCTGTAGGCGAGTACGACCTTCTTGTTGGACACGGCGCGTCGGGTTGGGGTGCGTTCGGGGCGCGCGCCATTCTAGGCTCCCGACTTCCCGTCCGCACCACCCTCACGGCTCCGGACCCCGAGGGCCCGTCGCTCCTAGGTCTCGAGAAGCGCGCGAAACACCTCGTCGACCCGATCGAGACGCTCCTCCTCGCTCCGCATCTCGAGGAGCTCCTGGTGCCATCGGGGATCCACCTGGATCGTCTGCGCGAGACGGAACGACAGCTCGGAGTCCGGCTCGAGGTCCGGCAGCGACTCGGGGGGCGCCGCCATCGAGGCGAGCACCCGCTCGAAGAGGGCGAGCGAGGCGGTCCGCCGGGTCACGAGCGCACCCGCCGCGGCCGCGGGCGTCCCGACGTCCGTGTAGGGTCGGACGAGCGCTTCGAAGTACAGGGCATCGGACTCGAGGCCGTCGTCGATCGCGAAGCGGGCCACCCCCTCCACGATGATCAGGGAGCGACCGTCCTCGAGCCCGCGGAACTCGACGATACGAGCGACGCAGCCGATCGATCCCGGATCGCTCAGAAACGGACCCTGAACGTCCCAGTCGTGATAGAGCATCCCGAAGCGACGGTCGGCGCGCATGGCGTCGGCCACCATGTCGCGATACCGCTGCTCGAAGATGTGCAGCGGCATCCGGGCACCGGGCAGCAGCACCACGGGCAGCGGAAAGAGCGGGAGGCGATAGCGGCCCGCGCTCGGCTCGGAAGCGCTCACGGCAGTCTCCGGTTGCGGCCTACCGACCTTCGGAGAACGCGGCGTCGAACGCGGTCGCGGACACCGGGAAGTCGAGTCCGCGCACGAACGAGCATGCCTCGGCCGCCCCGTGCTCGCGGTCCATGCCCGAGTCTTCCCACTCGACGGAGAGCGGACCCCGATACCCGGATCGGTTCAGGGCACGGATCACCTCCTCGAACGGCACCTTGCCCCGCCCCAGCGAGCGGAAGTCCCAGAACCGGTCCCTGTGCCCGAACGGCAGATGCCCGCCGAACACACCCGACGGCATCGCACCGTCCGCCCACCACACGTCCTTCATGTGCGCGTGATAGATCCGGTCGCCGAAGCGGTGGATGAAGTCCACGCAGTCCACGCCCTGATACGCGAGATGGCTCGGATCGTAGTTGAAGCCGAAGGCCTCGCGACCACCGACGGCCTCGACCGCCCTCGCCGCAGTGACGATGTCGAACGCGATCTCCGTCGGGTGGACCTCGAGCGCGAAGCGCACGCCCGCCTCGTCGAAGACATCGAGGATCGGGTTCCAGCGGGCGGCGAAGTCACGGAAGCCCTCGTCCACCATCTCGTCCGGAACGGGCGGAAACGAGTACAGCAGCGGCCAGATCGAGCTGCCCGTGAACCCGTTCACGACCGGGACTCCCAGGTTCGCCGCCGCCCGGGCCGTGACCTTCATCTCCTCCGCAGCCCGGTCGCGCACGCCCTCGGGCTCCCCGTCTCCCCAGACGTGCTCCGGAACGATGGAACGGTGGCGCACGTCGATCCGGTCGCAAACGGCCTGACCCACGAGATGGTTGCTGATCGCGAAGACGTCGAGTCCGTGCGACGACAGGAGCTCGCGCTTCATCCTGCAGTAGTCCGGGTCCTCGGCCGCCCGGCGGACTTCGAAGTGATCTCCCCAGCAGGCGAGCTCCAGACCGTCGTAGCCCCACGAGGCAGCCTTCTCGGCAAGCGTCTCGAGAGGAAGGTCCGCCCACTGGCCGGTGAACAGGGTGACGGGTCGGCTCATGCCTCGCTCCCCGGGGGTGTGTACGTCATGTCGACCCAGGCGCCCTCACGGCTGCTCCGGACCGCCTGATGGATGAAGTGGACTCCGATCGCTCCGTCCTGGACCGTCGGGTAGTCCAGCCCTTCGGCCTCGCCACCCGGAGTCGCGTCCGAGCGGCGTGCCCCGACCGCGTCGGCCACTCCTCGATAGACGTTGGCGAACGCCTCGATGAAGCCTTCGGGATGGCCTCCGGGAAGTCGGGTGGCCGACCCCGCAGCGGCGGAGAGCGCCGGACTTCCGCGATGAAGGACCCGCTCGTCGCCGTCCACGTCGAGGAGGCGGAGGCGATTCGGGTTCTCCTGACACCAGTCGAGCGCGCCGTCCGCACCGTACACGCGCAGGCGCAGGTAATTGCGTTCGCCCGTCGAGATCTGCGAAGCCAGCAGGACGGCCCGGACGCCTCCCTGCATCTCGAGGATCAGCGTGGCATCGTCCTCGAGGCTGCGCCCCTCCACCACCGTGCCGAGATCGGCGAAGAGCCGTCGGACTTCGAGGCCCGTCACGTACCGCACGAGGTTGTGGGCGTGAGAGCCGATGTCTCCCAGAGCCGAGGAGATGCCGGCTCGGGCGGGATCCCCACGCCATTCCGCCTGCTTCTGCCCCTCGGCCTCCAGCAGGGTCCGGAGCCATCCCTGACTGTACTCGACGACGATCTTGCGCAGCGGCCCGAGGCCACCGGCACGGACCCGGGCCCGGGCCTCCTTGACCATCGGGTAGCCGGTGTAGTTGTGGGTCACGGCGAAGATCCGATCGTGCTCCCCGGCGACGCGGCAGAGCTCTTCGGCGTCCTCCACCATGGTGGTGAGCGGCTTGTCGCACACCACGTGCACGTCCCGCTCGAGGAACGCCATGGCCACCGGGTGGTGAAGGTGGTTCGGCGTCACGACGACCACGACCTCGATCCGCTCGCCGACCGGAAGCGTCGCTTCGGACTCCGCCATGGCAATCCAGGAGTCGTAGACGCGCTCCTCGGCCAGCCCGAGCTCGCGTCCGGTCTCACGGCACTTCTCCGGATCGGAGGAGAACGCGCCGGCCACCAGCTCGTATCGGCCGTCCAGCGCCGCCGCCATGCGGTGCACGGCGCCGATGAAGGCGCCCGGCCCACCGCCGACCATGCCGTATCGGATCCGGGTCACGCGGCGCCCTCCGCGCCCTCGCCGATGCGCTCGACCCGATACCCCCCGGCCTGCCGATCGCGGGCCCACAGGACACCGAAGATCAGCGTGAGGACGGCGCACAGGGGGACGACGTACCGAAAGGAGATCTTGCCGCCGTAGTTGTCCGCGGGCCCGAGGATCGCCTGCGCGTCCGCCACGAGCGCCTCGTCGACGTCCGAGGCGATGATCGCCCGCAGGCCGTTCGCCGTCTCCGGAGCCGGCAGGGCGCTGTCACGCTGATACCCGCGCGCCACCAGCGTCACGGCATCCCGGGCTGCAATGGCGTCGGGGTCGGTGCGGTCCGCCAGGACCCGCTCGGCCCGCTCGAAGAGGACGACGGTCTCGGCCACGGGCAGCTCGGCGTGCGCGTAGCGGTCGGCGATCTTGCCCATCTGGGGCGACGTCACCAGTCCGACCGTCGCCATACCGACCGTACCCATCAGACCCAGGCCGAGCGCGCCCGAGCGTGGCACCCGCTCCGACACCACGCCCAGCATGGTGGGCCAGAAGTAGCATACGCCGAGCGCGAAGACCGTCGCGGCCCCGAACGTGGCCGCGGCGCCACTGGCGTAGCTGAGCGCGAGGAGCCCGATCCCGGACACGACGGCCGAGCCCAGCAGCAGCCCGGTCGGTGACAGGCGGTGCACGACCGTGCCCGCCCGGTACCGCATGACGGCCATGAGCCCGTTGATCCACACCAGCACGAGGATGCCGGCCATGCCACCCGCCTCGAGCACGGCCGGGACCCACCGGTTGGGGCCGAGCTCGACCGACGCGGTCATCGCCATCGCGATCAGCATCACCCACATGAGGGGCGTGGCGAACGCCGCGCGGAACATCTCGCCCATCGAGACGCCCGCATCGACACCCTCCGTGGGCGGAAAGGGCTCACGGAGGATCAGCCATCCGTAGAAGAGCGTGGGCACGAGGATCAGTCCGATCTTGATCTGCCAGTCCGCGATGCCGATCGCGTCGAGGCCGAAGGAGGCGAGACCGCCGATCACGACGCCGCCCGGGAACCACACGTGGAACTGGTTGAGCTTGACCGTCTTGTTGTCCGGGTAGAGGGCCGCCACGAGCGGATTGCACGCGGCCTCCACCAGGCCGTTGCCCATGGCGATCACCAGGGCGCCGGCGAACAGCATGGCGAAGCCGTTCGCCACGATCATCGTGATCGCCCCCGCCAGGTGCCCGACGAAGGCGAAGCGGAGCAGCGCCCGCATCCCCAGCGAGTCGGCCAGAGGCGCGAAGACGAGCTGCGAGACCGCGAAGCCCCAGAGCGCGGCACCGCCGATCCACCCGACCTCCTCGTTGGTGAGCACGAACTCCCGCTTGAGCGCGAGCATCACGGCTCCGACGGTCGCGAAGGCGACCGACGTTGCGATCAGGGCGACGCAGCTGCCCAGGAAGAGTCGGCCGGCGTTCACCGCCGGGGTTGTGCCGGGCGCGGCAGTGTCCGTCATGGTCCGTTCTCCGGGAGCAGGCGACCCGGAGGTCGCTCGGTGATCATTCGAGCCCGACGTGGCGGAGCACCTCGGGCGGCGGCGGATCCCAGCGGGCGAGCGGGACGTTGCCGACGTACTGCAGGTCCTGCATGCCCTCGGTCGTCGTCCAGAAGGCGGTCGAGGTCAAATACCGCACCCGATCGAAGAACCTGGCTCCGGCCTCGTAGCCCTCGGGGGCATCGGGCTCGTAGCAGATGTCGTCGCAGACGGCGTGCTTCTGCTCCAGCGTCAGGTCCCGGAAGCGAAGCGCGGGGCTCGCCTCCTCGCCGGAGCCGAACCGCGCATCCGCCTCACGGTCGAGCCAGACGAGCCCGCCCCGGATCAGAACCGCGTCCCGCGCGTTGCCCTCGTACGGCGCGCTGACCCACTCGTCGATGAAGTCGTGCGCCCCGAGCCGACTCGCCGAAGGCGACCGGTCGTCGGCCGGGAGGATGACATCGCAGAGGTCGGCCAGGCCGGCGAGCTCGTCCTCCGTCAGCGTCCGCTCCCACGGCACGCTCGGCGCGACCAGGTCCGGATCCCACGCCGTCCCGGCAGCCCTCGGGTTGCTCACGGGCGCTGGAGCGGTGGGGTCCGTCGGCTCTTCGCCCGGAGCACAGGACGCCAGGGTCGGCCCCGCCGCGGCGATCGCCATGACCTTCAGGGCCTGTCGCCGATCCATCGGCAGCGCATCCGCCGCCGAAGGCCTCGCGCCAACCGGGCCGTCGGCATTGGCGCCGCAGCCGTGCTCCCCGATCACGGGCAGCGCGACACGACGCTCGTCTTCACCCCCCGCGGAGCCCATATTCGACCGCGTTCCTGCCCGCTCGTCACTCATCCGATGCTCCCGGCCGCCAGCTGCTCGACGATGTAGTCCGAGGCGCGCCAGGCGATGGCCATGATCGAGAGGGTGGGGTTCTTGTCGGCGTTGGAGACGAAGCACCCGCCGTCGGTGACGAAGAGGTTGTCCACCTCCCAGGACTGACAGAACTGGTTGAGCACCGACCGGGACGGATCGTCGCCCATGATCACACCGCCCACCTCGTGGATGATCTGCCCCGGACGGGCGATCGCGTCGGCTCCGTCGTCGTGCACCGTGCTCGTGACGCGGCCGCCCATCGCCTCGATGATCGACGCGAAGGTGCGCTGCATGTGCCGCGCCTGATTGAGCTCGTGCTCCGACCACTTCCAGTGGAAGCGAAGCGTGGGGATGCCCCACTGGTCGACCGAGTCGGGATCGATCTCGCAGTAGCAGTCCTCGTTCGGGATCATCTCCCCGCGCCCGTCGAACCAGAGAAACGACCCGTAGTAGCGCCGGCACTCGTCCTTGAAGCGCTGACCGTAGGCTCCGTCGGTGAAGTCCGCGAGCCCGCCCATGAAGCCGAAGCCGGGCATCTTCCGACCCCCTCCGAACTCGATGTGGTAGCCCCGGGCGAAGTCGAGCTCCCCGCGCGCCTGCTCCTGATACAACCACCACGGCATGTACAGATGCATCGCGGAGGCGCCGTCGGCGTTGTGCGGCGGCATGCTCTCCAGAGCGGGGACCTGCCCTCCCACGCCCGCCCCCACCGTGTCCATGACGTACTTGCCGACCAGCCCGCTTCCGTTGGCGAGGCCGTCGGGGAACGGACCGCTCTTCGAATTGAGCAGAATACGCGCAGATTCGCACGCGCTGGCGGCCAGAATCACGACACGCGCGCGCACGTGCTCGTCGAGCCGGGTGCGCTTGTCGACGTAGTGGACGCCGTTCGCCCGGCCCCTCGCGTCGACCGTCACCTCACGGACCATCGCATCGGTGAGGATATCGAGATTGCCGGTGGCGAGGGCAGGTGGCAGCAGCACCGTCGGTGACTGGAAGTTCGCCTTGATGGAGCACCCGCGGCCGCACGGAGTCGCGTAGAAGCAGGCGGCCCGGGAGGCCATCGACTCGGCCGTGACCCGCTGAGCCAGGGGGTTGTTCGGCCACAGGGCCCGAGACAGCCGATCGGCGTCCTGGCGCTGCGTCATGATCGCCAGGTGTGCCGGGATCACCGGGATGTCGAGCTCCTCCCCGCACACCTTCTGCGTGAGCAGCTCCTCGACCCGGGGAGCAGGCGGCGGCTGCAGGACGCCGGGCGAGGAATCCGGCGTGTTCTCCAGCCCCTCGTTGGAGCCGTAGACGCCGATCAGCATCTCGGTCTTGTCGTAGTACGGCTCCACGTCCTCGTACGACATCGGCCAGTCGAAGCCGAGCCCGTCTCGGGTTCGTGGCTTGTAGTCGTACGGCCCCATGCGGAGGGAAATCCGGCCCCAGTGGTTGGTCCGGCCTCCGAGCATCCGGGCCCGCCACCACATGAAGTCGGTGCCGTCGGCGCTCGCGTACGGCTCTCCCGGCACACGCCAGCCTCCGTCCACCGTCGCGTCGTAGAAGCCGAACGGCTTCTCCGGTGTCCCTGCCCCGCGCATGGGCGCGTCCCTGGGGAGCTGGAACATCGGGGTCTCGGTGACCGGGTCGTAGTCTCTGCCCGCCTCGAGCATGAGCACCTTCACGCCGGAGCACGCGAGCACGTAGGCACACATTCCGCCGGCTGCCCCGGATCCGACGACGACGACGTCGTACTCCTGCTGGGCCTTTCGCCTCACGAGACCACCCCGATGCCACTCAGGTGCTCGTAACTCCGTCGAACGCTCCGCACGGCGTCCCCCGGCGCGTCGTGCTCGACGAACGCGTGCAGAAGTCCGTGACCCCGGGCCGCCGAGAGGACCTCCGCAAAGTCGATCACCCCGTCACCGACATCGACCATCTGCCCGTCGACCGTCCGGTCCTTCACGTGCGCGCTGGTCACGCGTCCGGAACGCGTCTCGAGCGCCTCGAGCGGATCCGCGCCGCCATGCACGGTCCAGAAGATGTCCATCTGCCAATCGACGAGCGCCGGGTCCGTCCGATCGAGGAGCATTTCCATGGGGACCGTTCCGTCATCGAAGGGACGGAACTCCCAGTCGTGATTGTGATAGCCGAATCTCATGCCGGCTTCACGAACGGTCTCGGCGATGCGGTTGAAGTCCTCGGCCACGCGGGCCAGGCCGTCGGGAGAGCGCTCCGCGCCGTCGATCGACGGCACGACCATCAGCTCCTGGCCGATCTCCAGCGCTCCTTCGACGTGGCGCGCGAGGTCCTCCCGAAGCGCGGGGAGGCCGTAATGACTGGAGGCGGCCCGCAGGCCGGCCGCGTCGAGTTTGGCCCGCATCTCGCCCGGCGTGAGCCCGTGCAGCTGGAAGAGCTCGACCTCGGTGTATCCGATCTCGACGAGCGAGGCGAGCACGGCGTCGAGGTCCTCCGTGATGGCGTCGCGGAGGGTATAGAGCTGAACCCCGACCGCGGGGAGGAGGGCGGCTCGATCGGCCCCGCCCGAAGGGGCGTCATCTTCGCTGACATCCGCCCCGGCCTCCGCTCCCCCGCCCCCGCAACCCAGCGCGGCCGCCGTGAGCGGGATCGCCCCGAGGAAGGTCCTGCGATCGATCGACTCCATCATCGGAGCTCCCGGATCTTGATGTTGCGGTACCAGACCGGATCACCGTGGTCCTGCAGCCCGATGTGCCCGCGCTCGGCACGACCGTAGGCCGGCCACTCCACGAACTTGCTCGCCGCCACCTTGGCCTCCCACTCCTCGCTCCTGAGCTCGTACGCGACCACCTGCGTGCCGTTGAGCCAATGCTCGACGTGGGCGCCCTGCACGACGATCCGGACTTCGTTCCACTCGCCGGCCGGCCGGACCACGCCGCGCGGCGCGGGATCGAGCCCGTAGTTCGCCCCTGCGCTCGTAATCGGATCGCCACCGTCGCGGTGCCCGGCATCGTCGAGCACCTGCATCTCCGGGGCGCTGTGGTAGATCCATTCTTCGCCCAGCGCCGCTCGATAGAAGATCCCGCTGTTGCCGGCTTCCTCGACACGCCACTCGACCGTGAGCTCGAAGTCCTCGAACTCACGGTCGGTGACGATGTCGCCTCCGGGGCCCGTGCGCGCGAGGGTTCCGTCGACCACGCCCCAACCGACGGGCGCACCGGGGGCGTCGTAAGGCCGCCACCCATCGAGCGTCCGACCGTCGAAAAGCAGCTCCCAACCCGCCGCCAGCTCGGCCTCCGTGAGCGTGTTGTGCCGGACCTCCTGCGCGGTCGGAGGTCCCTCCTGCGTGCCGGCGGTCTCGGCCTGCCCGGAGCCACAGGCGACGACCGACGAAGCCACGAGAAGCGCCACGACTCGCGGCGCCCTCACAGCGACCACCCGTCGCGGTACTCGCGGGTCAGGAAGCGATTCGCTTCTTCCGAGTTCGTGACCCGCATCGCGTCGGCGTCATACGTCATCTTGAAGCCCTGCCCGGCACGCAGCGCGACCAGTCCGAGGAGCATGACCTCCGTGAGTGGCGCCGCGTAGGAGAACGGCGAGGTCGCCTCGGCCTCTCCTTTGCACGCCTTCGCCCAGTTCATCTCGTGGCCGTCCTCGATTCGTGTGTAGGTCTGCGGCACTGTGGCCGCCTCTTCGTGCAGCGCCTGCGGGAAGAGCTGCGGGTTGTCTCCGTAGGTCTCGTGCAGGAGCACGCCGCGCTCACCGACGTAGATCACGCCACCCATCCGCTCGAGCTCGACATCGGCCGGAAGCTCGAGGGGGCGTCGAGGCATGATCCCGCCGTCGTACCAGTGGAGGTCGACCGGCGGCATCAGGCCGCGCCGCGGAAACTCGTAGTGGACGCTCGTCGAGACCGGGTACGAGTCCGGATCGTCGGAGTCGCCGCCCCACGGCGTCGACGTCGCCTCGACCGTGGTCGGGTAGCCGAGGTCGAGCGCCCAGTAGGGGTGATCGATGAGGTGCGCACCCATGTCACCCAGCGCGCCGACGCCGAAGTCCACCCAGCCGCGCCAGTGGAAGGGGTGGTAGATCGGGTGGTACGGGACGTCCCGGGCGCACGGCCCCAGGTAGAGATCCCAGTCGAAGCCGTCGGGCGGCGAGAAGTCGTCGTGCAGGCCCGCGGCGGCGTACTGCGCCACCGAGCCCGGCCACCACGAGCGATCGGGATCATGAGGATCGAAATCGGCATCCATCGGCTTCGGCCGCGGATAGCCCTGGGCCCAGATCGGACGATCGGTCCACACGTGCACGTCGCGAACCGTGCCGATCACCCCCGCCTGAACCCACTCGTTGATCAGCCGGGCCTCGTCCGACGAGTGCCCCTGGTTGCCCATCTGCGTGACGACCCCGGTCTCCTCGGCCAGTCGGGCCAGGGCTCGCGCCTCGTGCACGGACCACGTGAGCGGCTTCTGCACGTAGACGTGCTTGCCTTCCTTCATGCACGCCGCCGCGATCACCGCGTGCGTGTGATCCGGTGTCGCGATCACGACGGCGTCGATATCCGTCTGACGCTCGAGCATCTCGTCGAACCGCGTGTACTTCGTGGCGCGCTCGTACTGCTCCGCCCAGCGGTGACCCTTCTCGCGCGGGTTGCCGTCACCGTCCGTCATCCTTTCCTGGACCTTCCGCGCGACCAGTGCGTGATCCAGATCGCAGACGGCGACGATGTTCTCCGAACCGAGCTGCTGGGCGTTCTCGCCACCCATCCCTCCCGCCCCGACGATCGCGACGTTGAGGGTGTCACTCGGCGGCTGATAGCCCGGTCCGCCGAGCACGCGGCGCGGAACGATCATCGCGCCCATGGCGAGCTTGGACGACGTCGACACGAAGGAGCGGCGGGAGATCTCGTCCGACACGGCGCATTCCGGGTTCCGGGTGATGGAGTCGGACAAAGTAGGCGCGGGGCGACGATTCGCT
>Ga0209536_100004185_pt1 | contig 22838 bp, 19 predicted proteins | sample DeeMarSeWOR28_12_FD_187461 | JGI IMG/M metagenome (GOLD analysis project Ga0209536, IMG submission 187461) | Marine sediment microbial communities from White Oak River estuary, North Carolina - WOR-2-8_12 (SPAdes) (version 2) | ecosystem: Environmental > Aquatic > Marine > Intertidal zone >... | reverse complement strand
TGTCCTGATTAGTCATCAAGAAGGCTTTGAACATCAAGCTGCATGTTAAAACTGTATTCTTCTGCAGGAAAACTCCCGTTCTTTACTTCTTCGTGATAAACAGTAATTGCTGTCTTGATCTGGGGTGCCAGATTAACATACTGTTTAACAAAGGAGGGTATGAATTTCTCAAACATGCCAATCATGTCATGGGTGACCAGTACCTGGCCGTCACAATGCTTTCCGGCACCAATGCCAATAGTTGGAATAGAAACCTTTTTGGAAATTACTTCTGAGAGTTGCGCCGGTATGCATTCCAGGACAATTGCAAAGGCGCCCGCAGCCTCAAGGTCACTGGCTGACTGTAAAAGCCGCCGCGCTGAATCAGCATCCCGGCCCTGTACTTTATAGCCACCCAACTGTGAAGCGGTCTGTGGCGTCAAACCAATATGCCCCATAACGGGAATTCCTGCTCTGACAATGGCTTTAACCGTTTCACTGACCTCGGTGCCGCCTTCAAGCTTGACCGCATCACATCCTGCTTCCTTCAAAAACCTTCCGGCATTGGCAATTGCCTCACTGTTCGACACCTGATAGGACATAAACGGCATATCCCCCACAAGTAAAGCCTGCTTGATCCCTCTGCCTGCAGCCTTACAATGATGCAGCATCTCCTCCATGGTCACCGGTATGGTCGAATTATAACCGAGAAGTACATTGCCCAAGGAATCACCGACCAGGACCATGTCAATACCTGCAGCGTCTATAAGGGAGGCAAAGCCGGCATCATAGGCTGTGAGCATGGAAATTTTTTCACCGCTCTTTTTCATTGAAATAATAGCCTGAATCGTTCTTTTCTTGTCCATGAAAGCACCATTTTTAGAGCGTTAAGCATTACGCTTTCAACACTCAACTTTCAGCAGAATATATTTACTTTTTAGCCCTAGTTATATCCGTCGCTTCTCGCTCTTCCCCTTCACTCTCCACTTCAAAAAAGTCCCGGCTGCTCTTCTTTCTTATTAAATGGGCGGCCAAAATGCTCATAGGTCAAAACTGTGGCCATTCTCCCCCGCGGGGTCCGGACCAGGAAACCTGACTGGATCAAAAAGGGTTCGTACACATCTTCAAGGGTGCTTTTTTCCTCACTCACTGCTGTGGCCAGTGTTTCAATGCCTATCGGACCGCCGTCAAACTTATCAATAATTGTCAAAAGAATACGCCTGTCCATCTCATCCAGGCCTTTTTTGTCTACGGCAAGCATCTCCAGGGCATTGTCGGCAACTTCGGCCGTAATAACCGAATGCCCGCCCACCTCAGCAAAATCTCGTACCCTGCGCAGCAGACGGTTTGCTATGCGCGGTGTTCCCCGTGATCTTCTCCCCAATTCCATGGCTCCTGCATTATCAACTTTAAGGCCAAGAATCTTTGCCGACCGTTTAACAATCTGCACCAGTTCATCCGTCTTGTAAAAATCTAGCCGAAGCATGACTCCGAATCTGTCCCGCAGCGGCGGCGTCAAAAGGCCTGTACGTGTAGTGGCCCCCACAAGAGTAAACCGGGGTAAATCCATCTTGACGGACCGGGCTCCAGGTCCCTGACCAATCACCAAGTCCAACTGAAAATCCTCCATGGCCGGATAGAGGATTTCCTCAACTACATGATTTAAGCGATGAATCTCGTCAATGAAAAGCACATCCCCTGGTTCCAGACTGGTCAGGATTGCAGCCAGATCGCCCTGCCTTTCAATAACTGGACCAGAGGTTACTTTGATATTTGACCCCATTTCATGGGCAATAATATAGGCAAGTGTGGTCTTGCCCAGTCCCGGCAAGCCATGAAAAAGCACATGATCCAGCGCTTCATTTCTCCCTCTGGCAGCCTGGATGAATACAGCCAGATTTTTCTTGACAAGTTCCTGGCCGATATACTGCGCAAGTCTCTTGGGCCTTAAGTCCTGGTCAGTTGTAAGATCTTCAGGTTCGGCCTGGCCGCTGACGATTCTTTCCTCATGAATCATGCCAGTGACCTCAATGTTTCTCTGATTAATTCTTCCACACGCATTTTAGCAAGGGATTCAGGGGGAAGGCGTCTTTTTACGGCTGACAGGGCTATATGTGCCCTGCTTTGCGGATAACCGAGATTAACCAGGGCGGAAATAACATCTTTTTCTTTACTGCCTTCAGGCGCCGCTCCTGCGTCAAGATCCGGAAACTCTGTATCTCCCCCGACAATAAATCCAACTTTGTCTTTCAAATCAAGACAGAGCCTTTCGGCTGTTTTTTTACCAACCCCTGAAAGGCCTGTCAATCTGCCAACGTCTTTTGCAGCTATGGCGCGAGCCAGGTCAACAGGCCTGATTCCAGATAAAACGGATAAAGCCAGCTTTGGTCCTACACCTGATACATTGATGAGCAGTAAAAACATTTTCTTTTCATCCTGCTCGGCAAAACCAAAAAGAGACAGAATGTCTTCCCTTACGTAGGTATAGGTATAGAGGAATACCTCTTCCCCGAGTTGTGGCAGTTTCTCAAGGCTGGCGGTCGACAGAAAGACCTCGTATCCAACACCGTTTACGAGAATAGTCACCTTCTCAGTTGACTTATGAAAAAGCTCCCCTTTCAGACAGGAAATCATAAAGTAATCTAATGGTCAAAGGTTTAAGGTTAACGTCTAAGGGTATGGAGAGTTCAAGGCTCCAGGGATCAAGAGGGGTGCAGTCTTTAATGGCAAATTCTACAGATACCAGTCACCAGAATCGTGTGTGTCTTCCACCTTTGAACTTTATCCGTTAATTATCTCCCCATCAATTATCGTCTGGTTTGCATGGCACATGGCTACCGCCAGGGCATCTGCTGCATCAGCACTTGGCGAAGCAGATAACTGCAGGAGCACACGAACCATCTGCTGGACCTGGTGTTTGTCAGCATTGCCATACCCTACTACCGCCTGTTTCACCATCCTTGGCGTATAGTCATACACCTGTAAACTATTATGCAGGGCGGCAAGAACTGCCACTCCCCTGGCATGTCCCAATTTCAGTGCTGTACGTGGATTTGCAGCAACAAAAACATCCTCAACAGCTGCTACAGCCGGTTTATGTGTTTCAATCACCTCGCACAGACCGTCAAATATAATTTTAAGCCGGTCAGAAAAAGCATATTTATCGCCAAGCCTGATAATCCCACAGGTCACATAGTACAAACCGTTTCCTTTTTTTGCTATAACTCCGTAGCCTGTAGCACGTGAACCGGGATCTATTCCAAGAATACGCAGGTCTGTCTGTTTAGACATAGATATTAGATAGTCAATTTAAAAAAATATTATTGCTGAAACGCTGCACGTGATAATTTCTTTTCCGTTTGACATGCAAACTCTGGTTAAAGGCTTCATATACAGGAAATGCCGGTTGCAAGGAATGAAGCGTGAATAACCTTTGCAGTAATTACTCGCATACAGTGCACGATGTCAAGAAAGCGGCCCACGGAAACTAAAGCCTGATATCTTGCTGTGAAACGATCTTTAAATCACGATACCGCTTCCATTATCTCATCCGGAATGTCAAAATTCGCGTAGACATTCTGGACATCATCATGGTCCTCCAGGCTTTCAAGAAGCCTCAAAATCTGTTTGGCCGTTTTCTCGTCGGTAATCTCGACAATGTTTTTGGGAACCATGGCAACAGAAGCCTCAATAAATTGAACACCAGCCGCCGCTAAAGCCTCCCTTACAGTTTCAAAATCTTCCGGTGCCGATACTACCTGGTAAACAGAGTCCTCTTCAACAACATCCTCAGCCCCAGCCTCCAAGGCCTTGTCCATGAGCTCCTCTTCGCCGATTGTTTCCTTGTCAACCAGCATTGTGCCTTTCTTGTCAAACATCCAGGCAACACAACCGAACTCTCCGAGATTGCCCCCGTTTTTGCTGAAATAATGCCGTATGTCAGCGACGCTCCTGTTTTTATTATCGGTCATACAGTCAACCAGGACAGCAACCCCCCCCGGGCCATAGCCTTCGTAGGTGATCTCTTCATACACGGCACCTTCCAGCTCACCGGTTCCTTTTTTGATTGCCCTATCGATATTATCCTTGGGCATATTCTCAGCCTTGGCTGAAGCAATAGCGGAACGCAACCTTGGATTTGCATCAGGGTCACCGCCTCCCATCCTGGCTGCAACGGTAATTTCTTTGATGAGTCTGGTAAAAATTTTGCCCCGTTTAGCATCGATTGCACCCTTTTTTCTTTTAATGGTGCTCCATTTAGAATGTCCCGACACGTCAACTGCCTCCTTGATCTATAAATATCCCACCTTGAATAACGGCTGGCGATATAATGATAAATTTTACATAGAGTTCAAAGTATCTCGGGTTTAGGGTATAAAGCTTTTTTCAAAAAATACCCAAAACTTGCAACTGATTCCAGGTGAACGTTTTTCACAAAAAAAATCAGCCTACAGTTGCCCCCCTTGAGCCGTTTCCTCTTGAACTCCTTGTCTCCTGTTTCGAGTAAACTCCAGCCCAAGGATAAAAACCTCACGGCTTTCACGTCTGGAGCTTTTCGGTTTAACGATCTTAACCGTTTTAAAATTCTTTCGCACTGAATCTACGAATTCCTGAAAATCTTCTCCTTCAAAGACCTTAACATAGAGATTGCCGCCTGTTTCAAGCAGTTTCTCCGACAGCTCCAAAACACGCCTTGCCAGGTTCAGAGACTGCTGCTGGTCCACCCATTTATTTCCAGAGGTGCGGGGCGCGAGATCACTGAGAATGATCCTGAAATTTTTTCTGATTTTTTGTATTTTAAAGACAATATTCTCTGCCATGATATCATCACAAATCCAGAGAATCTCCGCACCCTTTGCAATGCTTATCTTTTTCCCATCCTGCAGGTCAACACCCACAACAAGCCCCTGCGGACCCACTATTCTGGCCGAATAAATTGCCCAGCTGCCAGGTTGACAGCCAAGATCAAGAACAGTATCCCCAGTTTTTAAAAACCGGTATTTTTTTTGCGCTTCTTCGAGTTTGTAAACAGAACGGGCAGGATACTTCTCCTGCTTTGCCTTTTTAAAATAATAGTCCTGAACCTTGCGCACTCTTCAGCCTTTTTTCTCAGCCATGACAAACTTTATATATTCTTGTAATGCCCAATTTACTACAGATTAATACATTACACGTATGATGTGAACAAATACTACAACGCGCTCCAGTACAAAATCAAATTATTTATGTGATTTCAGATAGTTTTTCACCCAGCCCAAAGCCTGTTCACGATCCTGTACAGCTCCTTCCACCTGGGCGGTTTCAAGACTGGTAAAAATTTTTCTGAATTGTGGCCCTGGCTGAAGCCCGAAGATTTGTATGAGATCATTGCCTGTGAGCAGCCTTTTTGACAGGACCGGCTTTATTGTCCTGCGGTAAGCAGTCTCCACCTCGGAAAAAAGGCTTGCCATATTTTCTTCCATACCGGGAGGTTTGCCAATCCCTGCTCCTGCCAGACTATCTGCCATGGCCAGCATAAAAAGCCCTGGAAATTCTTCGCCAACTGCCTTGATAAGACGCAGGTATGCCTTAGCTGTTAATCCTGTTTTCCTGCGGGCATTATTCAAGTGAAAGGGCCACATATGCATGGCAATAAACCGGGAGACAAAATCTCTGTCATTCCTGCACCATTTGAAACGATCCGCAATAATTTCAAAGACCCGTGCCCCCTCTTTATCATGGTTGTAAAAAGTGATGCGACCGTTTCGATCCTCCCTGATTTCATGTGTTTCCGGCTTTCCCAAGTCGTGAAACAGGGCCGCCCATTTAAGCAGAATCCTTCTCTTGTCCCCCTGCAGGTAGTTGCTGAACAATTCACCCTGCCCTGGAAAGTACTTGCCCGGATTTTTTTGCAGGGTTTCCATGTGTTTGAATGTGTCAATCCCATGCTCGAAAACATCCAGATGATGACTCGATGGCTGCCTTACCCCAACTCCCCTGTACAGTTCGGGGATCAGTTCCGCGAGCACTCCATTCTCATGCATGGCCTCAAGAGTCTTAATCGCATCCGGCACTGCCATAATTCCATCAAGTTCATTGGCAATACGCTCTTCTGCAACCAGGTAAAGGAGATGGACATGCTCCCGTATCTGCTTTTCAGTAATTGGTTCAATACTGAATCCATATTTTGCCATAAACCGATATGCCCGGAGAAGCCGCAGAGGATCACTGACAAACACAGCAGACGAGGTGCTCCGTATTTTTTTATCCTGCAGATCCTTTTGGCCTCCTCCCGGATCAAGAATCTCAGGGGGGGCAACCCTATCCCAAGAATCCGGAATCTGTGAGGGGAATTTGACGGCCATGTTGTTGATGGTAAAATCCCTTTTCTTAAGATCCTCTTCAATTGTTTGCGCTCCTTCACGAAACGATGAAAAATCGACGCACACTTCCTGCCACACAACTCTGGCCACATCCTCTTCAACATCCAGGGGCACAAATCGCCCCCCCACTTCCTGGGCAAGTTCCGAGGCCCAGCCGAAACTATCGCTGGCAACAGTTATATCCAGGTCTCCTGACTCGGCCCCCATTAACCAGTCACGAACTGTGCCCCCGGCAATATAGCAGGGAGAAGATCTCTCACGTGTGATGGCGGCAAGCGTTCTTACGATTTGCACAGGGTATTGCTCCAGCAATTTCCAGGTGTTCGTTCTCATAACAAACCGTTCGCGCGTCTTTCTCCGGCCTTTTTCATTACTCATTGTAGAGGATATCTTTAGGGAATAATCGCCCTTTTTCTCAGCTGATATTGCCGTAAGTGATTAAATGGTTATATTGATTTTATCCGCCAATGTTAGTCAACATATTTCAGCAAAAAAACGGACAACAAATAATGGATGCACCTTTACAAAGAACTATCAGAATAGGCAATATAACTGTTGGCCTGGTCGGTCTTGATGTAGCCCTGGGCCAACTGTCCGGCAAAGAAATTTCTGAAGATGAGGCTGTCGAATTTCTCTATGAGCAGGTGCACCGCAAAAACTATATACCGGAACAGGCCATTAAACCCTACAAGGATGCTCTGCGCAGAGAATACAGGCGTTATTTCGAACTGGAGAAGTCAGAGGGGCAGGGCCTGACAATTCGCGTTTTAGGGCGACCCTGTGTCACATGCAATAAGCTGAAAGTTATGCTGATTGACATCCTGCAGGAAAAAAATGTGGCTGCAGATATTGAAGATGTGCAGGATCTAGATGAAATATGGCGTTACGGGGTTACAACGACACCGGCGCTCATTATAAACGGAGAGGTCAAGAGTGCTGGCATTCAGCCTCCCCGGGTCAAGATCGAACAGTGGATAGACGAGGCGATAACTAAGTCGCAGTGAGTATTAAGCTGTCCGCATTCAGCATCGGTAATGTAATGAAATAGCAGAGCAACCTTCTTGTACTCTGAGATAACCTTGCAAACCTTTCACCTTTTCCTAAGCCTTTAATCCAGCTGCACAGTCTCAATCTTTACCTTGGCCAACCCCTGCCGGTAAAATCCCAGTTGTTTTGCAGCTCCTGAAGACAGGTCAATTATCCTGCCGTCAATAAAAGGCCCCCGGTCATTTACCCGCACAATCACCGACTTGCCATTTGCAAGATTCTTAACTCTGACATGCATCGGGAGAGGCAGGTATTTATGGGCGGCTGTCGGCTTTTTTGGATCAAAAGCCTCACCGTTGGCAGTCATTCTACCGCCTTTCTGCCTTTGGGTTTCTTTGCCGTACCAGGAGGCAAAACCAATTTCTGAATAAGTCAAAGCCTCTTCGACAGACATGGGCACATATCGTTTCCCTTTTACAACATAAGGTGAATTTTTCACCCTGCCCTTCTTGATGGCTTCCTTGGGCGACATACCGTCTATGGACTCGATATCATGAGTCATGGGCCAGTCCATGGGTGCGGCTACAACTTCAAACGTATACTTGCCTATCGTGTACGCAACCTTGCAGGTGCCAACCGTAACATTCGTAGCGATCTTAGCTGTTTTATATGTGGCAACCGCGGTCCCCTTGACAATATCATAACTGGTGGAGAAAACCCCACAGCTGACCAGTAGTCCGCTTATTCCACTGATCACGACAAACAGAATAAACCTGCCAGGGAAATAATTCTGGTATGAATGGTAAGGAGAAAGGAGTTTAGAAACAAAAACTATCAGCAATGTAGGATACCTGCTTTTCCCAGAGAGATACCTGCTTAGGCTTTGGTCTTTTCAAAAAAGCCGATCGACTTTGTGGCGATCGGCTTATAAGAATACAATATAATAAGAAAAACGATTCAGTTCAATACTAGCCCTTCTTGGCATGGCAGCCGCTGCATTTTATCGGAGCATCCATGCCTTCATCATTAACCCTCTTATGGCAATCCTTGCAAAGTTTATGCGCAGCCTTTTTATAGCTGTTGACATCAGTGTTGCTAATGTCTTTGGTGTGGCAGGCTTCGCATTTATCAATCACCATAATTTCATCCTTGGCATGGTGGCAATAGGTGCAGGAATATGCTTCCTGATGTTGTCGATGCGGGAAATCTGCCGGCTTCCGGGCCTCTGCGGTTTGCAGGACAATTTCCGCAGGGCCTATGCTTACCTCCACAGCAAAAACACCACCAGTGATAACGAGTGAAAAGAAAACGATAACTATTGCTTTAAAACTCCATACAAACCTCACTTCCACCTCCCTAATAATTTTGGTTTTATATTTTAAGGATCCTATAAAATGAATTTGCAAACAGAAGAGGAGAATATAATGTCTTCAACAAATTGCAAGCCATTATGGATAAAAAATCAGTAAACAGAACTTTCCTTCTCATGATTTTCAACGTATTGTTTCAACGCCTTTTGCGTGCATACCTCATAGTATTTCCTGTTCACGCTCCCCAGGATTTCCATGGTAACCGGGTTTAACTCATGGACCCAGCCTTCCCTGAGAATCAGTCGTTGAAAGGAACCTGTCACCAAGGGGAATTTGCCTGTATGTATTACTATCGGATCTTTCTGCACCTCAGGGACCAGGCAATTCATGGTCTTGAGATCAATCTCCGATGCAAGTTTTTTGAAACCCGTCCCGTTCAACTCAATACCGTTGACATTATAGCGCAGGATGATTTCATCATCGCTTAAGGTCGTATCACTGTTTCCGGGTGTTTGATAAACATAAAGGTTAAACGCTGTGGCATTTTTAGAGTAAAACCTGCGCAGAATCTTTTTACAGCTTGAAAGCCTGTCTGCCTGATTAATAGCCGGAGAGATCATGATTCTTTTCCTGCCATCCAGCAGATATGCCGGAGGTGCATTTTGATAGCAGATACCCACTCCAAGCTCGAGTATGGGCAGATTATACTTTTTACTTTTGGCATTATATTTCTGAATAACATTCAGCATATTTATGGCAAGGCCACAAGCCCTCGAAACACAATACTTCCCGGCCTCGTCATCTCTGCGCTCTAAAATTGCAAGAATAATGGCATCACCCTCGATAAAAACCTTAAGGGCGCCGTATTGTGACACAATCTCCGATATTGGGTTAAAAAAATTAAGACTGAAGAAAGATGCCGGGTTTAATCCGCTCTCACCAAGCTGTCTGGTAATAACTGTTGCGCCCCGCACATCTGCTTTTATGATGACATGGCTGGTAACCGGCTTGGTTTCAAGCTCGAATATCTGCTCATGTGGGAGGAGAAATTCATAAAGGGTATTATTGGTTTTAGAAAGAGCGATTGTCTCTTCATCAGCCACCAGGTTAATACGGTCCAAGGCCTGTTTAAGCATTTTAAAATTTGCCCTGTCACGATGATACCTGAAAAATCCTTTAAGATACTGGAGAAAATATTCCTTGCGCTTTTGTTCTTTAAGCCTGCCTATTTTCATCAGCGTTCTTTTCAGCGGTGCTATTGACAACGACTTGCCGTAATAGATTTTCAGCCGCTTCAGATGTGCTGCCACACTTTTTCTACCCTCGCTTGAAATGAGAAACTGCAGCACCTGCTGTGGCACAAGAGGAGGACAATACTCCTTATATATTGCTTTCATTTCATTGGCAGCCATTATCCTGCTTATAAGGCTTTTCTGTTTAAACTTGTCATAAAAAGCATGAAAGATTCTTCGCTGCTCTTTGGCCATTTTCTCAAGCCTGAGCAACTCCTCCTGATCATGATTTTTCTTGCTTTTCTTTTCCAGAATTTCTGCATCTGTCTTGAAATAGTTCAACAGGAGATCAACATTTTCAACCTCTCTCATCCAGCCGTCAATCTTACGGTTTTCTCCTCCAGAAGGCTTCTCTGTATTTCTTGCCGCCGCAGCCGCTGGATGTTCTGCATCCTTGGGTTGTATTAGCTTTTCCTGATATATTTTGATCCGCTCGAGCAATTCACGAATCAGATGCTGGATCGCTTCATATTTGTCAGGATCGTCAACCCTGTTACCCAACAGGACAAACTGCTCCAGCATTAAATAATCATCTTTCTGATTTTCTACATGCAGAAGAGGATTAATAAAAATATCGTCCTTAAGCAGGGATTGTGCCCCGTAATTTGCCTCGCGCCTTTCCTTTAAAGGAACCTGGGCTTCAAGCAGGTACCCGAAGATTTCTTTACTCACATCACTGACAATGATATTTTTCTTCTGACGGATTGCCAGGATCTTTTCCTTGAGACTAACGGTCTGCAGCAGCATCTCGTTATCATTCGTGTTTTCATACTCCCAGACCTGATTATTAAGCCTGGTTATAAGCTCTTCGAACTGACGGGCAATCTCCCGGGTTAATAATTTACAGACTGCAATTTGGGCCAGGTAATCAATCTGGGTCTCTCCATCGCCCAACTTTGCCCTTTTCACAGCATCAAGCATTATATCGTGGCATAGATGTTTAAATTCTTCCCGCTCCTTGACCCAATCAAATCCTATATCAAGATCTTCATCAGTACCTGATATTTTAAGAATTAAGTGAAAAATTATTTTGGCAACCGATTCACAGAAAAGAGGACTCAAATGGACATCATAGTGGAAATTATCCACCCCGGGCATTATGCGGTTCAATGAAAAATAAGCGGAATACTTTACAGGAGCAGGACCGCTCCAGGTGATATTTCTGGGGAAAAAACTGCTGCTCAGTAGTGAAGCCATTCTTGCTCAGTTAATAAGAAGTATTTCCGGATTTGATAAAAATTTAACGATTTCGAATATAACCGCACCGTTACCATAACCTTTTTACCCTATTAATTTAAGCAAAATTCGTCAATCTTCTTTTATTTGAAGCGGAAGAAATCAGCTGTAATGAATTCTGGGTTCAGCGGCCTTTTAACATTTCCAGACACAGATAGCCGGGTATTTTCTTATATTGCAATTTACACGAAACCCCATTGCAGTCTCCCTATGAAAAATTGACAGCTTCCAGCCGCTGCTGGCATTCTCAGAGTTTTGTTTATGCAAGACCCTTATAATGCTGATGTTCTGTTTCATCGTTATATCATTTATCCTTTTCCACTGGTCTTTCTCAGCAAGCGCCTCAGCAGACGATAATGAGAGCTCTGTTGAGAATGACTAGGATTTTGTGCCAATAAAGCTGAGCATAGGCAGTTTCTGGCTTTTCTATTGACAGCTGTGCGTGAATAGTTTCATACTTTATTAAAATTTTCGTCCACTAAGGCTAATTTTTATATTCACCCAACTTTTATCTATGTTCGAATCAAACGAAAGTTCATATCTCCGCTCCATGGCCCCAGGCTCAAAGCCCAACAGACCGCAAATCATTCACCATGAGAAGCTGGGCGATCTCAGTGACCATAATGCTTTTATCATAAAGGGTAGGGACAAGGATAAATTCAAGTATATCGAAACAATCCCTCTCTATATTCATCTCTCGATAACCGGACGCTGCCAGGCCCGCTGCCAGGGCTGTATTAATATTGCTTTTAATGCAGCTGAGACTAACAGCAGTAGAAATGATGCACTATTTCAAGAGACGGACCCTGTACGTGACGCACGCTGTATTGTCAAACTGATAAAGGAAAATGCAAATGAGACAGCAACCGTCTGTTTATATGGCGGCGAGCCTTTGCTTGCGGTCGAGAAAATGATTGCTCTGATAGAAAATATATCACAAGCCAATCTGCCGAATAATGTGCGTTACATGCTTTACACCAATGGCGAGCTTCTTGAAAAATCCACCCGGTCCCATCCTGAAATGATGCGGTCAATCTGGTTGTATTCTGTATCAATTGACGGTACCCGATTACAGCATGAACGGATCAGGCGCGGCACGAGTCTGGCGCGAATTCATGATGGCCTCGCTGCAATAAAAAACATCAGGCAGGGCCAGGTGCTTATGTGGTCGACATTGCGTGAAGACCAATCGCTTCTCGATTGCTTCAATGAGTTTACCTACCTGCATGACAGGGGGTTGGTTGATCAGTTCTTCTGGCACTGGGTAGAAAGCAAAGTACCCTTTGAAGCTCTTTCCCAATATGCGGCACGTTATGAAAAAGACCTGCGGTACATCATGGACATCTACCTAGCAAAACTCAATACAGGTCTCCTGCTTCCCATAATCCATATCAACGAGCTTGTCCTTTACCTGCTTGCCGGTAAAAAGAGAAAATCTACAGCCTGCGGCGTCGAATTGGCCCGCAATTATGATATCGTTGACGGCAAGATCCATTCCTGCGCGGATCTGCCACGACAATATTCCATCGGCACCATCGCGCCAGACGGGACTCCCAACATATCTCCACAGGATCTTTCCTGGCTCACAAATTATAAAAATGATCTTGGTTGTAAAAAATGTGGCGTTCACAGTTATTGCGGCGGCAGGTGTCCGGTTCAGGCAGTCACAGGCTCAATTGAACGTCTGAGCCAGTACTGTCAGCTCATGCGGTTACATATAAGCATTGTTGACGATTACATGGATGAAATCGTTTCTGCACTTGAGTCTCATGCCATAACACCGCAGTACATTTACGACCATTCCGCCTTCTTCGTCCAGTTTACTGACGGGACACCCTGATGTTCTTGTTGGAGAAATTGTAAAACTTACTAAAATCAATATGGTATCGTTCAACTTTTCCCTCTCAAGAATAAATGTATGGGCCAAAGCGAATAGATAAAAAAAACTACCGCTCACTGATCATTGCCGGGATTGGCACCATTGGCAAAAGCCTTGTCATGCTTGGTGGTCCCCAGCTATCCTTATTCGAACATATCTTTGCCATTGACAAGGATGCTGATTCTCTTCTTCCACTCCGAAATTCGAACATAATCTGCCGGGCCGGCGATATATGTGATCCACTGTTCCTTGATACCTTCATGTCCGGAGTGCCCGCTCCCTCCCTCCTGGTCAATCTCTGTTCGGGCACAAATAATGTTAGAATCCGAAACAAGCTTGCACTTCACCCCGCTGCTTACCTAGACTCCTGCGCCAGTACCACCGGGGATCCTGATGAATCTCGTTTCACCCGTTTGATGGCATACACCTACTCAAAGATTGATACCAGCTACCCGCACTGGCTCTGCTGGGGGATAAATCCGGGTTTGGTCGAAATTATCACCCGTAAAATTCTCATGGATCTGCCTGAAAGCCACCGAACCTATGATGTTACAGTCTATGAATTTGACCGGCTTACAAACAGGCAAGATACTGACAGGGCAGCAGTGGGTTGGTGCCCTGAGGCCCTTGTTGAGGAGGTCATGCTCGCCCCGACCATGGAAATTATTGACGGCATGCCGCGGGAGGATAGCGTTATGGGAAGCCGGGACAGCATGATCAACTGGGGAGACCAGAATATCCCGGCTAAACTTGTGGGTCATGAGGATATCTGGAACCTGGCAGAAATCCCTGCTGTAAAAAACGGGCGTTTCTTTTACAGTCTAAGCCGGGTGGTTATGGACATCCTCAATATGGAAGATGCTAAAAAGGCCCGGAGCATGCTGTACATACCCTCTCAGGGTGATGCCATAACAGGACTCGAGCAGGTTGCCGTGCAGGTAAGCGAAAAAAATATGACAGAACCTAAAACCATGATCTGGACTGAAGACCACGAAGAAACATGGAAAAAATTTGGTGTGAACGCTGTTCAGTACCAAACTGCGAAATCACTTCTTCTGGCAATTATGCTGCTGCAGCGCACCGAGTACGGCCTCCTGCCACTCTCACTCAATGCCTCAAACCTGCCTATTTTATCACATGACTGGCCGATCTTTGATCGCTTTATGCGCGAGCTTGACATTAAATGGCATGACGGGGCCTACCTGAATCTGCATGTTGCTCGAAACTAGCTGCTGATATGCTGCCAGCAGCTGGTTTCAGTTCTTATTTTTAGTTGTTATGACAAAGCGTAAAACTCATCACTTTAAGCTGCTTTTCTTCCCCTTCTTTAAAAGACCTTTTGCAAAAGCGACAGTTTCCTTGGTAACAGAATCTCCGGCTAGCATACGGACAAGCTCACTGATCCTCTTTTCTTCATCAAGCAAGGTTATCTCAGTTCGCGTCCGGTTGTTCTGCAGAGTCTTATCAACCCGGAAATGCTCATCAGCTTGTGCAGCTATCTGCGGCAGATGCGTAATGCAGATCACCTGATGGTGACCTGACAACTGTTTAATTTTAAGAGCAATGTCTTCTGCTGCCTGGCCGCCTATGCCGGCATCCACCTCATCAAATATTACTGTTCCCACTTGATCCCTGCGGGCCAAGATGCATTTCAGTCCCAGCAGCAGTCGGGAAAGTTCTCCACCAGATGCAATCTTTGCCAGGGGTTTCAGCGGCTCCCCGGGGTTTGCGGAAAATATGAATTCAACCCGGTCCCAGCCTGACTGCGTCAATTCATGAAGATTTTTTTCAACTGTCTCGAATTCCGCCTTAAATTCAGCAGTCTTAAAACTCAAGCTGCTTAATTCATGTCCGATAGCCTTTTCAAGTTCACTGGCAATTTTCTTCCTGGTTCCAGACAACGAATCTGCCTGGACAATAAGTTCACTTTCAAGGCTTGCCAGTTTTTTTCCTATATCTATAAGTTCCTGTTCCATGGTCTGCAGTTCTGCAAGTTCCTGTTCCGCCTGGTCTGCGTATCGTTGGACTTCGGACAGTAACATCTGCTGGCCGCCGTATTTTCTCTTCAGTTTCTGCAGCGCGTCAATTCTGGTCTCAACCTCTTCCAACCGCATGGGATCACGGGGTATCCCATTTAAATATTTATTTAACTGGAGTACCAGGTCATCCAATTCATAAATGCTGCCGGCTATTCTGTCAGCTATTTCAGCTGCCGCCTTGTCATAAGGTGCCATCTGTTCAAGATTTTTACGGACCTGAACCAGATTGTCGACAACAGTGTCAGATAAAATATCGTGACTCAAACGGGCAAGCTCCATAAGTGTATCAGATGACTTGAGAATTTTTTTCTCGGCCGCAAGCTCTTCATCCTCTCCGGCAGCAATGGAGCAATCCTGTATTTCCTGCAATTGGAAGCTGAGGAGATCTCGCCGCTGCTCCCGCTCAAGTTCCTGCTGCTGCAGCTTTTTCTGCTGTGTCTTTAACCCGGTCCATTGTGAAAACAGTTCAGCAAATTCTTCACGTCTGTCCCATAAATCGCCGACTGAATCTATAACATTAATGTGATATCGCGGATTGAGCAGCACCTGATGTTCATGCTGGCTGGCTACAGAAAAAAGGTTTTCACAGACAAATTCCACCAGGGCCCCCGTTGCCATGCTGTCATTAATAAAATAGCGGCTCCGCCCGTGTCTGCTTATAATGCGTTTGAGTATCAGGCTGTCCCCAATGTCAAATCCCTTCTCATGCAATTCATTCTGCAGGAGTTTTTTGCCAGGGTCTAATTCAAAAAAGGCTTCCACAGAGGCGGAATCAGCCCCGCTCCGAATCCAGGTATGAGATGCCTTGCATCCGGACAGGAGATTAAGTGCCTGCAGGATGATCGATTTGCCCGCCCCGGTTTCACCGGTAAGCACAACCAGTGCAGAGGTCGAATTTGTGCCCGAACCACTGAAAATAAGATGCAGAGATTCAATGAGGGCAAGATTGTTAATTTTCAATTCACGTAACATACTCTTTCTATAGCGCAAATAATGGAGAATGCAATAGAACTTGACTCGTCCAGAAATTAATGTAAAAAGTAATAATTACAATAAAAAAGATACCGGTTGCGCTGGATATTACGAGTGTTGCTGTGTCTTTTTTTGTACTGGCAAATTACCTGTTAGAGGAACAGATGAGTAAAACAATTAGCCTCAGCGCCAGCCTGGAGGATTATATTGAAGCCATTGCCCATATTGTGGATGAAAAAAAGGTAGCAAGGGGCAAAGATATAGCCAAGCGTTTGAAGGTAAGCAGAGCCTCAGTTACTGAAGCCCTGCGCGCTCTTTCGAAGAAAGGGCTTGTCAATTATGAACCGTATGAAGTTATCACCCTGACCGCAAAAGGCTTGGAAGTGGCCGGAGATGTCATTCGGCGGCACGAGGCCCTTAAAGAGTTTTTTGTCAAGGTATTGGCAATTGATGATACTATCGCGGAGCAAAGCGCCTGCCGCATAGAACATGCAGCTCCTCCGGAGGTCATTGACCGCTTGATCCGTTTTGTTAAATTTATAGAAATTTGTCCCCATGGTGGTGCTGACCTGATCAAAGGCTTTAACGAATACTGTAAAAAGAGCGGTACGCGGGAAAGCTGTTAGAATTTTATCAATTACAAGCCGGGGCCATCAAAGTCATTGCAACCCGAAACAGCAGTTTTCATGATTAATAATGCGTTCGTTAACTTGCCTACCCTCCCCTGATAAGGTTGATAATTTCATCGGTCTGCGGGAAACGTCCCTGTTCGAATTTTGAAAAAATAATTTTGCCATCAACAGTAACATCAAAAACCCCATTGGAGCCGGCAATCAGTTCAATCTCCGCCTCAAGATTTTTTTTCAATTCGTCTCCCATACTGGAAGCCCTGGGCAGATAGTTTCACTGCTTGCAATATTTGATGGATATTTTCATGACTGTGTCCTCCTTTTTTATTTTTTGGGCGCCACAGATACTATATTAGGTCAAAAATCAAAGGTCAAAGGGTAAAGACTAAAGGCTCAGGGACAGGTGCAAAAGCAATTTAATCAAATATTTCTCATGCTGCGTTTACCACCCTCTTCAATCCTTACGCTTCACAAAAAAACTTTTTTTATTTGCACTGCAGCCATTCTAGCGGTATATGGTGTGCCTTCAGCTTTGGTTTAGTCTATAAATCTCGAAGAATTAGTACTATAGCTGATTAAGCGTGTGAAAATCTGATTGCTAAGGAATTCATACAGTCACATTTTTTATCCCGGCAATACCATGCATATTGAACAGAAAAACCTCTCAAAATTATTGGCTTTAAAGAATAGTCTTGACGAAAGGGAAAAAAACCACCTCTGCCGTCTCGCTACTTTAAGCCGCGATGGAATCCGGCGCCAGCAGAAAGAACAGACAGGGCACCGCCAGGCATTTGCCCTTGACGCTGACAGGATTCTGCATTCAAGGTCCTATACCAGGTATATTGACAAGACCCAGGTATTTTACATGGTAAGCAATGACCATATCACCCACCGGGTACTGCATGTTCAGCTGGTATCAAAGATTGCCCGGACCATCGGCAGGTTCCTGCGCTTGAACGAGGACCTGATTGAGGCCATTGCCCTTGGCCATGATATCGGCCATCCACCTTTCGGGCATGACGGGGAAAAGGAATTGGCCAAACTGTGTACCACACATGGTCTTCCTCCTTTCCAGCATAATGTCCAGAGCATACAGTTTTTAGAGCGCATTGAAAGAAACGGCCAGGGCTGGGGCCTTACCCTGCAAACCCTGGATGGCATTCTTTGTCATGACGGAGAGATTCACAGCCGTTTTCTCAAGCCACAGCGCGCTAAGGATTTTACTGTTTTTGACCATGAGCTGCAGACCAAAAGCAATGATCCAGGCATCGAACTTTCACCCATGACTCTGGAAGGATGTGTTGTTCGCCTGTGCGACACCATAGCCTATATTGGAAGAGATATTGAGGATGCTATAGAATTAAAGCTCATCAAGCGCAGCGACATCCCGGCCAACTGCAGAAAAACCCTGGGTGACACCAACGGCACCATTGTCTACCATCTTGTCGAAGACCTGATCACAAGCAGCCTGGGTTCAAGTCAGGAAGGAGAACTGCCTGAAGATTCTATCGGCTTTAGTCCCGAGGTCAGCGTCAGCCTGAAGGAATTGAAAACATTCAATTACAAAAACATTTATATGAATCCGGCAATAAAAAAGGATTTCCCCAAGATCCAGAACTGCTATCGTGTCCTGTTTGAAACCTATCTTGACCAGGTAGTGAAAATGGAGACAACTTCGGAAATTTTTTCTGAAATGCTGGACACTATGGATCCCTATTATGTGGAAAAACATACGCCGGCCGAGATAGTCAGGGATTTTATTGCCGGTATGACCGATGACTATTTTCTGAAGGAGGCGGCCTTTTACGGCTGCTCCATACCTGAAAAGTTATGAATACGCGCGGAGTAAAGAATTTTCTGCTTCCAGGTGAAAATACCCGCATGGTATTTATAGCCTCCTGTATCGGTGTAATGGGGGGCCTGGCCAACATCTGTTTTCGCTCTGTGCTTGAATTCGTCCACCATACAATTTTTGTCCCGGGATACGCCCTTGCAAGCCAGGGAGGCTGGTATATAATTCTGCTGCCACTTGTGCCGATAAGCGGTATGGTCCTCCTGGTTCCCCTGGCCCTTCTTTTTCCCGGAGAAATCTACGGCTACGGCTTTACAAAGTTTTTACGCAAGGTCAATATCCGCGGCGGCTCCATGAAGTTCAGGAAAAATATCCTGAAGATCATATCATGTTCACTTACCATCGGTACTGGCAATTCTGCAGGTGTGGAGGGGCCCATCGCGCAGGTTGGCGGGGCACTTGGATCCCTGGTCGGCAAAATTTTCAGGATCTCGGCTGACCGCATGAAGGTATATACTGCTGCGGGTTGCGCAGCAGGTGTCGCAGCAATGTTCAATGCGCCTATTGCCGGCGTTTTTTTCGCGGCTGAAATCGTCCTGTTAGGTACGTATGAAATAGCATCATTCTCGGTGCTGGTGATCTCTTCAGCAATAGCTACCGTTGTGTCCCGCTCATATTATGGTGAGAATCCGGCATTCCCCATCCCGGAATTTCACCTTGTCAACCCCCTGGCAGAAATTCCGCTCTATCTTATTTTGGGACTCCTCATGGGTGTTATTGCCGTCCTCCATATCTATGTATTTTATGAAGTCAGGGACCGCTTTGCGGCCTGGAAAATCAACACGCATATCAAACCAATAACCGGGGCATTTATAATAGGCATACTCGGCATGTTTTTCCCGCAGGTCATGGGGGATGGTTACCATTATATCAAGGAGGTGCTGGCAGGTAATTCCGTATTGTGGGTTATGGGCCTGCTCATTTTTCTGAAAATATTCGCTACAGCGGTAACTCTTGGGGCCGGGGGATCTGGAGGGGTTTTTGCTCCGGCACTCTTTATCGGCGCCGTAATTGGCGGAGCCTACGGTTCATTGGTGCATCAATTATTTCCCACAGCAACAGCTTCTTCCGGCGCCTATGCAGCGGTTGGACTCGGGGCTTTCCTTGCAGCAACCACGCATGCCCCCTTGACCGCAATCTTTCTTCTGTTTGAAATGACCGGTGATTATCTGATTATTATCCCGATCATGCTGACAAGCATCATAGGAACCGTTGTGGCGGCCAAACTTAATGAAGATTCAATCGATACCGTTGATTTTACCCGGGAAGGTATTGATATTCATGAGGGCCGGGAGACTGCGGTCATGAAATCGATTAAGGTCGGCCGCATCATTACTGAAGATGTTGACCTTATTAGTGAGAATGCCAATGCCGACCAGTTGCTGCAGATGTTTTCCATGGCAAAGGACAGCTTCTATTTTCCAGTGATTGACGATACAGGCAAAATGACAGGGGTCGTTTCCCTGCAGGACGTCAAAACCGTACTGCATGACGAGGAACTGCGGCGCAACGCTACCGTTGGTAACGTCTGTGCCCGCAATGTAGTATTTCTCACCCCTGATGACAACCTGTATACAGCTATGACCCTCTTCGACAGGCGGGGTTTTGATGAAATCCCGGTAGTTGAATCAGCAGAACAAAAATGGGTGGTAGGTATGCTCAAGCGCCGCGATGTTATTACAGCTTATAACCATGAAGTCCTGAAAAAGGGGATCAGTGAGCGTACCGCCTCCATAAAGCTTACATAAAAATTGGTTGCTCAGTACCGCAGGTTTAAATAAGAGTTGTAAAAAAAACCTGAAAATTGCATAGTGCCGCTGCTAAACTTTTTAACCAGCGCCCGTAGCTCAGCCGGATAGAGCGCCGGACTTCGAATCCGTAGGCCGCAGGTTCGAATCCTGCCGGGCGCGCCACATGACAAACAAGTAAAGTGACAATTAAAGCTGGAGTTTTCGGAGTTACCCCTAAATCATCAGCAGCCTGGTATGCTGATAATCCTGCCGGGCGCGCCATCAGTATTTAAGATTTGTCGTCATGCGTTACGTGACGACGATTGACAGAAAAATTTAAAATTGAAGATTTTTTTGATTTCGCACCATTTGAAACTGAAAATCAATATCAGTGTATCAAACTGCCAATCATTATCAAACAGAAAGATTGCAGAAGGCTTAGGCCCCATAAACCCGTAAACCTCAAGTAATTATAACAAAAACATGAACAGTCCACATACCATACAACATAGGGCAACAGTGAACCGCAGCCACAGAGAACAGCAAAACAAACACAGAAGCGTGATACTCTGGTTTACAGGACTCTCAGGATCAGGCAAGTCAACTGTGGCCCATGCCGTTGAAGAAGAGCTGCATCAGGCGGGATGCCGGACCTTTGTCTTTGATGGCGACAATGTACGGCACGGACTCTGTGCCAACCTGGGTTTTTCCGCAGAGGACCGGCATGAAAATATCAGGCGCATTGGGGAGATGGCCAAACTCTTCATTGAGGCAGGAGTCATTGCAATGACCGCCTTTATTTCACCATTCAGAGTTGACAGGGAGGGAGTGCGTGCCCTGGTATCAGAAAATGATTTTATTGAGATCTACTGCAACTCCCCTCTTGAGGTCTGCGAAGAAAGGGACGTCAAGGGTCTGTATAAAAAAGCGCGCGCCGGTGAAATCAAAAACTACACCGGTATATCTTCTCCGTATGAACCCCCGGAGCATCCGGACCTGGTCCTTGACACTGCAGGGGATTCGGTAGAGATCAACGTTGAAAAAGTGCTCACTTTTCTAGAGAAACGCCACATCTTTTCACGGAAGTAGAACCGGAGTTTTTACAGGCATATCGAAAAAAATTTACACAAAAGGCACCAATCGCCCTGTTTTCTGACAAAATCGCTGCCCACCCATGAGTTCCCTCCATTCAGAAGCGCCCATCACCTTTGGCCATTTTCTCATGAAAGCCCTAGCGCACGACACCGTTATCCTGTTACCGGAGTCTTAAGGTCCAACGGCCTCTGCTCAAAAGAATGCCTTTGCATGTGCCGGGGGCAAAATTATTCGCACAGGTTTGTGTAAATATTTTCTATGAATGAATTTACTAAGTAATATATGTTAATTTATTTTATCCCAAGATAAAAAAAGTAAAAAATACTAACCATACTGGAGCAACAATGAAGAAAAAGGCACTTATAACAGGAATAACAGGACAGGATGGAGCTTACCTGGCGGAGTTCTTATTGGCAAAGGGCTACGAGGTGCATGGCATCAAGCGCAGGACCTCGATGTTCAACACAGACAGAATTGACCACCTGTACCAGGACCCGCATGTAAAAGAGCGTAACTTTATCCTGCATCACGGTGACATGACTGATTCATCAAGCCTGGTGCATATCATGGCCAAGGTAAGACCGGATGAGTTGTATAACCTGGCAGCCCAATCCCACGTGGCGGTCTCCTTTGAGGAGCCAGAATATACAGCTGATTCGGATGGATTAGGCACCCTACGTTTGCTGGAGGCTATCCGTATTTTGGGCTTGACTGACAAGACAAAGTTTTATCAGGCTTCCACCTCAGAGCTATACGGCAAAGTGCAGGAGGTGCCCCAGAATGAAAAGACGCCTTTTTATCCGCGCTCTCCCTATGCGGTGGCCAAGCTTTACTCTTACTGGATAGTGGTCAATTACCGTGAAGCATATAACATTTTTGCCTGCAACGGAATCCTGTTCAACCATGAATCACCTGTCCGCGGAGAGACCTTTGTAACAAGAAAGATCACCAGGGCGCTGGCACGGATCATTCTTGGCCTGCAGGAATGCACTTTTCTGGGCAACCTGAATGCCAGGCGAGACTGGGGCCATGCCAGGGACTATGTGGAGATGCAATGGCTCATGCTGCAGCAGGACAAACCGGATGATTTTGTCATTGCTTCCGGAGTCCAGCATTCTGTGCGCGAATTTGTGGAGCGGGCTGCAGCAGTGTTGGGGATCCATCTCCGTTGGGAGGGAGAAGGCGTTAATGAAATCGGAATCGTGGATTCCATTTCAAGTAGTGATTCTTCAGCAGAGAGTCACAAAAAAATTCAAGAAGGGCAGGTGATTGTCAGGATTGACCCGAGATATTTCAGGCCTACCGAGGTCGAGAGTCTGCTTGGTGATGCGAGCAAGGCAAAAAAGATGTTGGGCTGGGAGCCCAAAATCTCTTTTGAGGCTCTGGTACGGGAGATGGTGCTTGGGGATCTTGAAGTGGCAAAACGGGATGCCCTGGTTGAAAAACATGGTTTTAAATCCTTCAACTATCATGAAT
>Ga0209536_100004183_pt1 | contig 22841 bp, 21 predicted proteins | sample DeeMarSeWOR28_12_FD_187461 | JGI IMG/M metagenome (GOLD analysis project Ga0209536, IMG submission 187461) | Marine sediment microbial communities from White Oak River estuary, North Carolina - WOR-2-8_12 (SPAdes) (version 2) | ecosystem: Environmental > Aquatic > Marine > Intertidal zone >... | reverse complement strand
AGCGTAGTTGTCGTCGTTGGCAACTATAAGTTTTACAGTTGGATTTACGAGGTACTCTGTCCCTCGGCATGCACTCGGAGTTTCGCGACCCGCGTCGAAACCAGGTCACCCCCGGTGAACGCATAGTGTATGGGCAATCCTGCGTAATACAACGGATCGGCCCACATTATTGGATCGTCAGGTTATGCCAAAAAGCTTTAAGTATATTGAATAAATAATTGAGAAAACTAATGTTTTAGAATTCTTTCTTTTTGCCGGGCCCAGTCCCGCTCCTTGTTGGCGGTGCGTTTGTCGTGTTGTTTCTTGCCGCGGGCCAGGCCGACCTCGAGTTTTACGCGGCCTTTGCGCCAGTGCAGGTCCAGCGGCACGAGCGCGTAACCCTTGCGTTCCACGGCGCCGATCAGCCGGTCGAGTTCACCCCGGTGCAGCAGCAGTTTACGGCTCCGGGTCGGGTCGGCCTGCACGTGCGTCGAAGCGGACAGAAGCGGCGAGAAATGCGCGCCGACGAGAAAAGCCTCGCCATTCTTGATGATCACGTAGCTCTCGGTGAGCTGTGCGCGGCCATCCCTCAGGCTCTTGACCTCCCAGCCCTGCAGCGACAAGCCTGCCTCCACGCGATCCTCAATGAAGTAGTCGTGCCGGGCCTTGCGGTTGGCGGCTATGATGTTGCTGTTGTCCGGTTTCTTTTTGCTCATGGTCGTGTGCCTGCCGGAACGCGGCAGGGGGCGCGATTATACGGAATTCTGGGCCTCACATAGCAGGATGTGGGACTCCGGGCGCCGGCAGGCGTTGTTGTCACGTTTCCGAAATTGTATGAGAATCGCGCCTTCCTTCGCCCCCGAGAGAGCGAGAATGCTGAGCAACCAGGCTGCCGAATCCGGCAAGCGTAAATCACTTCACGGGCACTGGTCATCGCGGATGGCCTTCGTTCTCGCGGTGACCGGCTCGGCTGTCGGGCTCGGCAACATCTGGAAATTCCCGTATGTCGCGGGCCAGAACGGCGGCGGCGCTTTCGTTATCGTCTACCTGCTGTGCGTCGTGCTCGTCGGCATGCCGGTGATGATGTCCGAAATCCTTATCGGGCGGCGGGGCCGCCGCAACCCGGTTGCGACGATGGCGCTGCTTGGTGAGGAAGAGGGGAGTTCCCGACGCTGGCAGTGGGTAGGCGGCATGGGCGTGCTCGCCGGAATCCTGATTCTCTCTTATTACAGTGTCATTGCCGGATGGACGCTCGCCTATATTGTCAAGAGCGCGACGGGCGTGTTCACGGGCGCGGATGCCGGGATTGTCGGTAGTCAATTCGGCAATTTCGTCGGCGACTGGCGAGCCGTTGCGTTCTGCCACACCCTGTTCATGGCCCTGACGATCTTTGTGGTCATGCGGGGTGTCGAACGCGGGCTCGAGCAGGCGGTGCGCTTCATGGTACCGGCGCTCCTGCTGCTCATGCTGGTGCTGCTGGGCTATTCGTTAACATCCGGTCATTTCGGCGAAGGCCTGGCCTTCATGTTCACGCCGGATTTCAGCAAGCTGACATGGGACAGCGTGCTGGCGGCAATGGGGCAGGCGTTCTTCACGCTGTCGATCGGCATGGGAGCGATCATGGCCTACGGTGCCTACCTGCCGGAGGAAACCTCGATCATGGGTGCTTCAGGGGCCGTCGTCACCGCCGATACCTTGATCGCGATACTGGCCGGGCTCGTTATCTTTCCGCTGGTTTTCGCGAACGGCCTCGATCCCGCGGATGGACCGGGTCTGGTCTTCCAGACGCTGCCACTCGCCCTGGGCCAGATGCCCGGTGGCGCGTTCTTTTCGACCCTGTTCTTTATCCTGCTGTCATTCGCCGCGTGGACGTCTGCGCTCGGCCTGATGGAACCTGCCGTCGCATGGGTCGTCGAGCGTTTCAATAAGACGCGCGCGCAGGCCGCCGTGATCATCGGTGGCCTGATCTGGTTGCTGGGCTTCGGCACCGTCTTTTCCTTCAACGTATTCGGCAACCTGAACTTCTACAAAGGCACGGTATTCGACAACCTCGATCACCTGACGAATAACATCATGTTGCCACTGGGGGGGTTGTTCATCGCGGTGTTTGCCGGCTGGATAATGTGCCGCAACTCGACCGCAGAGGAGCTCGGTGGTTCAGGTCTTTTCTACAAGGTGTGGCGAATCCTGGCCCGTTTCCTCGTGCCGGTGGGCATACTGTTCGTGTTCCTGAAGGCGGTCGGCCTGCTGCCAGACCTGTCATGACCCGCTGCGGGCCCCGCAGCGTCTGACTCTATGCGCAAGGTGAGCCGCAGCGCGCTCGTACCTTACTCGGCCGAGCAGATGTACGTTCTCGTCGAAGACGTCGAGTCCTATCCCGATTTCCTGCCGTGGTGCGGCGGCGCGGTACTTCATTGGCGTGATGGAGAGGTGCTGGAAGGCTCCGTCGAAATGCATCTCGCCGGGCTGCGCCGCAGCTTCAGGACGCGAAACAGGATGCGCGAATACGAGGCGATCGACATGGAGCTGGTCGACGGTCCCTTTAGCCACCTGAGCGGCGGATGGCAATTCAGGGCCCTCGATCAGCTGGGCTGCAAGGTGTCGCTCGAGGTCGAGTTCGAGGTCAAGAACCGGGCAACCAATCAGCTGCTGGGCCGCTATTTCGAGCAGATCTGTAATTCACTGGTGGATGCTTTCGTGCGCCGGGCCGAGCACATCTATGGTGCGGGAACGACGCCGGATGGCTGAGCGGGTGTCGGTGGAGATCGTGGTGGCGACGCCGGACCGCCAGGTACTGATGGAGTTGACGGTCGAGGCGGGCGCCACCGTCGCGAACGTGATCGCCGCCTCGGGTATCGCATCACGTTTCCCGGAGCTGCCGGTGCAGGATATGCCGACGGGTATCTGGGGCAAACCGGTCGCGCGGGATTGCACGGTCAGGGAGGGGGATCGGGTCGAACTCTACAGGCCGTTGCAGATCGATCCCCGCGAGGCGCGACGCCAACGCGCACTTGCCGAGAAAGGGTAAGGCTCAGAGTTTCTCGGCGAGTTCCCTGTTGCGCTGAATCTCGCTCACTGTTTCGTCTTCGAACAGGATCGTTACCCAACGCTTGGCGGTCGCGTCATTGCGGCCGATCTTGACGTAGTAAACGTAGTCCCAGCGGTTGCTGTGAAACGGGTCGTCGATCATCGGCGTCCCGAGGAGGAACCGGACCTGGTTGCGCGTCATGCCCACTTCGACCTGGTCGAGGTCCTCTTCTTCGACGATGTTGCCTTGTGAAATATTGGCACGGTAAACGCAGCCCGACGAAACGAGGAGTATCCCGATGGCCAGGGCGAGAATGACCGAGTTGCGAAACGAGACATGCATTGACAGCTAACCGGATCCCGAGCGTGGATTTTGCTGGCCGGCGCGCCTGTAGAGCCACGCCGCCATCTGCGTCATAATAGGCGCGCATCATACCTTCTTGCCAAACGCCGCGATAGGCGCTCGTCCATTGTGCTACCAGGGATACCTTTAATGGAGCAACGTCACGAATTACGCAAGGCCGGCCTCAAGATCACGCTGCCGCGCCTCAAAATCCTGGAGATCCTCGAGAACGCCTCGAACCGGCATCTGAGTGCCGAAGATATTTACAGGGATCTGCTGGATTCCGGCGAAGAGATCGGGCTCGCGACCGTTTATCGCGTGCTAACGCAGTTCGAGGCAGCCGGGCTCGTTACGCGCCACAATTTCGAGGGTGGGCACTCGGTATTCGAGCTCGATGACGGCGAGCATCACGACCACATGGTCTGTGTCGAAACTGGCGAGGTTATCGAATTCACCAGCGACGAAATCGAACGCCTGCAGCACGAGATCGCCGAGCAGCACGGCTTCGAGTTGATCGACCACAGCCTCGTGCTGTACGTCAAGAGCGGCGGCGGATCGGACGACGAATAGGCAGCGGCCTCAGGCCCGTTTCTGGGGAGCGCCAGCCAGCATCTCGGCTGCGTGTTCACGGGTCTTTGCGGTGATCTCGACGCCTCCGAGCATTCGAGCGAGTTCGTCGATTCTTTCTTGCTGATCGAGGATATGCGCGCCAGTGCGCGTTGCCTTGCCATCCGTCACCTTGCTGATACGGATGTGATGGTTGGCGAGGCTCGCGACCTGCGGCAGGTGAGTGACGCACAGAACCTGGCGAGCTCTCGCAACCTCTGCCAGGCGGCGCCCCACCATCTCGGCGACGCCACCGCCCACACCACTGTCCACTTCGTCGAATACCATTGTCGGGATCGTGCTGCCATCGCTCGCGATGACCTGGATCGACAGGCTCATACGCGACAACTCACCCCCGGACGCGACTTTCGATAACGGCATCAGGGGCTGCCCGGGGTTGGCGCTGATCAGGAACTCGATATTGTCCAGGCCACTGGCGCGTTCCGAACCTTCGGGCAATGGCTCGAGCGCAATCTCGAACCTGCCGCCCGGCATGCCGAGGCCAGCCATTGCATCGGTAACGGCACTCGCGAACTTCTGCGCGACGTTCTTGCGAAGGCGGGATAGCTCCCCTGCGGCCTCCCGGTAGTCGTTTTCTGCTTCCTGCGCCTCGAGTTCCAGTTCGCGGCCGCGCTCTTCTGCGTGTGTCAGTTCATCGAGTTCGGCGGCGAGACGCGCCCGCAGGTCCGGCAGGTCACCGGGTTCGACCCGGTGTTTGCGGGCGGTGGACTGCATCGCGTCCAGGCGCTGTTCGACCATGTCCTGCCGGCGCGGATCCATATCGATCGAATCGCCGTAGCGCCGCAGCATATCGCTTGCCTCGGCAACCTGTATCCCGGCGCTGTCCACCAGCTCCACGACGGCGGACAGCTCCTCGTCGAACTGGACCAGGCCCTGCAGCGCACGCTCCGTTGTTGCCAGCATGCTGGCCACGTTGCCCGAGTCATTATCGGACAGCCCGGCCAGGGCCGCCGCGACACCCTCGGCGAGCCGACCACTGTTTGCGAGGCGTTGCGCCTCGGCTCGTAGCTCCGGGTATTCGCCGGGACTCGCGTCCAGCGATTCGAGTTCCTGCAGCTGAAAAGTCAGCAGGTCGACCCGCGATTGCCGGTCCGCATCTGCGCTCTGCAATGCACCGAGCCGTTCGACAAGCGACTTCCATTGCGCGAAGGCGGCTGCGGTCTGCCGGCGATGCTCCTGCAGCTCGCCGTAATGATCCAGCAGTTCCTGCTGCACGGAGCGGCGGCCGAGTGACTGGTGGAAATGCTGGCCGTGGATGTCGATGAGCATCTCGCCCAGGGTCTTGAGCTGCTGCATGGGAACGGCATTGCCGTTGATAAATGCACGAGACCTGCCGTCTGAACTGATGACCCGGCGCAGCAGGCACTGATCATCTTCGTCGAGTGCCTGCTCTTCCAGCCAGGAGCGGGCGTCCGTGAGGCCCGACACATCGAACTCGGCGCTGAACTCGGCACGTTTCGCCCCGCTGCGCACCAGTTTGCTGCCGCCACGCTCGCCGAGGACCAGTCCCAGGGCGTCGACGAGGATCGATTTGCCGGCGCCGGTTTCCCCGGTCAATACGGTCATTCCCGGTTCGAACTCGACCTCGATCCGGTCGACGATCGCAAAATCCCGCACCTGCAGATTTACCAGCATGGTTACTGGTCCTCCGCCGGCAGATCACGCTTGCGGGAATCATGCCCCCAGTGCAGCTTGGAACGGAGGATGCCGAAGAAGTCATAGCCCGGAGGGTGCAGCAAGGTAAGGCGCGTATCGGACGCCGCGACCACGAGCCTGTCCTCCGGCCTGATTTCTCCCATCGAGTGGCCGTCAGCCATGATCTCGGCACGTGTGTTTTCCCGCTCGAGCAGGCGCAGCTCGATGCCGAGGTCGGCGGGGATGACGATGGGCCGGTCGGAGAGGGTGTGTGGCGCGACGGGGACGACGACGACCGCATCGAGACGTGGCTCGATAATGGGGCCGCCGCAGCTGAGCGAGTACGCGGTTGAACCCGTGGGTGTCGCGATTACCAGGCCATCACCCGCATGCGCGTTCACGAAGCGGCCGGAAACACGGGTAACGAAGTCGAGCATGCGTCCGGTCTCGCGTCGCTGCAGGACGACATCATTCAGGGCAAGGGCGGTGGAATCCGGCTCGTCCGGGCGCTCGAGGCGAGCTTCCAGCACCAGCCGCTTGTCGGTCGTGAATTCGCCGGCCAATACGTGACCGACACTGTCCAGCATTTCCTCCGGCGTCACGTCGGCGAGAAAGCCGAGTCGGCCACGGTTGATACCGAGCAGGGGCACGTCGCCGCGTCGCGCCAGCTGCCCGGCATAGAGCATCGCGCCGTCGCCACCGATCGCGATGATCAGGTCGGCTGTCTCGGCGAGGTCCGATTCGGGCAAGCGCGTCGCCGGAATCTCGAGCGACATATCCTCGGACGCCAGGACCTCGACGCCAGCCTGCGTAAGGTAGTCTGCCAGCACGGTTATCGGTTCGGACACGCGCGGGTCCTCGTGGCGCCCCAGGATCGCTACTTTCTTGAACATAGTTGCCATGTCGCGTTCGCTTCAGATAGTCCGTGCCAGGCGCCCTATACGGCGATTGTTGCAGACCCTTGACCGGTCGCCAAGCCATTGCTAGCTTGTCTCGCTACCGTAACACAGCGGTACTTTCCCGCTGTTTTCGTTTCCTGTAAATGTCGGCAGAAGCAACCAGTTCCCTACCCAACGAGCGCGCCAGCCACCTGTTGCGCGTGCTCATACAGCGTTACATACGCGAAGGCGAGCCTGTGGGCTCGAGAACGCTGTCGAGAGATTCCGGTCTCGATCTCAGTCCGGCAACCATCCGCAACGTCATGGCGGACCTGGAGGAGATGGGTCTCGTCGCGGCGCCGCATACCTCCGCAGGCCGTGTGCCGACGGCCAAGGGTTATCGCCTCTTCGTCGACACGCTGGTTCGCTATCGCCAGCCCCGGGGCAATGAGCTTCGCCGTCTGGAGTCAAACCTGCAGAAGAACGTCGACGATCCCGATTCGCTGATCAGCTCCGTTTCCCAGATGCTGTCGGAGATCACGAGTCTTGCCGGAGTCGTTACAGTGCCGCGCGGCCAGCAGGCAACACTGCGACAAATAGAATTCCTGCCCCTGTCCGATCATCGGGTGCTGGTGATACTCGTGATCAATGATCGCGAAGTGCAAAACCGTATCCTGCATCTCGACAGGGAATATTCCGAGTCCGAACTGATCCAGGCTGCGAATTTCATCAACGAGAAATATGCCGGCATGGAAATGCTGCAGGTCCGTGAGCAGCTCGTCTCGGACCTGGATGACCTGCGGGATTCCATGAACCAGGCAATGCTGGATATCATCGCGGTTGCGCACTCGGCGCTGCCCGGTGCGGCCGAGCCTGGCGGGGAATTCGTGCTGACCGGCGAAACCAAGCTTATGGATTTCGCCGAGCTGTCGGATATCGAGACGCTGCGTCGGCTGTTCGATGCGTTTTCGAGGAAACGCCTGATCCTGGACCTGATGGATCGGAGCATCGATGCCCAGGGCGTACGCGTGTTTATCGGCGAGGAGTCCGGGTTTCGCATCCTCGACGACTGCAGCGTGGTCACGGCACCGTATCGCATCGGGGAGGACACCATCGGCGTCCTCGGCGTCATCGGCCCGACACGCATGGCTTATGACCGGGTCGTACCGATCGTGGATATCACTGCCCGGCTGCTGGCCTCGGCACTCAGCCAGCGCGGCTGAGCGGGTAATTCACCAAAAAAATAGTCGATCCGCTTGATTTTTCAGGCGCGGCCCCCACACTCGCAACTTCCTTGTCACCGGCCGGCAGGACTCCTGCGGCCGATAGAAAAGTGGAGTTCTATGCATGAGTGCTGAGCCCAAGCGGCCTGACGTCGAAACCGGGGAAACGGCGCCGGAAACCGGCGAGCAGCCAGAGCCTGAGCCGACTGCGGAAGAGAGCAGCAAGGCGGTAGCCGCAGCGAGTCCCGAGGCGGAGCTGGCGGAGGCGAAGGAGAAGGCTGAAGAGAACTGGAACCTTTACCTGCGTGCGGCGGCGGAACTCGAAAACGTCCGCAAACGTGCCAATCGCGATGTCGAGAACGCGCACAAGTTTGCACTCGAGAATTTCGGTCGCGAGTTGCTCGCGGTAGTGGACAGTCTCGAAATGGGGCTCGAAGCCGCCGACAACGCGGACGCTGCGGCGCTGCGCGAGGGCAGCGAGGCAACCTGCAAACTCCTGAAAACGACACTGGAACGGTTCGGTATGTCGGAGGTGGATCCGGAGGGCGAGCCTTTCGATCCCGAGATGCACGAAGCCATGAGCATGATGCCGGCGGAAAACGTGGAGCCGGGATCAGTCGCGCAGGTCATCCAGAAGGGCTATGCGCTCAACGGACGCCTGCTGCGACCCGCGAGGGTTATCGTCGCCGCCGAACCGCCACAGGGCGCTTGAAACACAAGGGCTTGCCCCCAATTCACAACCAGTTTTGGAAGACAACGGATTTTTGGAGTGTCAGCATGGGTAAAGTAATCGGTATCGACCTGGGTACCACGAACTCCTGCGTAGCAGTCATGGAGGGCGGTACCCCCAAGGTTATAGAGAATAGCGAGGGCGATCGCACAACGCCGTCCATCGTTGCTTTTACGAAGGACGACCAGGTGCTCGTCGGCCAGTCGGCGAAACGCCAGGCCGTGACCAATCCGAGCAATACCTTGTTCGCGGTCAAGCGCCTGATCGGCCGCCGTTTCGAAGACGAAGTCGTGCAGCGGGACATGGACATGGTCCCGTACAACATCGTCAAGGCCGATAACGGCGATGCCTGGGTCGAAGCACAAGGCAAGAAGATGGCGCCGCCGGAGATTTCGGCGCGCGTGCTGATGAAGATGAAGAAGACGGCGGAGGATTACCTCGGCGAACCCGTTACCGAGGCCGTTGTCACCGTGCCCGCATATTTCAACGATTCGCAGCGCCAGGCGACCAAGGACGCCGGCAAGATTGCCGGACTCGAAGTCAAGCGCATCATCAACGAGCCGACGGCGGCAGCGCTCGCATACGGCATGGACAAGAAGCGCGGCGATAAGAAGATCGCCGTGTTCGACCTGGGTGGCGGCACCTTCGATATTTCGATCATCGAGATCGCGGAGGTTGACGGTGAACACCAGTTCGAGGTGCTTTCCACCAACGGTGACACGTTCCTCGGCGGTGAGGACTTCGACCTGCGAGTTATCCAATACCTTACCAGGGAGTTCGAGCGTGAGAGCGGTGTCGACATCAGCAAGGACCCGCTGGCCATGCAGCGTCTCAAAGAGGCGGCGGAGAAAGCGAAAATCGAGTTGAGTTCGCAGCAGCAGACCGAGGTCAACCTGCCTTACATCACGGCGGATGCGAGCGGACCCAAGCACCTCAACATCAAGCTGACCCGGGCGAAGCTCGAGTCGCTGGTCGACGAGTTGATCGAACGCACGATGGGCCCATGCAAGATCGCGTTGCAGGATGCCGGGCTCAAGGTGAACGAGATCGACGACGTGATCCTGGTCGGCGGGCAGACGCGCATGCCGAAGGTGCAGGAAGTCGTGCAGAACTTTTTCGGCAAGGAACCGCGCAAAGACGTCAACCCGGACGAGGCGGTCGCACTGGGCGCGGCGATTCAGGGCGGCGTGCTGGCAGGCGACGTGAAGGACGTGCTGTTGCTCGACGTCACGCCGCTGTCGCTCGGTATCGAAACGCTTGGCGGCGTAATGACCAAGTTGATCGAGAAGAACACGACGATTCCCGCGAACGCGGAACAGGTTTTCTCGACCGCGGACGACAACCAGACGGCCGTGACGATTCACGTGCTGCAGGGTGAGCGCGAACGGGCCGTCGACAACAAGTCGCTCGGTCGTTTCGATCTAACGGATATCCCGCCGGCACCGCGCGGTATGCCGCAGGTCGAGGTGACGTTCGATATCGATGCAAACGGCATTCTCAACGTGTCTGCGAAGGACAAGGCTACCGGCAAGAGCCAGAATATCGTCATCAAGGCGTCGAGCGGCCTGTCCGACGACGAGATCGACAAGATGGTCAGGGATGCCGAGAGTCATGCGGAGGAAGACCGCAAGTTCCGCGAGCTTGTCGACGTGCGTAACCAGGCGGACGGCCTGATCCACGCCGCCGAGAAGACGCTGAAGGAACTGGGCGACAAGGCGACGAGCGAAGAGCGGATGAACATCGAGAGCGCCGTGTCGGATCTCAAGGCCGTGATGGACAAGGACGACAAGGAAGCCATTGAGAAGAAGACGGCTGCGCTGGCCGAGGCGTCCGGTACGCTTGCCCAGAAACTGTATGCAGAACAGCAGGCGGAGTCCTCGGGCGAAGAGCAGCAGGCCGGGTCCGGTGACGACGTGGTCGATGCCGAGTTCGAGGAAGTCGACAAGGACGATCAGTCCAAGTCGGCCTGAGGGCAAAGCCCTGGTACAGGAAACTGAATAAGGGCGCCCCGTGGGGCGCCCGTTTCTGAGCAAGCATGGCAAAACGCGACTATTACGAGGTACTGGGGGTCTCGAAGTCAGCTTCGGCGGACGAGATCAAGAAGGCGTATCGTCGCCTTGCCATGAAGTACCACCCGGACCGCAACAAGGGCGAAGCGGACTCGGAGAGCAAGTTCAAAGAGGCCAAAGAGGCCTACGAAGTATTGCGCGACAGCGACAAGCGAGCCGCGTACGACCGCTTCGGGCATGAAGGGCTGAGCGGTGCCGGAATGGGCGGGCCCGGAGGATTCAGTGCCGAGGGCTTCAGCGACATTTTCGGTGACGTATTCGGCGATATTTTCGGCGGCGGAGGCCGGCGCGGCGGACGACAGGTATTTCGCGGGGCCGATCTCGGCTACGAGTTGCGGCTGGATCTCGAAAGAGCGGTCCGCGGCGACACGGTAACCATCGACGTACCGTCCCAGGTGACCTGCGAAGTCTGCGACGGCAGCGGCGCGAAGAAGGGCACGACGCCGATACAGTGTTCGACCTGCGGCGGCGCTGGCCAGGTTCGAATGCAGCAGGGCTTCTTCTCGATCCAGCAGACCTGCCCGGCCTGCAAGGGCGCCGGCACCATGATTTCGGATCCCTGCGAGAACTGTCACGGCCGGGGCCGCGTCCGCAAGACCCGCACGCTGTCAGTGAAAGTGCCTGCGGGCGTCGACGATGGCGACCGCATAAGGCTGTCCGGAGAAGGTGAGGCCGGGCGTAACGGCGGGCCGCCGGGCGACCTGTACGTCGAGATCCGGCTCGAGCCCCACAAGATCTTCATGCGCGATGGCGCGGACCTGTCCTGCGAAGTACCCATCAGTTTTGCGACGGCCGCCCTCGGCGGCGAAGTCGAATTGCCCACGCTCGATGGCAATGTGTCGTTGAAAGTGCCGGCCGGGACGCAGTCCGGCAAGGTATTTCGCCTGCGCAGCAAGGGCGTGACGACGGTACGGGATTCTCGCAAGGGTGACCTGTTTGCCAAGGTGGCGGTCGAGACACCCGTTAATCTTACGAACGAACAGAAGGAACTGCTGAGCAAGTTCGATGCGCAGGTGCAGACCGGCGGAGACAAGCATTCGCCGCGTGCCGACACCTGGTTCGATACCGTGAAGCGGTTTTTCGAGCGCATTGGCCAGTAACCCGATCAAGCTTGGGATTGCCGGCGCGGGCCGTATGGGTCTCGCCATTATCAATGCCGTCAACGAGTTTCCCGATCTCGAAATAAGCAGCGTATGGGTACGTGACCCGGATGCCGTCGCAGACATGGCGACGCCGTCCGGCGCGGTCGTCTCCAGCGATCTGGACCACGTGGTCGAGGCGGCGGACGTGGTCATCGATTTCAGCCTGTTCGAGGCCACGGAGGAGGTCGCTGCCGCCGTATCCCGTTACGCGAAGCCGCTGGTGTGCGGTGTCAGCGGGCTGGGTGAGGCCCAGCTGGCAGCGCTGGAACGGGCGGCACAGGATGTACCGGTGGTCTATGACCGGAATATGAGCCAGGGTATCGCCGTACTGCAGGAACTCGTGGGGCGGGCGGCCCGGTCGCTGGGCGATGAGTTCGCGATCGAGATTCACGAGACCCATCATGTACACAAGAAGGATGCACCGTCCGGCACGGCCCTGAAGCTCGGCGAATCCGTGGCCAGCGCCCGCAACCAGGAGGGCGCCGATTCCGTCCACTACCAGTCGGAACGCCGTGGCGAAGTCCCCGGAGACCACGAAGTCATATTCTCGTCGCCGACCGAGCGCCTGGTCCTGAGCCACAGCGTCACGACTCGCACGGTGTTTGCCGAAGGGGCGCTGCGGGCAGCACGCTGGGTGTCCGGACAGCGGCCAGGGCTGTATGACATGCACGACGTCCTGTTTGGCAATAACACGGACTGAATTGGCAAAAAAGCGCCAGTCTGGTCTGGCGCACCGGGTCCGCGTTCAGTAAACTACGCCGGATCGCTGAGCGGTCAGCGAAAGTTACGAGCGGGAGGCATTGTCCTTCCGCTTTTGTACATCTGCGACACGCGTCATCCCGGGCGCGCCAACGTTAGACGCTGATCACCGTGCGATCTGGCATTGGGTTTCCAGTCGAATTTCGCACCGAGGTCCGCATTTGAGTACACCGGCTGTACTGGCTCTGCAAGATGGCACAGTGTTCCATGGCACCTCTGTTGGTGCCGAAGGCAAGACCATCGGCGAAGTCGTTTTCAATACCGCAATGACCGGCTACCAGGAGATCCTCACCGATCCTTCCTATTGCCGCCAGATCGTTACCCTGACCTATCCGCACATCGGCAATACCGGGACGACGGCCGAAGACATGGAGTCGTCCCAGGTACATGCTTCGGGGCTGATCATCCGCGACCTGTCCATGGTCACCAGCAGCTGGCGAAACGAACGCTCGCTGGGCGATTTCCTGCGGCAGAGCGGGACGGTCGCTATCGCTGATATCGATACCCGCAAGCTGACGCGGATAATTCGCGAAAAAGGTGCGCAGTCGGGCTGCATCATGACGGGGGAGGCCGCGGAGGCGACGGCGATCGAGCATGCGCGCAAGTTCCCCGGTATCGCCGGCATGGATCTCGCACAGTTCGTAACGACCGACACGTCCTACCAGTGGAGCGAGGGCACCACGTTCGGCCGCAAGCCCCGGATATTGAGTCGCCGGGTCGCGCCGTATCACGTGGTGGCTTACGACTTCGGCATCAAGCGCAATATCCTGCGCCTGTTGTCCGACCTCGACTGCCGGATGACGGTCGTGCCGGCCAAGACCAGCGCCGAGGAGGCGCTGGCGATGTCCCCGAACGGCATCTTCCTCTCCAATGGGCCGGGCGATCCGGAGCCCTGCGACTACGCGATCAACGCGATTCAGCGTTTCCTCGACGAGAAAATTCCCGTTTTCGGCATCTGCCTGGGTCACCAGCTGCTGGCCCTGGCGGCCGGCGCCAGGACCGAGAAGATGAAATTTGGTCACCACGGGGCCAATCATCCGGTGCAGGACCTGGCGACGGGCAGGGTGATGATCACGAGCCAGAACCATGGCTTCGCCGTCGATGAGTCGAGTCTGCCCGATAACGTCGAGGCGACGCACCGTTCCCTGTTTGACGGCACCCTGCAGGGAATCTCGATCAAGGGGCAGCCCGCGTTCAGTTTCCAGGGTCACCCTGAAGCCAGCCCGGGGCCGCATGACCTGCTGCCACTTTTCGAGCAGTTCCTGACCGATATGGAGGCCGGAAAGCGCAGCACGGTGAAGGCCATGTTCTCGACATAAAAATTATATAAAACTGATATTTATCTAATATTCATAAAGTAAGTTACGAACTAGCAGATATGCCCAAGCGCACAGATATCCAGAGCGTCCTGATCATCGGCGCCGGTCCCATCGTGATCGGCCAGGCATGCGAATTCGACTATTCGGGCGCGCAGGCGTGCAAGGCGCTGCGTGAGGAGGGCTACCGGGTCATCCTGGTGAATTCCAACCCGGCAACGATCATGACGGACCCGGAGATGGCTGACGCGATCTACATCGAGCCGGTGCACTGGTCGGCGGTCGAGCGAATCATCGCCAAGGAACGTCCGGACGCCCTGTTGCCCACGATGGGCGGACAGACCGGTCTGAACTGCGCCCTTGATCTCGCGCGGGAAGGGGTGCTCGAGAAGTACGACGTTGAGCTCATCGCCGCGTCCCGAGAGGCCATCGACATGGCCGAGGATCGCGACCTGTTCCGGCAGGCCATGCAGGACATCGGTCTCGAGGTGCCCAGGGCGGATATCGCGCATTCCCTGGAAGAAGCGCTGGAGAAACAGGCGGATATCGGCTTCCCGACGATCATCCGGCCGTCGTTCACCCTGGGCGGAACCGGGGGCGGCATCGCGTACAACCGCGAGGAGTTCGAGCGCATCGTGTCTCACGGGCTGGAGATGTCGCCGACGACGGAGGTGCTGCTGGAAGAATCCGTCATCGGCTGGAAGGAATTCGAAATGGAGGTGGTGCGGGACAGGAACGACAACTGCATCATCGTCTGCTCCATCGAAAACCTGGATCCGATGGGCGTGCATACCGGGGATTCGATCACGGTAGCGCCGTCGCAGACGCTGACGGACAAGGAGTACCAGCGGCTTCGCGATGCGTCGATCGAGGTACTGCGAAAGATTGGCGTGGAAACCGGAGGGTCCAACGTCCAGTTCGCGGTTAATCCGGAGGACGGTCGCGTGCTGATCATCGAGATGAACCCGCGGGTATCGCGATCGTCCGCCCTCGCATCGAAAGCCACCGGTTTCCCCATCGCCAAGGTGGCGGCCAAGCTCGCTATCGGCTACACGCTCGACGAACTCCGCAATGACATTACCGGGGGTGCCACGCCGGCTTCGTTCGAGCCCTCGATCGACTACGTCGTTACCAAGATTCCACGTTTTACGTTCGAGAAGTTCCCTGGCACGAACGATCGCCTGACCACGCAGATGAAGTCGGTGGGCGAAGTCATGGCGATAGGCCGGACCTTCCAGGAGTCGCTGCAGAAGGCCTTGCGCGGACTCGAGATCGATATTTCGGGCTTCGACGAAATCGGCGGCCCCTTGGCCACCGAGGCCGAGCGCGACCGGCTGCGACAGGAGCTGCGCATGCCCGGCGCCAACCGCTTGCGCTATGTCGCCGATGCCATGCGCAACGGCTTTACGACGGAGGAGATTGGCTCGGTGTCCGGCATCGATCCCTGGTTCCTTGCGCAGATCGAAGACCTTGTCCGGGACGAGCAGGCGCTGAAGGGCAAGGACCTGTCCGCCCTGACCAGGCAGTCGATGCGCACATTGAAACGCAAGGGATTTTCGGACGCCCGCATAGCGGCATTACTGAACGTCAAAGAACTCGCCGTGCGGCGGCGGCGCCTCGAGCTCGGCATCCGGCCCGTATTCAAGCGCGTGGACACCTGTGCAGCGGAGTTCGCCACGACAACCGCCTACATGTACTCGACCTATGAGGAGGAGTGCGAGGCCGCTCCAACGGATGCGCCGAAGATAATGATCCTCGGCGGTGGCCCGAACCGCATCGGGCAGGGCATCGAGTTCGACTACTGCTGCGTGCATGCCGCGCTTGCCCTGCGTGAGTCGGGCTATGAAACCATCATGGTCAACTGCAATCCGGAAACGGTCTCGACGGATTACGATACCTCCGACCGCCTGTATTTCGAATCCCTGACGTTCGAGGACGTCATGGAGATCATCGACAAGGAAAAGCCGAAGGGCGTGATCGTGCAGTACGGCGGCCAGACTCCGCTGAAGCTCGCGAGGCAGCTCGAGGCGGCCGGCGCGCCGATCATAGGGACGTCACCGGATTCGATCGACCTGGCGGAGGACCGCGAGCGCTTCCAGAAGCTCGTGCAGTCGCTGGACCTGAAGCAGCCTCCCAACAGCACGGCACGCAGCAAGGAAGATGCGTTGCGCACGGCCGCGGATGTGGGCTTCCCGATTGTCGTAAGGCCGTCTTACGTCCTCGGCGGCAGGGCGATGGAAGTGGTGCACAACGACGAGGACCTGGCCGCTTACATGGACGCCGCTATCGGTGTATCCAACGACAGCCCGGTTCTGCTCGACCGGTTCCTGGACCTGGCCATCGAAGTCGATGTCGATTGCATCTGCGACGGTGAGCGCGTGCTCATCGGCGGCGTCATGGAGCATATCGAGCAGGCTGGTGTTCACTCCGGCGACTCCGGTTGTTCGTTGCCGCCGTTCAGCCTGTCTCCTGAGCTTCAGAAGGAACTGCACGAGCAGGTCGTAAAACTGGCCAGGGGACTGAATGTCGTCGGCCTGATGAACACCCAGTTCGCCATCCAGAACAACGTCGTCTACCTGCTCGAGGTGAACCCGCGCGCGTCCCGAACGGTGCCTTTCGTATCGAAGGCGATCGGGATTCCGCTTGCAAAGATTGCCGCCAAGGTCATGGTAGGGGAGTCGCTCGCGAAGCAGGGCTACGTCAATCAGCGCAATCCCGAGTATTTCTCGGTGAAAGAGGCGGTGTTCCCGTTCATCAAGTTCCCCGGGGCAGACCCGATTCTCGGCCCGGAAATGAAGTCGACGGGCGAAGTCATGGGCGTTGGCCGATCGTTCGGCGAAGCCTACGCGAAGGCCCAGCTCGCATCGGGCGTGGTCCTGCCGAGGCAGGGCGCGGCGCTTCTCAGCGTTCGTGACCGGGACAAGGATGGTGCAGTGGAACTGGCAAGGATCCTGGAAGCGCGAGGCTTCGACCTCGTCGCCACGCACGGCACCGCGCAGCACCTGGCAACGGCTGGTGTATCATGCCGGAGGGCGAACAAGGTCCGCGAGGGGCGGCCGCATATTGTCGACATGATCAAGAACGGTGAGATAGACCTCATCGTCAATACCACCGAAGGCAAGCAGGCAATCCACGAGTCTCACTCCATACGCGCGGAGGCCGTGCGCAAGGGTGTAACGTATTACACGACGCTCGGAGCTGCGATTGCGACCTGTACGGCGATCGAACATCTTGACGATAGTGACGTCAATCGACTGCAGGATCTGCACAACGAGGTAGTTGCATGAACAAGGTACCGGTGACCGTCAGGGGTCACGAGTTGCTCAAGGAAGAGCTCAAGCGGCTCAAGTCCGTGGAGCGGCCGAACGTGATCAGGGCGATTGCGGAGGCGCGTGCGCACGGCGACCTCAAGGAAAATGCCGAATACCACGCTGCGAAGGAACAGCAGGGCTTCATCGAGGGCCGCATCAAGGAGATCGAGGGCAAGCTCTCGCACCTGCAGGTTATCGACGTCACCCAGGTCGATGCGCGAGGCAAGGTCATTTTCGGCTCGACGGTCGAGTTGCTGGACGAAACCACCGGCAAGGAGATCGAGTACAGGATTGTCGGCGAGGATGAGGCCGATATCGGCGCGGGCCTGATCTCCTATACATCGCCGATAGCGCGGGCGCTCATTGGCCAGAACGAAGGCGATGCCATCACGTTTGCTGCGCCGGACGGCGAGAAACAGTTTGAAATCATCGAGGTTCGCTATATCTAGCGTGCTCTGCCGTCTCAGCGCGGTAGCTGGATACGCTTTTTCTCCGGGTTTTCGCGATACAAGAGCGCCATGTTGCCGATGCGCTGCACGAGCTGCGCCTGGGCGGACTCACAGAGCCTGCTGATGATGCTGTCGCGTTCCGATCGATCACCGACCTTCACTCGCACCTTGATGAGCTCGTGGTGCTCGAGACAGCTGCTGAATTCCGCCAGTACGGCGTCGGTGAGTCCGGCATCGCCGACCATCACCACGGGTTTCAGTCCGTGCCCCAGGCCGCGCAGGTACTTCTTTTGTGATTCGGTGAGCGTCATGGGCGCGGAGTTTAACAGCGGTCCGGTCCCGATAGTACGGCTACGGGACGGCTCAACATGAGCAAACCGCGGCGCAGTTCCGGAAGCTGGCGCGAGCGCCAGGAGCGCGACCCTTACGTCGTGCGGGCCCGCAGCGAGGGCTGGCGCTCGAGAGCGGTCTACAAGCTCGAACAGATCGACAGGAAAGAGCAGCTGCTGCGGCCGGGAATGCTGGTCGTCGACCTCGGGGCCGCGCCGGGCAGCTGGAGCCAGTACGTCACCGAGAAGCTCAAGGGGCGCGTACGCATCATCGCCCTCGATCTGCTCGAAATGGACGCCCTGCCGTCGGTGGAGTTCATCCAGGGGGACTTCCGGGAAGACGAGGTTCTGCAGGAACTGGAGGCGGCGCTGGGGGACGAGCGGGCTGACCTTGTAATCAGCGATATGGCGCCCAATATCAGCGGCAACCGGTCGGTGGACCAGCCTCGCTCGATGTACCTGGCGGAGCTGGCACTGGACCTGTGCGAGCGAGCGCTGAAACAAGGCGGCGACTTCGTTTGCAAGCTGTTCCAGGGCGAAGGCTCAGACGCGTTCATCGCCGCTGCAAAGCGGCGTTTCGGGCGCGTGAGGGTCATGAAACCAGAGGCTTCGAGGCCCGGAAGCCGTGAGGTGTACTTGGTAGCGAGAAACTATCAATTGTAGTAGTGTCTAAATTAGAATCTGTCTAAGAATCCGGTGTCCGGATTGGCTCCCACTCGGTAACGAATGTGAATGATCTGACCAAAAACATACTTGTATTTATCGTCATCATCGTCGTCCTCCTGTCGGTCGTACAGGGACTGTCGGGCGTCAGTGGCGGGCAGCCGCAGGCACGGGATTACTCGGAATTCCTGGCGGAGGTGCGTAACGGCGAGGTGACCCTCGTGGAGTTCGAGGGCCAGCGAGTCCGGTTCGGCCAGCGTGAGCCGCTGCCTTACTATACGATCAGCCCCGAGACCGACAACAGCCCGCTGATCGGCATGCTCGAAAAGAACGGCGTGCGCTTCTCGGCCTCCGAACCGAAGCAGCAGAGCCTGATCGGCCAGCTTCTAATCAGCTCGTTTCCGATCCTGCTCCTGATTGGCGTCTGGATCTATTTCATGCGTCAGATGCAGGGTGGCGGCGGCGGTCGCGGCGCCATGTCATTCGGCAAGAGCAAGGCGCGCCTGCTCGGCGAGGACCAGGTAGGTATTACCTTCGCGGATGTCGCGGGCGTTGACGAGGCCAAGGCCGAAGTTGCCGAAATCGTGGAATTCCTCAAGGACCCGAGCAAGTTCCAGCGGCTCGGCGGCAAGATCCCCAAGGGCGTCCTCATGGTAGGGCCGCCGGGCACCGGCAAGACACTGCTCGCCAAGGCGATCGCCGGCGAGGCGAAAGTGCCGTTCTTCACGATCTCCGGCTCGGACTTCGTCGAGATGTTCGTCGGCGTCGGCGCCTCGCGTGTTCGCGACATGTTCGACCAGGCGAAGAAACAGGCTCCCTGCATCATCTTTATCGACGAACTCGACGCGGTCGGCCGCCATCGCGGCGCCGGTCTCGGCGGTGGTCACGATGAGCGTGAGCAGACACTGAACCAGATGCTGGTCGAGATGGACGGTTTCGAAGGCAGCGAAGGCATTATCGTCATCGCGGCGACCAACCGTCCCGACGTTCTCGATCCCGCCTTGCTGCGTCCCGGGCGCTTCGACCGCCAGGTCGTCGTTCCGCTGCCGGACGTGCGTGGCCGGGAACTGATCCTCAAGGTGCACATGCGCAAGGTGCCACTGCATGACGACGTCAACCCGAGCGTCATCGCGCGCGGCACCCCTGGCTTCTCGGGCGCCGATCTCGCCAACCTTGTAAACGAGGCCGCTCTGTTTGCGGCGCGCGCCAACAAGCGCGTCGTGAGCATGGAAGAGTTCGAGAAAGCGAAAGACAAGATCATGATGGGCGCGGAGCGGCGCTCGATGGTCATGAGCGAGAAGGAAAAGCTCAATACGGCTTACCACGAGGCCGGTCATGCGATCGTCGGGTTTCTCGTGCCGGAGCACGATCCTGTGTACAAGGTGACGATCATTCCGCGCGGCAGGGCGCTCGGTGTCACGATGTACCTGCCCGAGGAAGATCGCTACAGCATCTCCCGGCAGGGTATCGAGAGCCAGATTGCGAGCCTGTTCGGCGGCCGTATCGCCGAAGAGATGATCAATGGTGCCGACGGCGTTACGACCGGTGCGTCCAACGATATCGAACGTGCCACGGAACTCGCGCGCAACATGGTCACGAAGTGGGGCCTCTCGGATCGACTCGGCCCGCTGACCTACAGCGAGGACGACGGCGAGGTGTTCCTGGGACGCTCGGTCACGCAGCACAAGCAGGTATCCGACGATACGGCTCATGCGATAGACGAGGAAGTCCGGCGCATTATCGACACCAATTACGAACGTGCGAAGAACCTGCTCGAGGAGAACCTCGAAAAGCTGCACACGATGGCCAAGGCGCTCATGAAGTACGAGACCATCGATGAGCAGCAGATCAAGGACATCATGGCGGGTCGCGAGCCCACGCCGCCGGAGGACTGGGACGATACGGCCGGATCGCGTGGCCAGGACGACACGCCCGCGCCGACAGCCGAAGTGGGCGGCAAGATCGGCGGGCCTGCGCCGGAGCACTGATAGCCACCGGAGTCGCGCTTGTGGGAACGGTTCTCGAACCGCGATAATCGCGGCCCCGGGCCCGCTCCTGCCTGCGACGAGCACATGCTGACCATCGGCGAGCTTGCATTCGATGCCCCCGCGGTGATGGGGATTCTGAACGTCACACCCGACTCGTTTTCGGATGGCGGCCGCTTTGTCGGCCGCGACGCGGCGCTGCGCCAGGCAGAAACGATGGCACGGGATGGCGCGGCCGTGATCGATATTGGGGGCGAGTCGACCCGGCCAGGCGCGGCCGACGTGTCAGCCCAGGAAGAACTCGACCGCGTCCTCCCGGTGATCGAGGCCGTCACCGCCGCCGTCGATGTGGCTGTCTCCGTTGACACCAGCAAGCCCGCCGTCATGCATGCCGCCGTTGCCGCCGGGGCCGCGATGATCAACGACATCCGCGCGCTGCGGGAAGAAGGTGCGCTGCAGGCTGCGGCCGAACTCCAATGCCCGGTTTGCCTCATGCATATGCAGGGCCGGCCTCGGACCATGCAGCAGGAACCTGCTTACGGCGACGTCGTCGCGGAAGTCACGGAGTTTCTCGCGAATCGCGTCAGTGCCTGCGTGTCGGCCGGGATTGCCGTGGACAGGATAATCGTGGACCCCGGGTTCGGCTTCGGCAAGACACCACGGCACAATATCGAGTTGCTCGCGAATCTGCGACAATTGCAATCCGTTGGGCGGCCGATACTGGTCGGCCTGTCGAGAAAATCCACCCTGGGGGAGCTTACAGGCCGGGATGTGGGAGAGCGTTTGCCGGCAAGTATTGCCGCCGCGGTCATCGCGGTCATGGGAGGCGCAAGCTTCGTGCGCGTGCACGATGTAAGGGAAACGGTCGACGCGCTGCGTGTGGCCGCGGCAGTAATGCAAATGGATGGGGATTGATGAGCAAGAAATATTTTGGCACGGACGGCGTGCGCGGCACCGTCGGCAAGGATCCGATGACGGCGGATTTCGCCCTGCGGCTCGCAAGTGCGGCCGCGCAGGTGCTGGTTCCCACCGGCGGCACCGTGCTGATCGGGAAGGACACGCGGCTCTCCGGCTACATGTTCGAATCGGCGCTCGAAGCAGGGTTCACCGCGGCGGGCGCCGACGTGCTGCTGGTCGGGCCGCTGCCGACGCCGGGGGTAGCCTACCTGACACAAGAGCACGCGGCCGACCTCGGAGTTGTAATTTCCGCATCCCACAACCTCTATTACGATAATGGCATCAAGTTTTTCGACGGCACCGGATCGAAGCTGACCGACGAAGTCGAGCTGGCCATCGAGGCAAGCCTCGACAGGGCGGCCATCACCGTCGATTCGCAGTCCCTCGGCAAGGCGCAGCGCATCGACTCGGCGCTGGTGCGATACCAGGAGTTCTGTGCATCCACGCTGCCGGAAGGGCTTCGGCTCGACGGACTGAAGGTCGTCTTCGACGGGGCGAACGGCGCCGGGTACAAGGCCGGGCCCCGAACCCTGGCAAATCTCGACGCGGAAGTCATCCCGATCGGCTGCTCGCCCAACGGCCGCAATATCAACGACGGTTGCGGCTCGACGAAGCCGGACCTCCTGCAGCTCACGGTTCCGGCCGTCGGGGCCGATATCGGCATCGCCATCGATGGTGACGGCGATCGCGTGGTCCTCGTGGACGAGACCGGCCGGCTGGTCGATGGGGATCAGATCCTGTATGTGCTGGCGACGGCGTGGCAGGAGGAAGGCAGGCTGCATGGCCCTGTCGTGGGCACGGTAATGAGCAATCTCGGCCTCGAGCGGGCCTTGCAGGAGCGCAAAATCGAGTTCCGGCGAGCTGCCGTGGGCGACCGCTATGTGCTCGAGGCCCTGAAGCAGGGGGGCGGGGTGATCGGTGGCGAGACCTCGGGCCACATGATTGTCCTGGACCAGACCACCACCGGCGACGGGCTGATCACCGCGCTGCAGGTACTCGCGGTCATGAAGCGTACCGGCAGGAAACTGTCCGAGTTGGTGGCCGGAATGCCCAAGTATCCCCAGACCATGCTCAACGTACGCACGGAAAAGCGCATGGATCCGGATGCGTCGCCGCAGATCAGGGAAGCCGTCACCGCGGCGGAGCACGAACTGGCCGACAGCGGGCGGATCGTCCTGCGCGCGTCGGGAACCGAGCCCGTCATTCGTGTGATGGTCGAAGGCCAGGACAGACAGCAGGTGAATTCGGTGGCCGAGCGCCTGGCGGCGGTGGTTGCGGAGGCCGCGCGCTGAAAAGTCGCAAATCAGGGGCCAAAAGGCTTGATTTTGCGTTGATTTGCGGCGTTAGCCTCGGTATCCTTGCGCGCCATTTCGGGCCCCTCAGGTAGATTCAAATGCGCAATTTCCTCGTTGCTGGAAA
>Ga0209536_100004182_pt1 | contig 22845 bp, 19 predicted proteins | sample DeeMarSeWOR28_12_FD_187461 | JGI IMG/M metagenome (GOLD analysis project Ga0209536, IMG submission 187461) | Marine sediment microbial communities from White Oak River estuary, North Carolina - WOR-2-8_12 (SPAdes) (version 2) | ecosystem: Environmental > Aquatic > Marine > Intertidal zone >... | reverse complement strand
TCGATCAATAAAGTGCAGGTCGGCGCAACGCAGTTGCGCTGGGAGTTGTATTGCAAGACACAAGGCGGCACATACAACGGTGAAGCGCAGATCAATGGCGATGAACATTCCTTACAAGGTAGCATTGAGATGCAAACTACGATACCGGGCATGAAAAATATCATGAGAACTTCTTATATCATCACCGGGATCAACAAAGGCGAATGTCAATAAAACCAATTACAGGATGACCACTTCCGCCCTGTAGAATCAAATGGTGTTTGCGGATTAAACAGGATTCAGTCAATCGTTGTCTTGGGTTAAATGCTGCAATTTATGCGCGTTTTGTTCCCAATTTTTTCCGTCAAATAGTTCTATTGTTATCTTATCGAACAAAGATTGATCCACACAACGCAAGTTAATACTGTACCCGTCGGGATTAGAGCGTGGAATATAAAATGATTTTATTCCACAGGTTTTACAAAACAAGTGTTTTGCTTCGTGGGTATCAAAAGTATAAGTGCTCAAGTGATCCTCGCCCTGCAAGAGCTTGAACCGGGTTTTTGGTACTATAAGATGCAAATATCCCGATTTTGAGCAGATCGAACAATTGCATTCTTGGACAACAACTTCCCTGGGTACGGTCGCTTCAAATTGTACCCGGCCGCAGTGGCAGCTCCCTTTAATTGTTTGCATATTCATGGTCGCAAATCCCAATGTGATTGAAGTTAGTCATTATACATAAAAATTCCGTTCATTTAGGCGCGGGCCATATTCGGCCATCATCCCGCAAACCAATAGTTGACTTTCAATGAAAATCGCGTAAAACAATCTGAGATTTTATTGAAACCTACAGAAAAGCCGACTAATTTTATTGTTGGGAAAAAATCTATGCTGTGGAAAATGAATTGCAGTAAGCCGGGAAATCGATATTTAATTTTGTTTGTGCTGTTAGTGATTCTGCCTCATTGGAGCGTCGCAAAAGATGTTCTTGCTGAGGATGTTATCGGGCACCAATTTAAAATCGACCTATTTCCACAGAGCTCGCGCATAGAAGTCAACGACGCCATCAGTTTACCCAAGAATCTGAGTGGCAAGACAATCACGTTTATTTTGCATGGTGATTTAATCATTGATTCATCGTCCTTGAAAATCGACCAAGTGGCGATCAGCGAACCGGTTAAATCCTCTGGCAATGATTACCAGGTACCTCTCAAGCAATACCAAGTCAAACTGCCCCCCAATCAAAGCCACTTTACTATAAGGTACCACGGCCGTATCTACCATCCTATCACGGCACCGGGAGAGGAATATGAACGCGCTATGAGCGAGACTCCAGGATTGATCGAAACGCGGGGTGTTTTTCTTGCCAACTCCACAGTCTGGTATCCCATGGTGAGTTCCAATAACTTAGTGAATTTTACTATGCAAGTGAGCGTGCCAAAAAATTGGTCAGCGGTCAGCCAAGGTCAGCGAACCTCACAAAAGCAAAGCCGTGAGAAAAACATCATTACCTGGGAAGAACACCATCCCCAAGATGATATTTATCTGGTTGCCAATCAATATGTGGAGTATTCGCAATCTACTGGTGATGTTCAGGCCATGGTGTTTCTTCGGGAGAAAGACGATGCTTTGGCGCAAAAATATTTGGATACCACCCAACAATACATCACGATGTACAGCCGTCTGTTAGGACCGTATCTTTATAACAAATTTGCCTTGGTGGAAAACTTCTGGGATACCGGTTATGGCATGCCTTCGTTCACGCTGCTGGGGCCGAAGGTCATACGTTTCCCCTTTATCCTGCACTCATCGTATCCCCACGAAATTTTACACAACTGGTGGGGCAACGGCGTATATGTGGATTATGAAGCGGGGAACTGGGCGGAAGGATTGACAGCGTATTTGGCCGATCATTTGATCAAAGAGCAACGTGGGGAAGGCGCTGAGTACCGTCACAGCGTGCTGCAGAAATACACCGACTATGTCACCACAGAAAGAGATTTCGCATTAACCGAGTTTCGATCTAGACACAGTTCTTCCACTGAAGCGATCGGCTACGGTAAGACCATGTTGTTTTTTCATATGTTGCGCCAGCAACTTGGCGACGGTGATTTTGTGCGCTCGTTGCGGAAGTTTTACCAACAGCAACAATTCAAAGCGGCTACGTTTACCGATGTGCAAAAAGCATTTGAAAAGATCACCAGCCAATCCTTGAATACCGAATTTACCCAATGGATACAACAAGTCGGTGCACCAAGGTTCCGGCTCAAAACCGCCACGAGCTCTACAGCGAACGACCAACACCACATAAAGATCGAACTCGAACAACAACAATCCGGCAAACCTTATCGGGTTAGCATTCCCGTTGCGGTGCATATGCAGGGCGTGGCACAAGCCTTTCAAACCGTGTTGCAAATGAAAGATAAACAACAAGTGTTCGAGTTACAGGTTACGGACAAACCGGTGCGTATTGACATAGATCCGGAGTTTGACGTGTTTCGCCGTTTGCACGCGCGGGAGATTCCCGCGGCGCTCTCGCAGGGGTTTGGCGCAGCGAAAATTCTGGTATTGATCCCTTCCAAGGCTCCCAAGGCTCAGAAAAACGCTTATCGGCAATTGGCGCAGACGTGGCAAAACAACCAAGAAGGCGACTGGCAAATAAAAGAAGACAAAGAGATTGGGCAACTGCCCAAAGATCGTTCCATCTGGATACTCGGATGGGAAAACAAGTTTCGATCAGCGCTGGATAAACCATTGCGTACACACAATGTCATCATTGGTAAAGATAAAGTACAAATCAAAGACCAGCAACTCTTGCGACAATCGCATTCCATATTATTGACTGTGCGTCATCCCAACAACGCGACTCAAACACTGTTATGGCTGGCAGCGGACAATGCCGCAGCGGTGCCTGGATTGACACGCAAATTGCCGCACTATCGAAAGTACAGTTACTTGGGGTTTGAAGGTGACGAGCCAACAAACATCGCCAAAGGCCAATGGGATGTCACCGACTCTCCTATGGTCCACTGGTTTGATCCCAAAGCAACCATCACATCCAGCCTTAGCGAACGTCACGCTTTGGCAGAGTTGCCGCCGGTATTTTCCAGTGCGCGCATGATGCAAGATATAGAGTTTTTAGCCAGCGAACAAATGGCCGGCAGGGAACTGGGCAGCAAAGAGCTCAACCTGGCTGCGGAATACATCGCCAAGGAATTTAAACAAGCCGGTTTGAAGCCGGGAGGTGATGAAGGAGAAAGTTATTTCCAACGATGGCAACAAAATATTGAAGGCGGGCGGGGAAAGCTGAAACTGAAAAACGTCATAGGCATTATACCGGGCTACGATCCCAGTTTTACCAAGGAGAGTGTCATCGTCAGTGCCCACTACGATCACCTGGGAAGAGGGTGGCCGGATGTGCACAAAGGCGATGAAGGCAAGATTCACTACGGCGCGGATGACAATGCCAGCGGTGTGGCGGTAATGCTGGAATTAGCCAGGCAAATCGCCGCTCAGTGGAAGCCCAAGCGGACGATTATCTTTATCGCATTTACCGGTGAGGAGGCGCAACGAATAGGCTCTAAGTATTATGTGAAAAAAGCCATACGTTACCCGGCTAAAAAAGTAATCGGTGTGGTTAATTTGGACACGGTAGGCCGCTTGGGCGACAATGCGCTAACAGTGTTCGGTGTGGGTTCCGCCAGAGAGTGGGTGCACATTTTCCGGGGTGTGGGTTTCGTTACTGGCATCAAAATCAACAGTGTTTCCAACGATTACGGGTTTAGCGATCAAAAAAGCTTTATCGATGTCGGTGTGCCAGGTGTGCAATTGTTCGGTTCGGTGCATCAAGACTATCACCGGCCCGGCGACACCTTGGACAATATCGATGCTGATGGATTGCTGAAAGTTGCCTCAGTTCTAAAAGAAACGTTAGAGTATTTATCCAACCGGGAAGAACCCTTGACAGTAACCATAGCAGGTAGCGCCACTGATAAGCAGCAAAATGGCGGCAAGCCAGAGCTGGGACGCAAAGTGAGTTTGGGCACGATCCCGGATTTTGAATATCAAGGTAAAGGCGTGCGTATTACCGGTACCGTGGAGGGTTCCCCCGCGCGCAACGCCGGTTTGTTGGAAGGCGATATCATTATCGGCATTGCGGGTAATTCGATTGAGAATCTTCGGGATTTTGCCCGGGTATTGCGCGCGATGAAACCTGGAGAAAAAACCACAGTCAAATACACGCGCAATGGAGAAACAAAAAGTGTTGATGTCACTGTCGAGACGCGTTGAATAGGCCAACATGCCGTTGCAATCCAACTAGCTGCATGCGAATACTATGAATCAAAATATAACCCTCTATACGGTCGGTCACAGCAACCGGACTATGGACGAGTCTCTCCAGCTTCTGAAAACTCAATCCATAACCACGTTAGTGGACGTGCGCGCCTACCCGCAATCGCAACGCCATCCCCAGTACTCCCAACAATCGCTGCGCCAAAGTTTGGAGGCGGCAGGTATAACCTATCATTGGGCGGGCAAGCAACTTGGCGGTAAGCGCCAGTCTCTGGGTAAGTCAAAACACATTGCCTTGGCAGACGAAAAAATAAGGGCGTACGCTGATTACATGGAAAGCGAAGCTTTTCAAAAAGCTGCCGTGCAATTAATCAATCTCGCGGCGACGGGAAAAACCGCGATTATATGCGCGGAAAAACTCCCGCAGCATTGTCATCGCAGTTTAATATCAGACTATTTGTTACTACAAGGAATTGAAGTCATTCACATCATCGATCAAGCAACGGCAGTCAGCCACCAGCTGAGTCCATCGGCACGCCGGGAATCACAGCAGTTGATCTATGATCACGGAGTTACGCGTCCACTGGATTTATAATAAATGATTTCGAAAGGAGAGTAGCTATGTGGGATCCCCTGCGAAGATACGAAAAGAAAACCAAGATGCCCAGTCCGGAAGAAGCCTTGCCCGGCAGGAACGAAGCCATATCGGTGCCACAGACTCATTTTGTAAATGGTAATCCATTGAAACCGCCTTTCCCGGATAATCTGCAAATGGCGTTGTTCGGTTTGGGCTGTTTTTGGGGGGCGGAACGTAAATTTTGGCAAATTCCGGGTGTATATTCGACTGCAGTGGGGTATGCGTCAGGTTTTACACCGAATCCCACATATGAAGAAGTGTGCAGCGCTATGACGGGTCATAATGAAGTGGTGAGGGTGGTGTTTGATCCTTCCGTGGTTTCTTATGAAAAGTTACTGCAGGTGTTTTGGGAAGCTCACGATCCCACACAAGGTATGCGTCAAGGCAATGATATCGGCACGCAGTATCGTTCTGGTATATACGTATATAATGAAGAGCAAAAACGGCTAGCCGAGGCCAGTAAGGAACATTATCAGAAAAACCTCAGCGCAGCCGGTGTCGGCCAAATAACCACGGAAATTCTGGATGCTCCCGAATTTTACTACGCTGAAGACTATCATCAACAATATCTCGCGAAAAACCCCAATGGTTATTGTGGCTTGGGTGGTACAGGGGTTCGCTTCCAATAAAGCCGAAAACCGACTACTAACGGCTAACTACGGGGCCCTGAGTGACTCACAACGTTTGTCCGTTTGCCGATACAGTTTTAGCTAACCGGTTCCCGGTTAGTAAGGGATACACATTGAAAGTAGCGTTTTCGGGTACCGCGTCGCGTTATGGTTTGACTCCAACACACTAGCTCTTATGGATTACGGCAGGTATGTCCTTCTTGGGCAACAGCGGGAATGACAATATTATGAGTTACATTGAGATCAGCGATCAACTGAAGCAGCGCGGCACAGGAAATTTGCCGGTTCGCGTTTAAATTGACGCGCTGAATTTCTGGTAAAGCTGCAAGAGTATCGATGCCTGCGTCTTCGATACTGTTGTTACTAAGGTTGATATTAGAAAGATTAACCAAGTTGCGAATATTGCCTACGTCTTTAATATTGTTGCCACGAAGATTTAGACCTTCCAAGTTGGTTAGATTTTCAAGCGCGTTGATATCTGTAATATTGTTATTTAATAGCGACAAATACCGCAACTGTGTAATAGAGGACAGGGCGCTGATGTCGGTGATGTTGTTTACCGCAAGAATAAGGTGTTCCAATTGAATTAAACTCGATAGTGGATCGATATGGGTAATCAGGTTGTTCTGTAAATTAAGATGTTTGAGTTGGGTGAGGCCGGCTAGCGCTTCGATATCCGCCACCATATTGTTGGCTATATTGAGAATGTTAAGATGGGTAAGCGAAACCAGTGGTCGTAAGTCGGATATAGTATTGAAACTGAGTTTTAACACTTCTAATTTTTGCATTGAGGCCAATGGCGTGATGTCGTTGATATAGTTGACGCTAATATCCAACGAATTGATATTATACAGAGCTTCTATACCGTTCAGCTGGGAAATACCGCGTTTTTTGCAGTCAACACGGCCGGTAAACTGTTCCGCGTAAGTCCAATCATTGGCTGCGGCGAGTTCTTCTATACACTTTTGCAGTTGGCTATCGACAAACAAGTTGTTAAGTTGAGTGAAGCCATGCTGGCTGTTCGTGTCCTTTTGGATGGCATCAGTGGCAAGCGCAAGAGATAAACTTGAAAATGTTATACCAAATAAAAAGACGCTGGCAAAAACTTGAAAGCGGAATGGCCCTGGCACAGAACATAACATCACTAGGTTCCTTACTGCATATTTTTATAATAAATATTTACAACCCAATTGTTTTAGGAAATTTCTATAGCGTAAGTTTATCAAAAAATGACCAATTCCTAGACAAAAAAAAGTGTGAATATTACCGTTATGGGTAAAATGACCTAGTGTGCTACTTAATCGATATACGTAATACCTACGAAGTTAACGGGTTTTCTCAGTTAAGAGCGACGCTGTAAATATAAATTTATCTAAAAAAAGGATAATGATATGGATAAAACATCAGAAAACGTGATTAATGAAATTGTGTCATTTTGGTTTTCCGAACCTGTCAAGAAATTGTGGTTTAATTCCACACCCGAATTCGATGCGGAACTTAAGGATAAATTTCTGTACATAGTGGAGCGCGCTGAACGCGGTGAGATGGATCACTGGGCTGAGCAAGCGCACGGTGCGTTGGCGTTGGCCATTATTTTGGATCAATTTCCCTTAAATATCTTTCGCCACCAAGCCCGCAGTTTTGCGACTGAAGCCAAGGCACGGCAAGTCGCTGGACACGCCATAGCAAACGGATTGGATCAAACGCTATCCAATGAGCAAAAAGTGTTTCTCTATTTGCCTTTTATGCACAGCGAAAATCTGGAGGATCAAGATAAGTCAGTGGAATTGTTTGAAAGCGCCGGCCTGAGCGAAAATTTACGATATGCCAAACATCATCGTGATATCGTGCGGCGGTTTGGCCGATTTCCCCATAGGAACAAAATCCTAGGAAGACAGAGTACTACCGAAGAGGTGGCTTACTTAACCTCTAAAGAGGCTTTTTTAGGTTGACTTAGTCAGATCGCTTGTATAACAGAATCCTGTTGTGATAAGTGTCTGCGATCCAGATATATTTTCCGTGGACTTCCACGCCTTCGGGTTTGTTCAAAATATATTTTTTGCCATCTATGCTGTAGGTGCTAATAGAAGCAAGCAATTCATGGTGGCTGGGGTAAGCGGCAAAAACTTGAATCCGGTTGTTGTACTGATCCGCTACATATAACCACCCTTGTTCGTCCAATGCTAAATACTTGGGTTCGTTGAAATCATAAGGTGATCCACCCAATATCTGCTCGATGTGAAAATCCAGAGTTAATATTTTGATGCGGTTGTTGCCGGGGTCAGTGACGTAAAGGCGCTCGCCCCAAATTTCCAAGTCGTGCGGCCGGATAAATTCGTTTTCACCCCGACCGGCTTTGCCGGTTTTGTTAAACGCCTTGTTTTCTGTGGCCCCTCTAAAATGTACCACGTCATGGCCGCCAGTATTAGCAATATATAAGTCACCGTTTTGACTCGCCGCAACACCTTCCGGACTGCGCATTTCGTTCGTTAGTACAGTGGTTTTGCTCGCCACTAAACCATTTAAAGTATAAATCACCAGTCGATGATTGCCGCTGTCGGCTACAATCAAGCGTCCCTCAGCATCAAATTCCACATCATGCGGGCTGCTCAACTCACCGTTGCCAAATTCACCTAGCACTTTCAAGTTTTGCGGATCGAGAACCTTCACCGAATCATTGTTCATGTCCGCAACATACAAATATGTGCCACTGTTATCAAGTGCTAAATCATGAGGTTGGTTAAATTCAACCGATGAGGCCGTTACAAATACGAAGTTGGCTGCACAAGTGATGGGAGTCATGAATAGTGCCACAAGCAAAGCAAGGATTCGCTCGGGACTTTGGGGTTGCGTTATCTGGGGCATGGCAATTTCTCCTATTTTTTTGAAATCATATGTGTCCACATTTAGTAATTGTAGGCTATTCGATATCGGCTATGAAGCCTTATTTAGCGGCCGCACACTCTATGACGCTAAAATCACGGCATAAGCGTCTACACTTTACCGAAAACCGTTTTTTTTGTAGCAATGCGATCTGCGCTGAATCGACAAGCCAAGTATCCAGGAAAAGTGCGATGCTCGCTATTGCTTGCATCGACGCGACGTCGTTTTTAGTCACGCCAAAAAGAATATGAATACTTGACGCGTGTTTGGAAGGAACAATCGAAGTTAAAGTCAGTTAGATTTTGTCTCCGGGCTAGTAACGAACCGCAAAGTTACAATGCAGTCAGATAGAAGCCACTCTAACGGCATCTGCCAGACTAAGTTGTTATTAGTTTGAGTTATGGGAAGTCAGAATTGATCTTCGTCCCCATATCCAGTTATATATTCGAACGTCAAAGCACTCTCAGACATTTTTTTGGTTTTTATTTTCAATGACTTTTTCTTTGTTGATGCTGATGTTGTTAGATGAGAAGTTTTTACTGTATCAGATTCTCCGGCACTCCATGCTACGTATTTTCCGTCTTCGTCATTAATATCCCCATAGTGTGTTGCTTTTTCCGCGAAAGTTTGTAGTGGAAGAATTAACAATGCTGATGCGATTGCAAAGGTCTTAAGATAGGAAGATATGGTGGCAGGGTTTGTTGTTTTAATTAGACAATTTAACATTCGGCTACCTCTGATTTTTTAAGGACAAATATATCCGCCACTCCAGGTCGTGGACTTGGAGTAACTCCTCATGTTGAATGCGGTAATATTTTGTAGGTTGTTATTAAAATTCTGTTTTTTTGTTAAAACTTAATTACACAAGATCCGACTATCCCAGCAACAACTCCCTTTTATAAATCGTCCATGAATCCAAACATGCGGCATCGTACAAGCCCAAAAAACAACCGTTCGTCAGACAAAGTTAAAAATTATTTAAAATTATCCGAGACCGCTCGGATCCATTTTTTTTACCGATAACATTTCTGGTTCACATAGGCACTTTTCAAATACGAGGAACAGTTGCGAGTCCGACAGGCACTTTTTTCAATCCCGTGAGTAACAAATACAAGGCAGGTGTAAAGATGAGCGAAAGCAAAGCACTCAGCCCTACACCTCCTGCGATAACGACAGCCAGCGGTGGCCAAAAATCACCACCTGTGAACAGCAGCAAAGGCATAAATCCCGCCACGGTCGTTAAGGTGGTGGACACAATATGGCGCGTGGCGCCCAGGGTTTCATCAATAACGGCATTTGCATCTCCAAGTCCTGCCGAGGGGTTGGAGCGGATCGCAGCCAATACCACAATGCTGCCATTAATAGCCACACCAATGAGACCGGCACTGCCGATAATAGGATTGAATCCCAGGGGGTATCCACCCACCCACAGTGCTAGCATACCCATACCAACGGAGAAAACGGCGACAACGCCTATCAGGCCTGCCAACGTAAAGGATCGAAATGAAAGCACCAGGGTTGCGATCATAAGCGTGGCAAGCGTCGGCACGTACGCGAGCAATTGACCGATAGCTTGTTGTTGCTCCGCGCTGTCGCCGGCGATTTCGATGCGATAACCCGGGGGTAATTCGATGGCACCGTTGTGGAGTTTAGTCAAAACCGCTTGGGTCACTTCTATGGGTAATGCCCCCTGACGTAAGAAACCATAGATGTCATTAATGCGCTCGCCGTTGCGCCGGGTGATGCTTGGTAGCTCTGGCCTTAACTTCAGTTCACCCAACGCGACTGCCGGTATCCAGGTGTGACTTCCGGGCGTACTCAAACGCAGAGTACTTACTTGGTCAGTGGAACTGCGGTTATCGGCTGCATAGCGAATGCGAACCGGCAGGTCCTCAAGATCTTCCAAAACTCGGCTACCAACAGTTCCGTTAAGCGAGGTTTGGAACTGTTCGGCGATGGCCGCCAACGACAATCCCGCCAGTGCAGCTTGATTCTCGTCGGCCGCCAGCCAAAGCTTGGGTTCTCCACCAAGTATGGATGATTGGGTATGGATTACTTCAACCTGTTGATGCAATAACACTCTGAGTTTTTCACCCAACTGACGCAATTGATCGGGGGCTGGTCCGACAATGCGAAATCCTATGGGTGCGCTGACCGGCGGTCCTTGGCCGAACGATTTCACTACAATTTGCGTATCCGGGAACCGTTCGGTCAGTTGTTCCTGCAATCGCGTTTCCAATACTTTGGCGATGCGGGGATTGTCGACGCGAATGATTCCCCGCGCATAGCTTGGATTGTTATCTTGCTCGCGTAATTGGTTGTAATACACGGGCGGAGAACTTGCGCCGGCCACCCACATCAGCTGCTGGACACCGGTTTCTGCCAGAATGGCCGTCTCGATCGTCTTCACGCGCTCAATCGTGTGATTTATGCCGGCACCGCTTGGCATCCAGACCTGCACTTCGATTTGGTCACGGTCGGCTGGAGGGAAAAACTGCATGCCCAAAGTGCTTGCCAGCATGAAACCGGCTAACGGTATCACGGTAATCAGGATTATGCTAAGCACCGGACGGCGCAGTGCCCGCTGCAATAATAAGCGATAGCCCATACTCATGGACGCGTTTCTAACGCCATCGCGCCACCACCGACGCCCGGTTTTATATTCAACATGCGCCAGCAAGCCAGCCAACGCTGGAACTACCGTCATGGACAAGGCAAACGAAGCAATCAATGCCAGTACTACGGCGATGGCTATCGGACCGACGAAGTCGCCAACGTTACCTGGCAGTAAAAATATAGGCATGAAACCGAGGATGGTAGTAAAGGTAGATGCGAACAGGGGCGAAAACAAATGTTGGATTGCCTGCGCCACGGCGTCAGTGGCAGAGGCGCCGGCACGCCGCCGCTCGACAACGTTGTCAGTCATGACGATGGCATTGTCGATGAGCAAGCCAATGGCGATGATCATACCGAAAATACTCATTTGGTGAATTTGTTCACCCATGAACGTCAAGCCAAACAGTGTCGCACCGGCGCAAAGCGGTAACGCCGAGCCAACAATCAAGGCGGGCCGCCATCCCATCATGAACCACACAACTAACACAATTACCACCGCGCCAGCGATAAGGTTACCGGCGAGATTACCAAGACGCTGTTCGGTATAAGTGCTTTGATCGAACACTGTGCGCAACTCGACGGCGGAATCCAACGATGTCTGAAACTCGGCAATGCTGGCACGCGCGTAATCCGCCCACTGATCGAGGCGAATGTTTTCTTCGGTGCGTACGGCAACGAGAATGGCGCGCTTGCCGGCATGAAGCGCAATTTGTTCGGGTGGATCACTCCATTGCTTGTGAACGCGGGCAATATCGCCAAGGAAAACCAAACCACCTTGTTTGTTGACAATCAACGGAATGGCCGCAATCCGCGCCACGGAATCAAGCTCACCAGTTAGTTCCAATGGCAGATCCCAGCGCTCATGACGCAACGTACCGGCGGAGCGGCGCGCATCGGCGGTAGATACCCGAAAGGCCAATTCGGCCGCTGTCAGGTTCAAAGCAGCGAGTTCAGTAGCATCAACGTCGACACTTATTTCTTCAGAGGGAGCACCGAAGAAAACCACTTGCTCAGTACCAGGAAGGTTACGTAACCGATCTCCTAGCGTTTCTGCGACTCGATTGAGAATACCCAGCTCAATAGTTCCATCCGGATTCCAGGAAAGCGCTACCACCATGGAATAAGCCACCGCACCGCGCTTATCATCGAATATCGGTGCCCCGGCGCCCACAGGCAATTCGGTCTGAGTATCGGCAAGGCGATCGCGCACTTTTGAGAAGATTTTTTCGTTGTCGTCGCTGGTTACCCAATCCTGTAGCTCGATAGCGATTACCGAGATGCCATTACGTGAAGTCGATTCAATGGTTTTGATTTCAGCCAATTCACGCAAACGATCTTCAATTTTTTTTGTTACCAATGCCTCGACACGCGCGGCCGAGGCACCAGGAAACGCTGTGATGATCATCGCATTCCGTGTCGTGATCCGTGGGTCTTCAATGCGCGGCAAGGTCGCGAGTGCCGACAGACCCGCTACCAGCAGCAGCGCAATGGTCATAATCAGTAAGTGGCGGTTTTGAGTGAAAATGCGGCTGAAAGTAGGAGCTAATTCAGTCATGGGTGTATTCTCCCTGTGCGATCATCCTCGGCGAGATGCGCACCCATTGCCCTGGGACGATACGCTGCAAGCCGGTGGATACAACACTATCTTGACTATCAAATGCGCCGTGTACATAGACTCGATCCGAGTCCTGATAGATAACATCGACCGTACGCCTAACCAGGCGATGAGTGGCCTTTAGATCTGGAGGAATGGCTGTTGCGGCTTGAGGAATATAAACACTCCACAATCCCCGTTCTCCTTCGGCCAAGGCAGTGAGAGGTAACCATGCACCTCGATCAGCAACCGGTGAGGTAAGTGGCAAGGTCACCAAGTCTCCGGATCGCAAATTGGTAACTTGCCCGACCGGATCGAACAATGCATCGACCGTAAGAGTCGTCGCTTCCCTTAGGGGTAAAATCGCACGAAGGCGCGCGTGGATAGTGTGTTCGTGCCACTGAAGCTCATAGATGTTGCCGGTAGCCAACTTATCTACTGAAGGGCCAGCGACACCAATGCGGATTTCGGGAGTGGCTTTATCTTGCAACCGTAAAATCGGTTCACCGGGATTAATCACCCTGCCTTCATCGGCATAGCGAGCAACCACAGTGCCGGAATAGGGTGCATAAAGATTCGTTTTCTGTAGTTCCACATCCAGTGACTTGATGCGGCGTTTGGCGAGTGTCAGTGATGCTTGGGCCGCACGTTGACCTTCCCGCGCTATGTCGAGCTCTTGATTAGACACACCTCCCGCTTTGACGACGGCTTGTATACGCTTTAAGGTGGCATCCGCCAGAGAAAGATTGGCCTTAGCTTCGGTAACTGCGGCGTTCAACTCGGTTCGACGTGCCTCAAGACGTTCTGTATCGAGTCGTGCAATCAATTCACCTTTCTCAACCGGAACCCCTTCGTCCGCAACCACGCTGACTAGCAAGCCACCGGAATCGAAGCCTAGATCGCTAATCCGGCGAGCCTGCACCCGCCCAGAGAATACCCGCTTCATCTCGTAGCTATTCTGAGGGCGGATCTGCACGGTCTGCACGGGCAGGGCGGCCACAGGAGCAGTAGGCCTGGGCGACTTTTCTGTGCCTGCCAGCAGGATGCTCGTAGATACAGCGATAATGGACAGCGAAACCACAGCCGAAATCAAGATCTTAACTTTATGTTTTTTATCCATATTCTGTTTCCTCCAGAATAATTTGTTGGTTGTGGGTACTACTACCGAGAACTGCATTGAGCTAAACTAGACTGTATAGTTTGATAATAGGATATAAAAACTAGACTGTCTAGTCTAATATTTAAGCTTTGGAGGTTAATCAATAATGCCCGAACTTGAGTTACAGCCCCGTCCAGGAAGACCCAAAAGTGAGGAGAAAGCCGATGCCATATTATGTGCGGCCTCGGAATTATTCTTAACCAAGGGATTCCAAGGCACATCGATGGATGCGATTGCTCAGCATGCGGGTGTTTCCAAACAAACCGTCTACAGTCACTTTGCCAACAAGGACGAACTGTTTAAAGCTTGCATACGTGCCAAAGTCGCAGGGTATGGATTTGAAGAGACGGCGGTGGTGGATGACGAAGACCTTCGAGAAGCCCTGTTAGCGATCACCCATAAATTTGTTGAGCTGCTGTTTGATCCAGAGGTTATCGCGATGCATCGCGTGGTAATGGGGGAAGCCGCCAGTCATCCGCGCATTGCAGCGCTGTTTTTCGAAAGCGGCCCAAAACGTACCAAATCCGCTGTATGCGCTTTTCTCAAACAGCAAGTTGAAAAAAACCGTTTGCGAATTGACGATGCCGACCTGTTGTATGCTTCTATGCAACTGTTCAATACCGCGGTGGGCATGTTTCAATTGCAACTATGGCTGGGATTGCAAGATACCGTAGAAGAGCAAGAAATAAATCGGCATTTGGAACACGTTGTCGATGATTTTCTGCATTTGTATCAACCGAGTTGAAGAGCTTGTAAAGTTACAATGTAGCCCCTGACTGTAACAGTCTCAAACGTTTGAATACATGCAATCGACTGTCATTTTTTAATGGGTGAATAGTCTTCAAGCGGCAGTTATAGCGCACGAATCAGTCCAGTGAGCAATAAACTGCAACCGATAAGACTAAAAAACGCCCCAATGAAATAGCAACAGTATATACTTCGGTTGACTAGTGTTCCGCCGCTCTTTAGCCCCCGTTCGCCGGTAATTGCAGCTACGATCATAGCAAGAACAAAGAACCAAATACCTGCGACAGTTGACCAAACAAACGATTCAGTTGCCCATCGCGGTAAAGCGATAATTGGTAACAAGGAAGAAAATGCAATTAACATGATGCCGCCCATGCTGCCGCCAGAATGAACAACACGCCATGCTACTTCGTTGCCTCCTGTGGTGATTGCTCTAGAAAACCATCGGCCACTGATAAGGCTAACTAACAATATCAAGACACCGTGAAGCGCCAGGTAGACTGCAAATTGTTCCATGAGCTATCTCTTTTTAGGGTAAAAGGGCTGGCTAAATGCGCGATGCAGATAGCCTAGTCAATGTTAATGTACGTTAATTGATATTATCATTTTGTCTTTAATATTTTGATTTATGATAACGTAAATATTACCATTTTCTTAGCATGCCATTGATAGTAGAATTTGCATTAGTCATTGTGCTACTGAATCTAAATTCCTGATCAGTTTGTTGAATTAATCCACAATTTGGCATCTTAACTTAATTTGGCAAAGGAATTTCAATATCGGAATTTAAAATATATTGGGGGATGATTTTATGAGACAACTCACAGCATGTTTTACCTTAATATTAGTGATAGTCACTGGTTGCGCGGATACCGAATCGGAAAATGTAAAAACTACTGGAGTGCGTGCTGAGATTGAAGTTGTGGCTAATGGATCTGGCAATACAGATATTGATGTTCAACTGGAGGTGGGTTCTGGTGGAGAACTTGCTACCCAGTTGGAATTATCAAACGGCGACTCCCTAATTGCCTACGCAAATGGTGAGGAGCGAACACTAACAAAAGTAAATAAATTACTCGGTATTCACTACGTCACCACATTTAATTTTGACTCTCCCAATATCGAGTTTCGAGTCGAACTATTGAGAAACAATGATCAAAGTGCACCAAATTCTACAGTTTTACTACCTGATCCATTCGCAATTACAGATCCAGTTGGTAATGAAGTATTTGCTAGAAACGCGGATATTTTGACAACGTGGGATCCGCAAGGTTTTAGTGATCATTCGATGAAAGTAGTTTATGAACTGTATTGCAGTAATGGGAATTCTATCAGCACCTCGCGGACTGAACGTAATGTTAGCGATATTGGCCAATATTCAATCAATGCCGTTGAGGTGCTTGGTTCGCTGGCGAATCAGCCGAGCTCGCAGAGCGGATGCGATTTAGATATCATCGTGAGCCGCACAAGATACGGAAACCTGGACCCAAACTACGGGGAAGGAGGATACATTAAAGCTTCCCAAAAACGAGCCAGAACGGTACGAATTGCACCTGTCCAATAGCTAAACCTGTATAAAACGTTCGGTGGCAAGGCACATAAGCCGCCACCCGAACGTTTAGAAGTATAGCTAAAAAATTATTAGTTGGATTGTTTGCCATGATGGCGATGGCTAAGAATGTTTACTCGTCTGTTGGAATTATTTTCGCAACATCTTGATCAATGTCTCCGCTACTGGATGATCCATTTTGTTACGATGACGGGCAATCCATAAAGTACGCATGATACGAAATCCCTTTACCTTAATATGAAACAGTTCTCCTTTCACAACTTCATTCTCTACCGCGAAGCGGGGTAGAAAACTGACATGTTTGCCGCGTGATAGGATCTCGACGATGGTATCCGTTGATCCGACCTCCATGGCGATTTTCTGTAAGGTTATATCGATGCTTGCCATGGCCTCATCAAGAGCAATACGAGCAGAAGACGGTTTTTCCCGTAATACATAGCTGAGTTTTGCCAGTTGGTCCACCGGGAGCAATTCAGTACTGGCCAACTCGTGAGTCGTGCTGCAAACAAGCCATAGCTCATCATCGGCCCATTTTTGTACAAGAATGTCGGGATGATCGGGTGCGCTTTCCATTAAAGCCAGATCAGCTAACCCCGTAGCCAAGTGTGATTGGATTTCACGGCTGTAGGCCATGCGAGTTTCCACGACACAGTCAGGATAATTTTCCGAGAATTGCAACAATATGTCCGGTAATAAATGCTCGCCTATGGAAAAAGTGACTTCTAAGCGCAGAGTGTTTTGCCCTTTCGCCAATTGTTGTAATTCTTCCCGAAGGGCCAGTTGGCGATCCAGAGTTTGTACTGCCAGTAAATAGACTTTTTCACCGGCAGGGGTCAGCCTTAAGCGCCCGGATACCCTTTGCATAAGCCTCGACCCATAACACTCTTCCAATGCGCGCATTCTTTTGGTGATGGCGGGCTGTCCCACATTCAGTGCTTCAGCTGCTGCCGATACGCCGCCTTTTTCAATAATTGCCCGTAAAGCGGCCCATCCGCGTATATCCGGTAAATTTTTATATTCCATTTAGGAATATTCCTATAAATGATTTCATTAGAATTTTCTAATTTAATAAACTAACATATCGTTCAAAGCTATTATATCTTGCTGTATTTAAGTGGTTTTTTATCAATTCATAGAATTGATTTTTGCAAAACGCCATTTTTACCTCGAGTAGTGTATTCCAATTAAGAATTCGTTAAAAGCGATCTATTAAAAAGCAATTTGCTCCCAAGCCTTTGTTTTTAAGGACATTGTTTTACGTCTAATTTGTTAAGAAAAATTGTTTGAGAAATTAGTTATGAGAAGAATAGCTGAAAGGCATATAAAAGATTTACAAAGAAAGCCAACCCCGATTTCCCCTGTTCTGGTGCGTACGCTTATTTACGGCATACTGAGCGTCGCCCTCTACTTTTTACTCTACCGCTATAACGAAACCATTCTGGAATACTCCAAACAAGGACATTGGTATTTCTTTATTCCCATCTCCATTGCGTTTGTTTTTTCCATCGTGCACGGTAATTTCACCGGGCAGTTCTGGGACTTGTTTGGAATTAAAGCCAAAACCACCAAGAAGTAGGAGTTTGTTATGGAAATCAGTTTTATCGACTTAGGTGCTGGCAGCGTAATATTCCTTTTCCTAGTTGGATTTGTTGGCGGTCTGGTTAGTGGCTTCATCGGTTCCGGTGGTGCGTTCGTATTAACACCTGCGATGATGAACATGGGCGTCACGGCAATTATGGCGGTGGCATCTAACATGGCGCACAAGTTCCCCAAAGCACTGGTTGGCGCGATGAAACGTCACAAGTTCGGACAGGTGGATATTAAGCTCGGAATCGTACTGGGTATCTCAGCTGAGGCCGGTGTTCTATACGGTGCGGGTATACAAGAGACTATTCGGGAGACTTTCGGAAAGGCTGGTTCAAATCTTTATGTTTCCGCTGTTTTTGTTGTGGTGCTGGCCATCGTGGGTGGTTACGTGCTGCGAGATGCCTGGAAGATGTTTCATTCCGAGAATCCGGATGAAGAGAAAACCACCAAGTTGGCCAAATGGATCCAATCCGTGCATATCCCAGGCACCATGATGTATTTTAGATCCATTGATGCCAAGATCTCTGTGTTGTTTACATTGCCCATCGGTTTTGCGACCGGCATGCTGGCTGCAACGATCGCCGTCGGCGGTTTTATCGGCGTACCGGCCATGATGTACGTTCTCGGTGTGCCGGGATTGATCGCCTCGGCTACTGAACTGGTGATTGCGTTTATTATGGGCATGGGCGGCACTATCAAGTTTGCCTGGGCTGGCTTTGTTGATATCCGTTTAGCGATGATCATACTCGCCGGTTCCTTATTCGGCATTCAGTTAGGGGCCATAGGTACAACCTATGTTAAACCCTATATGGTAAAGATAGTCATGGGTGTCATTATGATGCTGGCCCTGTTGAGCCGGGCCGTGGTGATACCAGTGTATCTTTCCGAGTTGGGTCAGATTGAGCCGCTTGCGCCAGCCACTAGCGATTTTCTAAAGAATCTCAGCTTTGGTCTATTGATATTCGCTCTTACCGTCGGCGCTGTGATCGTGTTTAAAGCGCTTATCAAAGGTATGAAACAGCATCGGGCCAAACTGGCCGCTGAACACGCCCCGGTGGGAACATTTACGCCACCGGTCCCTACCGCTACCCATCAATTATCACCTACCGGCCGTCTCGAGCGTATCATGCTGGTCACCGACGGAACGGAGTACTGTGACAGCGCGGTCAATGAAGCTATTAACGTGGCCAAACGTTGTAAAGCGCAGCTATTCGCCTTTAGCGTGTTGACAACAGCGGATCACGAAGCCCCATTGGGTGAGCCTATTCATAAGCAGGAAAAGATGGCTGCTGTGGAGCGGCTTATGGCCGTCAGGACCAAAGCAGAAGCGGTTGGTGTCAATTGTGAGATACTACTCGGCCATGGCGATGATCCCTATACCGAAATCGTGGATCAAGCCGAAGCAAGTTCTATGGATATTATCGTAATGGGGCGTCGTGATAGAAGTGACCTTATGCGCACCATGATGGGCAGCACCACAGAAAAAGTCATCGGCCATACTCATAGTGACGTTTTGGTCGTGCCGCGAGATACCAGCATCGCAGGTAAAGGTATCATTCTACCGGTTGACGGTTCGCGTTACAGTGAAGCGGCCGCCGTGACTGTATTAAACCTGGTAAAACAATGCAGCGCACCGGTTACTATCGTATCGGTCGCGATTGATGAGCGTTTGAAAGATGATGCCAAAGCACTGGCAGAGCACCATCAAGCCCTAATGGCCAATGCCGATCTTAAGGTCGATATTGATGTGCGTGTTGGCCGTCCCGACGAAGGCATTATTGCGTGTGCGAGAGAACACGGCGCAGATCTTATTGTCATGGGTAGTCATGGCCGAAGCGGCCTTGAGCGTCTATTGGTTGGCAGTGTTTCGGAGCGTGTCATCGGCTATGCCGAATGCCCGGTGATGGTCGTAAAACTTTAACTTTCACGGTTCAACGCCCACTGGGTGTCCAGTGGGCATTTCAACTCCCTGGCTTCGTTACTTGGGGGAGGGTGTCAATACAATTTTCTATACGCGCGCACTCATCCTTGAGAATTTTGTCATCGGAATAGATATAGCTCACTAACGCCGCAGCTTGCAACATGGCCAGAAGCTGGATACTGAAAAATTTATTGTTTTTTTCTGGCCGTCGCTCACGTAAAAATAATTTTAATATTTTGACCCGCTGTACTTGGTTTTAGAAAGCGAATAAAAAAGAAATCCATAAATTAATAGTGATTGCGGACTTCTGTATCAACTAGCTGTTGTAATGGTTCATAACCAAATTGAATCAAAGGCTTGCCGTTAACGAAAAAACCTGGGGTTTTAGTCACTGCAAGTTGCTGGGCATCTGCCAGGTCTTGTTGTATACGTTGCACGATAGTAGGACTTTGCATATCTTCTTTGGCTTTTTTCAAGTCCAGCCCAACGCCACCAAGAAGCATCCATAACCTCTCTGGTTGTGGATTATGATGCGCAGCCCAGGATGGCTGCGATTCGTAGGTTGCTTCCAAAGTCTCCCAGAATTTGTTTTGTAATCGAGCGGCTTCTAATAGTTTTACAACATAGTCCGAACCTTGGTGAAATGGAGCGTAGCGCAGCACTAACTTGATTCTTCCGGGATTGCTTGCCATTAAGCGCTTAACAAAGGGATAAAAGGCTTTGCATGTCTCACAGGCAGGATCAAAAAACTCCACAATGGTCACCTTGGCATCTTCGTTGCCCATTGTCGGGGAGTAATCGCGCACTAGTAGTGAGGCATTTTTGCTAGTCGTTTCACTGAGTTTATTAGCTTGCTGTTCATTATAAATAACCACTGCAATGGCAAAGGCAACTAAGAGCAGCGCAGCGGCTATGGGAACTTGAATTTGTTTCTTCATTATTTCATCCTACTTTAGTTTAAGCTGTTTTTGGTTAGTCCGGTTTCGAAACATTACCAGCAGCGCAATTATTGCAGTGTACGAAAGTATTGAAAGCATGGGGATAGTTATAAAACCGAATAACTCCAGATCAATCTTCGCACAGGAGGCATCTTGATCACAAGGTTGCAGGCTTTCAGGAATATATCCTGAATAGAGCAAATAGTGATAAACCGCAAATAGCCAGCCTATTACAGCGAGAGGCAGCGCATACCGCACCACACCCTTGTCCAGTGGAAACATACCCACGAGCAAAATCACTACCAATGGATACATGAAAATGCGTTGATACCAACATAGTACGCATGGTTTCAATCCCATAACCTCACTGAAAAACAAACTTCCTAATGTTGCGACTGCAGCTAGAATCCAGCAAACGAATACAAGATTCCAGCCGGTTTGCGCATTCTCCGGGGATTGTTTTATGGGTATTTTATTCATAGGCGATAAGTAATTTTTCCAAAACTAGAAGAATTTTAATTCAAATTTAATTGGATGTGCTGCTGTTTGCAATTCGCGCACCCGACTAGTGGTCTATTATCCTATATCAAAAGATGTATGTATAATACATTAATTAGTCGAGATAGCCTTTGAGATAGTAAATGGATAAACAAACTGAAACCAAGCCTTCTGTAGATTGGTTGACTCGTGTACGGCGTTTCATGGCCATCGAGTCAGAGTCCATTAGCACTGCGGAAAAGCTGGTAGCCACCATCGGAGGCGTACTCGGTATCACACTGATAGCGTATATTAGCTACCAGGTTACCGGTGCCAGCGGAGCGGCGTTGATTGTGCCGTCCATGGGGGCATCAGCAGTATTGGTGTTTGCCGTTCCTCATGGCAAGCTATCCCAGCCCTGGCCATTGATTGGTGGAAATCTGGTCTCCGCCATCGTTGGGGTGAGTTGTTACAAGCTAATTCCCGATCCCTTTATTGCAGCGGGGTTAGCGGTGGGATTAGCGATTGGTTTCATGCACGTGTTGGGGTGCATCCATCCACCGGGTGGGGCGACCGCTTTGGCGGCTGTTATCGGTGGTCCTGCCATCAATAGCCTCGGGTATAGCTACGTAATCAGTCCTATCTTATTAAACGTAACTATTATTTTTATAGCGGCGATACTCTTTAACAGTGTCTTTCCATGGCGGCGCTACCCTGTTGCGGCGATGATGCGATTTACGGATAAAAGACCAGCCGGCGATGCGGGGGAGGCTATGGTTGTTAACAAACAGGCGATAGAGCAAGCCCTGGCCGATATGGATTTGGTGATGGACGTCACCACAGAGGATTTACAGCGAGTCATTCAACTGAGTTTGGACCATGCTCAGCACAATCAACTGACACCGCAACAGATCAAGCTGGGCCATTTTTATACCAATGGCAAACATGGTCCGGAGTGGTCGGTGCGGCGCATTATCGATGAGTCATGCTCATCTGATCCCAAAAAAGACATGGTGATTTACCGAGTGGTTGAAGGCCAAGGGTTTAACACAGCAGATAGTTGTACACGCGCGGAGTTTGCGCGTTGGGCGGCAAGGGAAGTGTTTGTCAATACTGATTAACCACGTAGAAACTTGGAAAAATTATTCATAGAGTAGTTTGCGACATCGTTACGGGCGACTCGGATTCAATGCCTGGCCGGACAATTCCTTTGTATGGGGCGATGGCGCCCGTCGAGCGCTACGAAAGTATGGAGTTCATTTCACTTGTCATGAAGTCACCGGCAACATAGAAAAAACCCAGCAATTAGTGGAGTTGGCGGGGTTTTCGAATGTGCGAATTTATGAAGTCAAAGACGGGCGTTATACCAATGCGGATGACCTTAAAGGTCCGCCTCTGACTTAACATGCTTATGCTCCCGGGCAATATCCTCATCCATGCGCCAATGTGCCTGAAGAGATATTATTGCGCGCACAAAAAGATTATGAGGCCGAAGTCGACAAGCTGACGACGGAAAAAGGAGTTTGGCACGATATGACTATGTACTATGTTTATGGGCGCAAACTTTAAAATATTCATTCTTTAGTCATTTTTCAGTGCCATTCATCGACTCCGCCTACAAAAAAACCGGGACAGCATTTTTTGTTCTATGGGATTAACAGCTTCTCCGGTTGAATTCAATCAATCTGTCCCGTTTTCTTTTGTAAGGGAACTACCCCCAAGCTAACGTTTATAAATCCACTTCTATTAGCTCGGCCACTTCAATCGTCCCATGGGAGCGATGCGGACAGTCTTTTGCTATCGCGAGTGCAT
>Ga0209536_100004181_pt1 | contig 22848 bp, 15 predicted proteins | sample DeeMarSeWOR28_12_FD_187461 | JGI IMG/M metagenome (GOLD analysis project Ga0209536, IMG submission 187461) | Marine sediment microbial communities from White Oak River estuary, North Carolina - WOR-2-8_12 (SPAdes) (version 2) | ecosystem: Environmental > Aquatic > Marine > Intertidal zone >... | reverse complement strand
CCAGCCCGGCAACGATTCGTCCCTGCCTGAGCAGTTCCAGAACGATTGCCCGGCCAATCCCTCTTGCGGCACCTGTTACAACAGCAAGCCTCTTTTCTGCCATCCTTGATATCTCCCAAATAAATTCTCAAAAAGCCTTGAGATATTGAATCCCGGTTCTATAAAGCGGTCTGTTCCAATAATTCCTTTATTGACTTCGAACAACTTACATTGACGACCTTTATTTTCCTGTTGATTCGTTTCATAAGTCCCGTCAAGACTCTGCCCGGCCCGATCTCATAGAACGTCTCAACTCCATCGCCTAAAAGCCGCTCCATACATTTTTGCCATAGAATCGGACAAGTCAACTGCTTTATCAGACCTTCCTTGATTTTTTCAGCTGTCTGGTAATATTCAGCATTTATATTTGCTATTATCTGTGTTTGCGAGGGCTCTGTTATTTCAGAATCAGCCAACGCTTTTGCAAGCACTTCTGCGGCGCCGGACATCAACCTCGTATGGAACGCTCCGGCAACCTCCAGTCGTACAGCTTTGATGGCTCCGGCCTTTTGGGCCAATTCTTTGCCCCGCCGACAGGCTTTTTTCTCACCGCTTATTACGATTTGTCCGGGGCAATTGAAATTCACAGCTTCCAGCAGGTCCCCCTGGCCGGCCTCTTCACAGAGCCAATGGACGGTTTCTTCATCCAGGCCGATAATGCTTACCATTGCCCCTTCATTGGCATCGGCAGCAGCCTGCATGGCTTGTCCGCGTTTTTGAACCAGCCTCAGCCCTTCCTCGAAATCAATCACTCCAGCGGCATACAGGGCTGTATATTCGCCCATACTAAGGCCAGCAACAAAGTCCGCTCTGATGCCACTTGTGGCAGGCTCTGTTCTGATAACTTCCAGAATTGCCGCCGAAGTGGTAAAAATAGCAGGTTGTGAAATTGTCGTGCTGCTCAGTTCTTCGGCAGGGCCTTCGAAGCAGATTCTGCTCAAATCATATCCAACGATATCATTTGCCTTATTGAAAATCTCTGCCGCTGAGGGAAATGATTTGGCGATGTCGGCGCCCATTCCCACAACTTGAGCACCTTGTCCCGGAAATAAAAAAGCAGTCTTCATAATTGTTATCTCGTTTGTCTCTACTTGGGATACACCTGGGTAATTAAAACTCAATCACATTTGCTCCCCACGTCAATCCGGCGCCGAAAGCAACTAAAATAACAATATCACCTCGTTTTATTCTTCCCTTGCTGACACAATCATCAAAGGCAATCGGAACCGACGCCGCTGACGTATTGCCGTATTCGCTGATGTTTATAAAGACCTTCTCGTCGGGTAGTTCTAATCGCTTGGCTGCGGATTCGATAATTCTGGCATTCATTTGATGTGAAATGAGCATCGCAATGTCATCAATGGTCAAATCACAGGCGCGTAAACAATTGTTCACCGTTTCAACAATTCTCCGAATCGCCTGCTGATAAACTTGTCTGCCTTTGATTTGCATATAGATTTTCTTGGGATCATCAAGCTCTTTACTAACAGGATGGCGAGAACCATATGCCTGGCAATTGAGCGCATCCCAGTGTTTTCCATCCGAATGCATCGTGCTGTATAAGATACCCTTTCGGCCGTCTTCATTTCGTTCGAGCACCATGGCCCCGGCGCCGTCTCCGAAAAGAATACAACTGCTGCGGTCTGTCCAGTCCGTAATCTTTGTCAAAGTTTCAGCTCCGATGACCAGGGCGTTTTTAAGTCGGCCGCTTTCAATAAACTGCTGAACTATAGAAAGGCCATATACAAATCCGCTGCAGGCGGCAGCTAAATCGAAAACCCATGCTTTCTTTGCTTTCAGGGCCCGCTGTACAAATGACGCAGTCGAGGGAAAAACCATTTCCGGCGTTATGGTTGCCACAATAATTAGTTCGACGTCTTTGGGATCGAGATTTGCGGTTTCCAATGCTTTCTTTGCCGCTTCCGTGGCTAAGAAGGCCGTGCTCTCATCATCCGTCGTAATATGTCGGACCTTGATACCGGTCCGAGTCTGGATCCATTCGTTCGAAGTATCTACCATCGCCGAAAGCTCTTCATTCGTCAATTTTTTCGCCGGTGCAAACGAGCCATGTCCGGTGATGACAGCACGAAAAGCGGGGGGGCGACCGTTCGTTTGTTTATTCATCCGTGATCCTTACGCGAGTTCCCGAAAGATACTCAATGATTTTGTCGTTTATTTTTTTCGTATAGAATCTTTTAGATGCCAGAATCGCATTTTTTATCGTTCTGGCCTGACTTGAGCCATGACAGATTACAGCTGTTCCATTAACTCCCAGCAAAAGCGCGCCGCCGTATTCATTATAGTCATACTTCTTGTATATTCTTTTCATTATCGGCTTAAACTTCATGGCAAGCCGAATTTTCTCTTCCATCAGCTCGTCTTTAATTGCCTTAAACAGACCGTCCACGAGACCTTCTGTTAATTTTAGAATCACATTTCCTACGAAACCTTCGGCGATAACGACTTCACAGGCACCCTTGAAAATATCTCTGCCCTCGATATTTCCAACGAAATTCAATCTCGAATCTGATTTTATCAACTCGCGCGTTTTTTTAACGAGTTCATTTCCCTTCGCTTCCTCGGAGCCAATACTCATAAGCCCGACCCTTGGATTTTCAATCCCGAGCAGATGTTTCGAATATACGCTTGCCATTACGCCATATTGATAAAGATGTATCGGTTTGCAGGCAATATTCGCACCCACATCACATATTGTCACGAGCCCTCCGGGAGTTGGAAATACAACCGCTATTCCGGGACGATTTACCCCCGGCAGGTTTCTCATCCTCATTTGGAAAGCCGCGACACAGGCCCCCGTATTACCCGCTGAAATGACTGCATCAGCCTGATCTCTCTTGGCAAGCTTGGCAATAGTAGCGATTGAACTCTTGGGTTTCCTGCGAAGAGACTCTATCGGAACATCGTCCATAGCAATTATATCAGGAGCATGCACGACACTAATCTTCCCCTTTCGGGGAAGTTTAGACGGTAATCGTGCCTCAATTTCATTTTCGGGACCGACGAGAATCAATTCATCATCTTCGGCAAGAAGTTCAATCGATTCGAGCACACCAGCGATAATTTCGTCCGGTGCATCGTCGCCTCCCATTGCATCGATTGCAATTCGCATCCTTAGGCTGCCCTTACTAAGACTCCTTACCGAGTTTCAACGTGATTTTCGGATTGACGTAACCACAATTATCGCATGCTGCGTGAGGCAGCTTGGCCTGATCGCACTTTTTGCAGACCGAATAGTTCACAGCTCTCAGACTATGATGACTCCGGCGAGTCCGGGTTCTGCTTTTACTGGTCTTCTTTACTGGTAACATATCAAACTACTCCAAAACAAACGTCATATATCAACATTAGACGCGACTAAATGTCTATAAATTCATCCCTTAAAACAATGCTAAAAAATGCTTAAATAGTTAAATGCCGCCATTTTGTCAAGCGAAAATTGTTTTTTATCCTTTTGCAAGTGTAAAAAAGGCCTGCGCTGAATATTATTGGCACAGGCCCAAAATGGATTTAAATATACTAATTGTTAATATTCATTTTACGGCTGTTGCTCCGGCTGGGCACGATAAAGCCTGATATCATCGATATACATCTTACCCTTACCGCCGGGAGCTGTCATATTGCCTTGCGTACCCAGGCCAATCGCTATTTTGTCAATATTGGTCAGATCGATGCCCAGATCAGCAAAAAGCTGCAGCGGGATAATCCACTCGGTCCAGATATCAATCTGTGCCGCGGCCGGATCAGTGTGGTATACGACAGCAGGATCGCCGGTGCTGTTGGATAAAGCAACGTACATTGGTTCAGGATCATTGACCAGTATCGCGATCTCCTGGGACTGCCAATCGCCCGTTATTGAGCCGGTGACCTTAATATCAGAGATGACCGCCTCGCATATTGCCCCTGTGTTATTGCTTGACAATGCCAGGCCAAGATAAACATTGTTACCCATCTGAACGGTATCACTCGAGCCCAGATTTTCATCATTTACCGGCACCCAATTAATGCCATCCACCGAGTGAGAAGCCGTGAACAGGCCGGATATATCCCGTTCCAGTTTTACCCAATGAGGAAATGAGAGGTCATTTTCAACAGAATTAGTGGTGACATCGCCTACTTCAAGACGACGGTTGAACCTAACACCGTTATCCGGCCTCATAAACGTAAATGCGTGTTTGGAATCCGCAGTAAGCATCTCGCGGATCATCACACCCACCTTGGCACTGGCGGATGTATTCGTCACGCTTTCTATCTTCGCTGAAATTGAACCTGCTCCTGACAACTGCTTAAATAGATAAAATAATTGGTCACTGTTGCCCCAGATATCTCCCGAGCGTGTCGCCATTGTGAATGTGCCCGAAGGATCTCCCGTAATTGTGCTGGCAGATTCCAAATAGCCCCTATACCTTATCGACAATAGTTCAGTGTCGTGTTTGGTCCAGTTGCGCGGGTCACTCAGAGTCATCTCTGTCTCAGAATAGTAAGCATATCCCTGCTTATTATTGTCGTACCAGAACGGCATTGACTGTCGGCCGGTATTAACGATGCTTTCCTCGGTATATGAACCGGTAGTGTCGTCGCCTACAGCAGCACCTGTACCGTTGCCGGCATAATAAGGCGGCATATCCGGTGAACCATAGCCAAGCCCATCTTTCCACGAGTACCAAATCTGGTTTTCTTCGGTGTCATAGGCTTCAAAATCATCTATGAGAATAAAATCTGCAACTGTGAAGCTCCAGACCCTGCCTTCGCTGATTGTCCCGTCCATATTAATCTCATTAACCTTCCAATAGTAAGGCCCGGTGCCCCACTCGAGGACTTCGGGAGGAGTGTAGGTGGTATTATCGAGACTCTGCCTACCACGATAAATACCCGTTGTATCGGAAGCATCAGCAAGCTTTACAGCATCTTTATCAGTGCCAAAGTAAACATCGTGCTCAGTTGCCTGATCTCCCACCGACCAGCTAAGGGGGGGTAAATGCTCTACATCCAGCAATGCGCCGTTAACGGGATCCGGATTCCAGCTACGCATAGGATCAAATCTGACCATAATGTAATTGATCTCTTCCTGCGTTAATACTTTGTCATAGATACGAACATCATCCAATAGACCTGTATATAACCGGTCGCTTTCATCGTATCGACGACCAATTTGGACATCGAAGTTGGACACAAGATTAAACTTGTTGGACGGATTGCTAATTGTTCGCTGAGGTTCGAACTCACCGTCAAGGTAAAAGATAGTGCTCTCAATATCACCATCTTCTGGAACAATAAGTGCTACGTGGTGCCATAGATCGTTATTTACGGTAGTGTCACCTCGTTTGTTGCCGCTGCCGTGCTCAACCCGCAGCCGGCCGCCGTCCAGACGAAATTCCACTCTTTGCCGGCCGGAATTATTGCCCCAGCCGACTATCTCACCATTGCCAGTAGTCTTAATCCAGGCAGTAATAGTAAATGCATGCTGGATGTTGTTTGAGATTCTCAAAACCCCCTTATAACCCGGAATGGTAGCGAAATCTGAAGAATCGCCCCTAAACAATATAGCGTCGCCGTCAACCCCGGGCGCATATGAGGCAGTTCCATGAAGAGCACCATCACGGTCATTTCCGGAATAATCTATTGCAGTGCCGGTACCTTCATCGTCAAACATCCACCATGCGACAAGATTAGGATCCACAGTCGGCATAACAGGTCTTGTCTTAAAGCTCCAGACATCGCCTGTGTGCTTGGTAGTACCGTCTGCCTCAACTTCATCAATCCGCCAATAATACGTTGTACCTTTTTCAAGTGTTCCCGGTTCAAAAGTTTTGAAAACCTGTGTGCCCTTAAATGTATCACCTGTGCCATCGGCCACATCGTTTCGACTTGTGCCGAAGTACACATCGTGCATTATGGAGCCGGCGCCTGAGTTCCAGCTTAAATCTGTTTCCGATCCCAAAAACCTGCTACCGTTAGCAGGATTTGGATTATTTGCGGTTAATGGCACAGATGAAAAGCTCCATACATTTCCTTGGTGTATAGTAGTGCCGTCTGCCTCGACCTCATCAATCCTCCAGTAATAGGTTGATCCCGCAGTAAGGCCGGCGGCATCAAAATAAATGTTGCCGGTTTGCTGACCAATAAACTCATTCGGGCCGGGTATCGGATTTGTGCCGTAATACACATTGTGAGATGCGGCAATATCTGCTCCCGTCCACTGAAGAAGTGCATCGGTTACATTTGTAGCTCCGACAGGAGGTTCAGGATTCGTGGCAATTGAAGGCCTGGCCAATTCAAGCAGCTCAGGTTGCATCAGTGCCCGGTCATAAATGCGGACATCATCAATAAGCCCAACGAAAGGCCTGTAATGCCAGGGGGCCTCGCCGATTCTTACAACACCAGTGGAAGCGGTATCAATAGGCTCATCATCAGTTGCGCTTATAACTTCTTCCGAACCATCTACATAGAGTTTGATTTCGTTGGCATCTGGCGCTCCATCATCAACCAACACCGCTGCAACGTGGTGCCACTGACCGTCACGAACATCAGTGCTGGCAACCGAGTACCCCCCGTTAACTTCAATACGAATGGCGCCGGCACTGCCGTCGGTAGTTTGCACCCTGAATATCCATTTCTGGCCGGCTACGTTTTCTCCCCAGGACACGATTTCGCCGGTAGTTTCTGTCTTAATCCAGGCACTGACGGTCCGGGATTGCGTGCCGGTTACACCAGAAAAGCCGGCGATTTGCACTCGGTCACCTGTGGTTGCTATCTCCACGGCTTCGCCAAATAAACCGGGTATAAGGCTCGCTCCACCGATGAGAGTGCCGCTGTGATTATTGCCGGAAGAATCAGACAAGATGCCGGTGCCTTCATCATCGAGCTTCCAATGACCGACAAGATTCGGATCATTGGCATTGGCTGGATTTGCGACAGCCATGCCCAACAAGACAGCAAAAGTCATCAAATAGAATAATTTCCCGCACATGATATTCCTCCTTCAAAAAGGATTATTATGATTTCACTTCGGCCACACACCAAAGCTATTAATTACATAGAGAGCTAAAAACAATCATTAATCGGCAGATAAAGAATCCGAAATCACAAATTATACGTAGTTCTTTATCTTGATAAACGACTTTCAATACTCTTTAAAATTTTTCATCCATTCCGGCCAATTGTCAGGCTGTACGCCGCCGGCCTTAGTCCAGGGGCCGTTTGTCGGATACTTGCGATGCCATTTGAACGTCCACAGTTCCTTGAGCCCTACGCTCCTGACAGTCCAGTCCATAAAGAGCATATTTGTGCCCGTTTGGTGCCGTTTGAGCGCAAAGTGCATCATTTCATAGCCGTAGCCCAGCCATTGACCGTCAAATTGAGGTGGCACAATGCGATTGAAAGTTTGAGACGGTGCCGCAGACTCACTCGTACGATAACAGGGCCCGCCTCCTCTCCACATCGTATCAGCGAAGACGGGCACTCGGTTTGCCTGGGCCACATCTTTTTGCTTCCAGTTCCAGGGAATCGGACGCCCTTGGATGTCGCCGTTACCTTCGGCGTAATAAATCCAGTTGTTTCCGCCATAACTGGCCTCTTCTCGTGAATTAAAAATCCCTCCCTCCCCCATGATATAGGTATGTGTGGAATCTCCCCAATCCTCAATGCTGCCTCCGACCGATATACGTCGCTTTGTCGCCGCTGGGCAGATTAGAATCTTAGATCTTGTTCTATACTGCGGGCGCAGTGCTATGACCCACGTCCCGCGCAGCCAGCCGAGGTTGCCTGCTTCAGAGAATCGGCCATCGTTATCATCGCAGTACATTGACCAGATAACGCCCCATTGTTTCAGCAGCGACTGACACGCGACGCTTCTGGCCTGTTTTTTGACCCGTTGCAGAGCAGGCATTAAAATTGACATTAAAAGCGCAATGATGGCAATTACAACCAGCAGTTCAATTAACGTAAAACCCCTTTGCTTACGCATAAAACACCCAATCCTTGAGCACGACCTTAGTTGATATTTCTGCTCAGGAACTCGTCAAAGAGCGCAAATCAAGGTTTTTATTACCTGAAAGCATGCAAACGATGTTGATTTTACTACAAAGATCCACAATATTCATTCTATAACGTAGTTCTAATAAGGTCAAGAAAATTTGTAGAAAATTTCCTTTACTTATTCTCATAGACAAGAAAAAGGGCCTAAGCCGAAGTCAATTGGTATAGGCCCTAAAACGATTCAAATCTAAGTTGTTAAAGGCATAATCCTTATTATCAATCTACAGTTCCGGCTCTGGTTCCGGCCGTGAACGATACAGTCGAATATCATCAAAGAACATTTTACCTGAGCCGCCAGGGATTGTCATATTACCTTGTGTGCCCAGGCCGATTGCAATTCTGTCCACATCAGTCAGATCCAGGCCATGGTTTGCAAAAGCCTGCAGCGGAATCACCCACTCAGTCCAGGTATCTATCGTAGCTGCGCCGGGATATTCATGTACCACTACAGCCGGAGCACCGGTACTGTTGGACAACGATACGTACAACGGCTCAGCATCGTTGCCCAATATGCCGATATCCTGATTCATCCATTGCTGGCCAACTACACCGGTAGTTGTGACGTTCGAGAATACGGCCTCGCAGGTTAGCGCTGTGTTATGACTGGTCAAGGCTAAGCCTACATAAATGCTCGAACTCATTGTGACGAGCGTCGGAATACTGTTGCCTACTGGCACCCATGTCGAACCGTTGGCAGAATGCGAAGCTGTGAAGTTACCCATAACATCACGCTCTAATTTGACCCAACGTGGGGCTGTGATATCGGTTTCATTCGTGCTGAAACTGCTGCCATCTGTTTCGGTTCGGCCCTGGAAGGCAACACCGTTACCTGGTGTAACACATACCATGGCATGTGCCGAGCCCGGCTCCAGAGTCTCGCGAATCATCAAGCCGGCTTTGGCCCAGGCGTGTGTGTCATTTACACTTTGAATTCTTGCTGTAATAGTACCCGGGCCAGTTAACGTTTTATAAGCGTAATGGAATTCATCGGCCGTACCCGTGATATCCGTGCCGGAAGCTGTCATCGTATAGGTACCGGCTGGGATTTCTGTGAAGCTGCCGACAGTTGGCGGATAACCTCTGAACCACAGCGACAATTCGGCGAGTTCGTGTTTGCTCCAGTCACGCGGGGCAGTCAGCGTCATCTGTGTCTCTGAATACTTTGCGAAGCTCTGCTTATTGTTATCATAGGACAACGGCATAGACTGGTTGCCGCCGTTAACGATGGTTTCCTCGGTGTAGGAAGTTGTGTTTTCGTCGCCTACTGCTGCACCAGTACCGTTGCCGGCAAAATAGGGTGGAAAATCAGGCGTACCATAGCCAAGCCCATCTTTCCATGAGTACCAAATCTGGTTATCCCCGGCATCGTAGCTCTCGAAATCATCTATGAGAATGTAATCGGCAACAGTAAAGCTCCACACTCTGCCTTTGGTAACCGTATCATCGGTGTTGATCTCATCTACACGCCAGTAGTAAGGCCCGCCACCCCATTCTACACCTTCGGGAGGAGTATAGCTGGTCCCGCTCTGACGGTCTCGATATGTATCTGCTGTCGATGTGTCGGCATTCTTAACGGCATCTCTATCTGTACCAAAATAGACATCGTGTTGTGATGCCATGTCTCCCGCTGTCCATGTAAGAGGTGTAGCGTTCTCAATGTCAGGCGTCGACCCATTGGCCGGGCTGGGATTCCAGGCAAGGTCCAGATCGATTCGCATAATCTGCTCAATCTCGGCTTGTGTAAGTACCTTATCGTAGATGCGGACATCATCAATTAAACCATGAACCGGCCTATCGTCCCGTGATGGGCGATAGCCAATGGTGACATCCAGACCTGAGCTAACATCATAAAAAGGATCATCGTCTGTCGATTCCAGCGTATCGTCCCGACCGTCTAAATAAATTCGCACTTCGGTGGATGAGTTCGTAGCGTTCTGTTCTACTGTAGCTGCAATATGGTGCCATCGTCCGTCGGTCACATCGGTGAGACTCTCGACCTGACCGCCACCGTTACCTATGCGTATGTGTCCATTCGAGTGGACTCGAAATTCCACCCTTTGACCTCCACTATCAACACCCCACCATAAAAGTTGTTGTTCTGCTGTGAGAGATGTTTTGAGCCATATACTTACGCTGAAAGCGTGCGCGCCAAGAACTCCTTTGTAGCCTTTAATCGTTATATAATCATCTCCATCAAGTTCCAGAGCATCGGCGTCATAGCCTTCGATCCACCTCGGACCTCCTTCGAGGATTCCGTGGTGGTTGTAGCCGGATGAGTCAAGAGCAGATATGCTTGATACTCCTTCTTCGAACTTCCACCAGCCGACAAGATTAGGATCGCCAATGGTAATCTCAACATCAGGCAGCGTTTTTAAGGTCCAAACTTCGCCTTTGAGCCACTCTGAGCCATCGAATGTATCGACGCGCCAGTAGTATGTAGTATCAAAGGCAAGAGGACCAGGATCATAGGTTGGATTCATTAATGGCGTACCACCTGTTGCATTGGTAACCTCGTCAGCATCGATCCCAAAGTAAACAGTCTCGGCAACCGCCTTCGAACCTGATTTCCAACTTAAATCTATATTCGGATCAGCAAACGTGGAGCCGTCTGCCGGATAGCGATCGTACGCAGTATCCGGCTGAATCCAGAAACTCCAGACTTTACCTTTCCATGGACTATTAGGATCCGCTTCATTGACTTCATCGACTCGCCAGTAATAAATAGTATCCGGAACAAGCCCGTCCGGATAGGCAAATCCGGGAAATCCTATAATTATGGAAGGATCGGTCGGGCTACCTATCAATGTATCGTTTGTGCCGTCATTCACATCATCAAAATTCTCGCTCAAATACACATCATGTGAAACCGCAAAAGCTCCCGGCGACCACTCGAGTGTTGTCCACGTCTCTCCGAGTTGAGCACCATCAGCCGGCTTGGGGCTGTAAGCATACGGATACGGCTCACCTCCGGTTTCCATTGTTATGAGAACCTCATCGGCCGTCAGCACTCTATTGTAGAAGCGGACATCATCTATGGAACCGATGAAATACCTGTCGCCATTCATAATTCGAATACCTATACTGAAATCTTCGCCGGCAATGACACCCCACGCATCCGGGTCACTCGATGTTATCGTGTCATCTAAACCGTCAACGTAAATTCTTATACCTTCGCTCGACATATCGGTACCTTCGGCGGATGTTACTGCTATGTGGTGCCATTCGCCGTCGGTCGGGCTGGTGTTGGCCTGGACATTGCCGTTGCCGGCGTTCCAGCGTATGATATCGTTCAGAATTCGAAGTTCGCTCCTGTTACCGCCGCCTGTGCTTCCCCATGATACAATCGTTCTGTTGTCTCCGTTTGTTGTCTTTATCCAGGCTGTGAAGCTATAAGCACTTCTGCCTTCAGTGCCTTTATAACCTTCTATTGTTATATAATCGTCTCCGTCCAGCTCAAGGGCCTGACCGAAAACACCGGGCCCAAAGCTCGGATTTCCAACTAGTGTGCCATGACGCCCGTTACCTGAGACATCATTGGAATGGCCATCAAAGGTCCACCAGCCCATCAGGCCCTGGTCGTCCTGGCCCATGCCTGGCGAAACCATGCACAGCATAAAAATCAATGGAATCAGGAAAAATCGCTTCTTAGACATAATCAATCCTCCTTCAAAAAATGTTAAATTGCCAATTTATGCCCCCAAAATCTAAATTCGACAAATATTTAATTGTGTTTAGATATCGTCATTTCGTTTGTAGCAAATCAGCGGCGGAACGTCAAGGAAAATGTATAACGACTTGATTGTCTTTTAATCCGCCTTTTCAAAAGTATAATTCAAAGGCAAAAACAACAATCTCCGATAATCTTCTCAATATTTTGAATTTTCTTTTTTTGGGGATTGTCAAAAAAGTCGATTTACCGTATAATATATTAATATAAGTTGAATTTTTGGGGAACAGAAGCTTTGTTATGCGCATCCCACAACTAAGTCATAAACGATCAATAGTTGTTGGAGGGAATTAAATGTACACCTCTGGAAGCGTAAATCTATCGAAGACAAAGAATTTGAATTACCGAAGCAAAAGAAATCTACTCGGCTTTACTTTAATCGAGCTGCTGGTCGTAATTGCAATTATCGCCTTATTAATGGGAATATTAATGCCCGCTCTGCAAAGGGTAAAAAAACAGGCTAGAACATCTGCGTGCCAGGCACACCTGCACCAATGGAGCCAGATATGGTCAATGTTTTGCCAGGACAACGACGGTTATTTCTGTGAGGAAAGTGATCCAGTCGGGTGGGCTCGTGGCAATTGGATTGTGGCTTTGCGACCTTACTACCAGACAAAATCCGGTATTCTCATGTGCCCGATGGCAACGAAACGGCAGGATAGTATGGATAACTGGGGTGGGCCCAGGAGGACGTACATCATGGGCGAAGGTGGAATGGAGAACCGGCGGGAAGAAGGAAGTTACGGGGCAAATTGCTGGATTTATAACCCTCGCCCAAATCAGACTGAAATTCAAAACCGCCCGACTAAATGGAACTGGAAGACTGCTGATGTTAAAGGAGGAAACAGAATCCCAATCTTTGGCGACAGCATGTGGAGGGGAGGCGGGCCTTTCTATCAGGACGGCAGCGCTACATCAAATAAGATAAAGCCTCCTGATTTTGACGGTCAATGGTCAGGGGCCGGATACGAAATGATGCATTTTGCCATTGATCGGCACGATGCATTCGTTAATCACGCCTTTTTGGACTGGTCTATTCGAAAGGTCGGTGTCAAAGAATTATGGACGCTCAAGTGGCATCGCGAGTTTGATACTGGGGGCGCCTGGACCAAAGTTGGTGGAGTTCAGCCGGACAACTGGCCTGAATGGATGCATAAGTTCAAGGACTATTAGTTAAACTCAGCCGGTTAATCCTGCTGCTTCGGATGCTTTACTCGGTGATCTTTCAATACTCATCAATGAGTTCCTGAATCTTGTTTCGTAAATACTTTTCGCTTTCGGCGCCCTGCCAATTGAGTTCTCCATACCACCAGTAACGCACATACCCGTTCTTGTCGAGCAGGTATATGCTTGGCCAGATGCAGTTTGCCCAGGCATTCCACATCAGACTCTCATTGTCAATTGCTACCGGGTACTCTATACCAGCTTCAGCAGCCTTTTTCTTTACTTTGTCGATGTCCCGCTCCTGCTGCGTTTCAGGCCTGTGAATTCCGACAATTTGAAAAACGTCCGAAGGAAAAAGGTCACGCCATTTATTGTAGTACGGCAGTGTGCGGATACAGTTGCCGCAGCCAAAGGCGTAAAAATGGACAACGGTTACTTTTCCCGTCAACTCGGATAAGGTCACCTTCGATCCGTTTATCCAGGTATCCACATCAAACTCAGGGGCTTTGCAGGCGACAATTCGTACTTGCGACAGATTGAACGGACGCCCCATTAGTTTCCGCAGAGTATTCTGCTGATAGCTATTCAAAACAGAAATAACGTTCTTTTCAGTTTCTTCGCGGAGCTTTTTTACATAAGATATGTTACGAGACTCAGAGCGTATTTCTGTGTCCCGGTTCAGTGCAGTGAGTTTTTCATTCGACGTGTTCAACAGTATACGAATTTTTGAAATTTGCTCATCAGAGAGGTTCAGTTTTAACGTCACTTCCGGCTCAAGAACCGCAGCGATACCAATAGCTTGCCATGTAAGCTGGTTAAGACGTTCTATTTGTAGCGGTGAGAGTATTTGAGAGACTTCTTTCCTTAATTTTCGAACCAGCATGCCTGCTTCGTCATTATGCTGTTGGTGTGGCAAGTCTCGCAAGCGCCACAACAACAAATCAATATTATCAATCACTCGCTCGGCATCATTAATTTGAGGCATTGTCATACTGAGTTCATGCTGAACTTGTCTGGCTCTTAATAGGCTTGTAATCGGATGAGGAATCGGGACAATCCAATTGGAGGCAGACCGAACCTGAGATTCACAGAAACCAGGGTCGCTCCAAAGCAGCAGAAGAATAAAACACACAGGCGGAAAAAGCCTAATTTTTCCGGTTATATTAAGCGGTCTCGGTTTTTCAGTACCCATTATATGGAATTGATTACTTCTTAGCTTTTGGATAAGATTTCTGTCCATATATATTACCATCAAGATTCTTGTTTATCATTTCAGATTGTATTCTCATACCCTATAAGGATATTTCTTGTTCAATAACCTCTCGAAATACACCTTTTTATTTTCCAGATGAATTTTTCTGTTGAAATTAAGCCCAGAATAGTGTAGAAATAAGACAATCTTTATATGCGGTATTAATTTGTTCTTTGAAATCATAGCTATATAATGGTAATTTAACGGAAATATTGAGAAGTTGAACGGATTCCACTATGGTACGGAACCGAGGCAAAAAGGCGCTTTATGAGGTTATGAGCAAGGCTCGCGTTAAGTCCGAGCCCGGCAAAATCGTCGAGAACATACAGCCCACAAGACCTATTGATAATGCTCCCGTAGCCGACCGGAAAGAATCTGCGATTATTACGAAGTCAACGGCAAAATGGCGGAATAAACCGAGAATCGTTCAGCTTAATGCCGGCAGAATCGAGTTTTCTATGCCGTACCAGATTACGGTTATGCTGTTGCTGGTCTTTATTTTTGTGATTATTGCTGCTTATAGGCTTGGTCAGGCTTCTTACCCGGTACAGCAAGAGGGTCAGCAGCACGCGGTTCAATCGGAACCTGTTCAGCCTGAAATCGATAGTCAAAGGACTATAGAACGGGCATCGAGTGATATCGTACCGCCATCGGCGCTGGCCGAGGATATAACAGCGAAGGACGAAAAGACCGAGGTTGCCGAGCCTGCAGAACCAACTGGCAACAATGTGATTGTTCTGCAACAGTACCATTCGCTGGCTGATTTGGCGCCTGTGCAAGCGTATTTTGCCGAGCACGGGATTGAACTTGAAATTGATCCTCAACAAGGCAGTTACTTTTTGCAGACAAAACAAAAATATGATAACCCGGCAAATCCCGGGACGGATGGATACAAAGCTTTACAGAAAATTATTGAGGTCGGAAAGGGATATAAAGCACCGAAAGGTTATGAATCTTTTGCGCCGAATTATTTCTCGGATGCATACGGCAAGAAGGTTAAGTAGTTTAGGAGAAATATTTGAATGTCGATTGATCGTTCATTGAAAATTAAAGGTGCACTGTCGAGGCACCGAAATGTTTTAACACGTGCTGAACGTATTGAACAGCTCAAAGAAGAAGAACGCTGGTCAGAAGAGGATTCTCTGCTTGGACTGCCGAAGGTAGCGCACCGTAAGAGCCACGCCGGCAGAAAGAGTTCGGAAGCTCCTGTCAAGGAAGCTGCCGTTGAAGTGACGGAAGAGGCTCCAAAACCAGAAGAAGAATAATAGTAAAGGGCATATAGCTCATCGCTGATATGAATCAGGTAAGCAAAACCATTTGCTGTGGCTCCATGCCATATCTGCACTCGAAAGATAGATGACAGTGAGGTTGTTGAATAAATCCTCATTTCCCAAATTGCTCATGCCGGCATTGTTCTGCAGCGTGCTGACCGTCTCGTCCGTTTGTGCCGAAGACCATCTGCAATGGGGCCGGAAATATTCCAGGAACATGGTCTCGTCGGAAACCGGTCTGCCTGATAGTTTCGACCCGGAAACCGGCAGGAACATCAAGTGGGTGGTTCCGCTGGGTACGGAAAGCTACGGCACCCCGGTCGTGGCCAGCGGCAAGGTGCTGATTGGTACAAACAACGAGCGCCCGCGCGATCCCCGGCACAAGGGCGACAGAGGCGTCCTGATGTGTCTTGACGAAAAAGATGGCAGCCTTTGCTGGCAGCTCGTCGTTCCCAAACGATTACCGATGCTTTATAGGGACTGGCCAAAGTCAGGCATCTGTTCGCCGGCTACAGTGGAAGGCGACCGCGTTTACATCGTCAGCAATCGAGGTGAAGTAATGTGCCTGGACCTGGCCGGACATCTCAACGGCAACGATGGATCGTTCGTTGATGAGGCTCGATTGATGAGTCCGGATCCGTCCGAGCCTCTGGAAGTGACACAGACCGATGCCGACATTATCTGGCTGTTCGATATGCAGGATCAGCTCGGAGTCCATCAGCATGATGCGGCGCATAGCTCGATTCTTGTGCACGGAGACTTCCTGTACATCAACACGAGCAATGGCCTTAACGATAAACACGAAATGATTCCTGCTCCCGATGCACCGAGTCTCATAGTTCTCCACAAGACAACAGGTCGGCTCGTTGCTCAGGATGACGAAAAAATCGGGCCGAGGATATTCCACTCGACCTGGTCGTCGCCGGCGCTGGGCGAGGTCAACGGACGGACGCTGGTATTCTTCTGCGGCGGTGACGGGATGTGCTATGCCTTCGATACTATCAAGGGAAATCCGGCCGCCGATACGATTCAGAAATTAAACCGAGTTTGGCGCTTCGATTGCGATCCGGAGGCGCCGAAAGAAGACGTTCACAAGTATGTTCGAAACCGCAAAGAAAGCCCGAGCAATATTAAAAGTACGCCGGTCTTCTACGAAGGCCGCCTTTATGTCACATATGGAGGGGACATCTGGTGGGGCAAGAACCAGGCATGGCTCAAATGTTTCGATGCGGGCGGCAAGGGTGATATAACTGCCTCAGGTCAAATCTGGACGTATACACTTGAGGAACACTGCTGCTCGACACCATCGGTTCATGACGGCCTGGTCTTCGTCGCCGATTGTTCCGGACTGGTCCACTGTATTGACGCCGAAACCGGCAAGCCTTACTGGACGCACAAGACGAAGGGGAACATCTGGGCCTCGACACTCGTGGCTGACGGCAAGGTTTATATCGGTACGAAACGAGGTTCTTTTTACGTACTGGCCGCGAGCAAAAATAAAAAGCTCATCAGCTCAACCGAGTTGGACAGCGATATGTGCGGCACACCAATCGCTGCCAACGGCGTGCTTTATATTACCACACTGAAGACACTCTACGCAGTCAAAACATCCACAGAATAAACATATTAATCTGAGGAGACGATTATGAAGCGTTTCATTCTCCTGGTGTTCGCCGCAGCAGTTTTTTTTCTGATGCCCTATTGCGAATCAACAGCCCTGGCAGTCGAGCAGTGGGCACGCTTTGAGCAGACATTCACGAGTTCGAAGGACTACGACAATCCCGTCCAAGAAATCAAACTCAAGGTTGAATTCGTCTCACCGAACGGAAATAAAAGGTCGCTGCTTGGTTTTTGGGATGGGGACCGTATATGGCGAGTGCGTTTTTCGCCGGACCAGCAGGGCGGCTGGACGTACAAAACAACCTGTTCGGATCAAAGCAATAATGGTCTTCACAATCAAACAGGCTCGTTCCAATGTGTAAGAAACAATAGCAATCTTTCGCTATTCCAACACGGTGAATTACGCCTTTCCGCAAACAAACACTACATCGAGCACAATGACGGGACACCTTTTTTCTGGCTGGCCGATACTGTCTGGTGCGGCCCATTGTTTGCTGATTTGGACGACTGGAAAGTTTTTCTCAAAGACCGTGTGGAAAAGGAATATACGGCGATTCAGTTCGTCATGACACAGTGGCGGATGGCAGAGACGGATGCGGCCGGAAATCCCACCTTTACAGGTAAGGAAAAAGTTGCCATCAATCCGGCGTTTTTCCAGCGAATGGACAAGTACGTTGATGCGATTAACGACGCCGGGCTTGTCGCCGTGCCTGTTCTCCTTTGGGCAATCCGCGGCGAAGAAAATCCTGGCTATTCACTGCCGGAGGACCAGAAGATTGTGCTGGCTGAATATATGATAGCAAGATACGGCGCGCATCAGGTAATCTGGTTCCTCGGCGGCGACGGAAATTACAGTGACCAAAACGCCGAAACATGGAAACGAATCGGCAGGGCGGTTTTTAACGAAGACCAGCATCGTCTGGCCACCCAGCACGTCAGGGGAAGAAGCTGGATCGGCAAAGAATTCCGCAACGAGCCATGGTTCAGTTTCATTGGCTATCAAAGCGGACACGGCGATGATGAAGGAACCTTTCGCTGGCTTAACCAGGGACCACCTGCCACGGAGTGGGACAACAAGCCCAGCCTTCCCGTGATTAATACAGAACCGAACTATGAAGCACATAACGGCTACACTTATCGTAAAGTCCACAACGACCATTCGGTTCGACGGGCCGCTTATTGGAGTCTTCTGGTTTCTCCGACGGCCGGCGTCACCTACGGCGGGCAGGGAATCTGGGGCTGGCATACCAAAGTACAGGCACCCGCAGACCACGTCAGTACAGGACTCGGTTCGCCCTGGCATATCGCCAAAGACCTGCCCGGTGCGATGAGTATGAAATACCTGCACCAGTTCTTCAAGAGTATCGAATGGTGGAGACTGATCCCCGCTCAGGAAGTTCTCGCAGACCAGCCGGGCAAAAAGGACGCCTCGAAATTCATCGCAGCGGCGAAAACCCAAGATGGAGATATACTGGTGGTCTATCTGCCCGAAGGCGGCGAAGTGACTATTAAAACTGATTCACTAAAGAAAGGTCTGACTGCCCGCTGGTATCATCCCCGCACCGGCGGCTGGCTCGATGCGGGCAAGGTCGAAAAATCACATCAGACATTCAAAACCGCCGACAAGAATGACTGGATTCTTTTGCTTTGGGCAAAGTAAGGAGTGACTTTTAACAGTCGATCATTGGTGTAAAGAGTCACTAATAAGAATATATCGATTCGTACAGCAAAAGCATCATATTGCGAAAGGAATCATTATGAAGGGTAGTCATGTATCATCAAGTCGAAGGATGGATCGTCGTGAATTTCTCAAGAAAGTAGGCTGTGTCGGGGCTGGATTGTCTATAGCTGCATTCCAGCAACCACTACGTGCCCAAACTGATGAAGAGTTGCCAAAACGCATCCTCGGGCGAACAGAAGAGATGGTTTCCATTCTCGGGCTCGGCACGGCACCGGTGGGCGAAGGGCCCATTGGTGTCGAGGAAGGAATAAAAATATTCAGTGAAGCCATCGACAGTGGTGTCAACTATATCGATACAGCAAGGATTTATGGTAACGCCGAAGAAATCCTCGGGCATATCATCACGAAACAGCGTGACAAGTTGTTCGTGGTGACAAAAGTATCGACGGACAACGGTACCAGGGCCGAACAATCATTGAACGAATCACTCAGCCGGCTCAAGACCGACCATATTGACCTCGTACATATACACAGCATCGGCAGTAAGAATCTCGACCGAGTTCTAGCGAGCGACGGTGTACTGGAATTTCTGCTCAAGCAAAAAGAGGCCGGTAAGATTCGTTTCATCGGTATATCGGGACATAACCGTCCGCCCAATTTCATCCGCATGATTCAGACCGGCCAGATCGATGTGATGATGTGCGTAATAAACCACGCCGACAGGAACATCTACGACTTTGAGAGCAAGGTCCTGCCTGAAGCAATAAAACGCAATATCGGCTGTGCGGCCATGAAAGTTTATGCCGGCATCAAGGGAGGCTTTCGCAATCACAGAAGCGGCCATATCGGCTGCGCGACCGAACCGGAAAGATTACCGCACGCGATGGCCTACGCACTCGACCTCAAAGGCATTAGTGTCGCAGTAGTCGGCCCATATACAGTCGAGCAGTCGATCCAGAATGTTCAATTCGCACGGAAATATAAGCCGCTATCCCAAGAGCAGCATGCTTCGTTGATGGAATATGGCAGGAAACTCGCCGAAAGCCTCGGGCCGCGGTATGGCCCGGTTATTTAATAAAAGAAAACGAAAAGGCGGCAATATATGAATAGAAAGAAAATCTCTCTCTGCGCAATCACCATGATATTGGTAATCTCCGCTTCGCTTCAGGCCACGGACTGGCCCCAGTGGCGAGGGCCGTTTTTCAACGGCTCAACGGATGAAACAAATCTTTCGGACTCCTGGAGCGAGACGGAAAATGTCGCCTGGGTCAGCCCTCTACCCGGTCTCAGTGGCGCTACAGCGATTATTTCTAATGGCAGAGTATTTGTCAGTTCCATGGTCGAGAGAGGACCTGATTTCGTCGCTTTGTGCTTTGATGAAAAGGATGGCAAAAAGTTGTGGGAAAAACAAATTGGCTCCGATTCACGCAGATTCCCGCGTAACAACATGGCGTCCCCTTCCCCTGTGGCAGACGGCGAACGAGTCTTTTTCCTGTACGGTAGCGGAGACCTGGTCGGCTTCGATTATGACGGCAACAAGCTCTGGTCTCGCAACATCGAAACCGAGTACGGCAACCTTGCCTTGCAGTTCGGATACAGCTCAAGCCCTTTGCTGTACGAAAACAAACTCTATATCATCGCTATTCGCCGAAACAAACCCTACCGCCGCCCTGAAGCTGAAGGACCACTGGATTCCTTTATAATGGCTATTAATCCTGAAACCGGTAAAAATATCTGGAAGCAGCAGCGGACAACCGATGCGTTCGACGAAGGAATGGAAACCTACAGCACGCCCATCCCTTTCCTTCACAACGGCCGTACTGAAATTCTTAACACCGGCGGCGATTTCGTTACAGCGCACGATGCCGAGACGGGTCAAGAGCTCTGGCGTTTTGAGTACTGGACAAGAAAGGTAAGAGATTCGCGAATTATCCCATCGCTGGTTACGGGGGATGGACTGATTTTCGGTACAAGACATAAGCACGGCAAAGTTTATGCTCTCAAGCCCGGCAGCGCTGAAAATCCTTCTGAGGCCCGTATTGTCTGGGAATTTGACGGTCCGACCCCGGATTGCTCTACGCCGCTTTTTTATCAGAACCGGTTGTACGTCCTGAACGGTATCAGGAGCGGAAAAGTTGTCACCTGCCTTGACCCGAAAACCGGCAACCAGATTTGGCAGGGCGGGATTGGCGGCCGAGGCCCATGGAGGGCTTCTCTCACAGGCGCAGACGTCAAGCTTTACTGCATAAATGAAACCGGAGAAATCGTCGTGCTTGACGCCTGCGGCGATGAATTCAAAATCATATTCGAAACAAAAACAGATGAGACGCCCATTCAGTCATCTATTTCTGTCGCCAACGGACGCCTATTCATACGCACGGCAAAAAATCTTTACTGCATCGGAAAATAGGGAGAACCAATTGAGAAAAAAACTGATAGCATGGACAATGTTCTATGGCTGGATGAGCCTGTCAATTAGTACCTGTATTTCTGATTGTGTACGGGCCGGGCAGGGGGATTTCGAATGGCAAATGGTTTTGCCGGAAACAGAGGGAATGTCATCACAAAAGCTCGATGCAGCGAGAGAACTCCTTTCCAAGAATGGGACAAAAACATTTCTGGTTATAAGGAACGACAAGATAGTCTATGAATGGTACGCGGCAGACTTTGGTCCGGACAAGAAACATTACACAGCGTCACTCGCTAAAGCACTTGTCGGCGGCGTTTCCCTGATGCTCACATTAAACGACGAGCTGCTCGACGCCGATGACCCTGCCTGCAAATACATACCCGAATGGATGGAGCATCCGCAGAAATCAAAAATCACCATTCGTCATTTGGCGACTCATTCATCCGGTGTAGAAGACGCCGAGCAGGATGATATAGGTCATTTCGAGCTGCCCGGCTGGAAGGGACAGTTCTGGAAGCAGCAACCGGATCCTTTCACCATCTCGCGTGATGAGGCGCCGGTGATATTCGAGTCCGGCACCGAATACGCCTACAGCAATCCAGGTATGGCGATGCTATCATACGCTGTCACTGCTGCCCTGAAGGGTACAAAACATAACAACATCCGAACGTTGCTACGAGAGAGAATAATGAGGCCCATTGGCGTAAAGGATAGTGACTGGTCCATTGGGTACGGCAAAACCTTCGAAGTCAATGGCCTGAACCTTGTAGCCAACTGGGGCGGCGGCGGTTACACTGCTCGAGCCGTAGCGAGAGTAGGGCGGCTAATGCTGCGAAAAGGTAACTGGCAGGGCAGACAGCTCGTCGATACGAAATGGATTGAGGAAGTGACGAAATATGCCGGCACGCCTTTGCCTTCGTCCGAGCGTTCGAGCGGAAATCCCGCGCCGGCATCGGGACTTGGCTGGTGGAACAATTTTGATGGCATCTGGCCGAAGGTGCCCCGTGATGCTTTTGCCGGGGCCGGGGCGGGAAATCAGGTGCTTTTGGTTGTGCCGAGCCTGGAGCTAATCATCGTACGAAACGGCTCAGATATGTATGACAGATCGAAAAGCGAAGGATTCTGGACCGGAATAGAGAAGTATTTGTTTAATCCCGTAATGGATGCTATTGACGGCCCGCCTTATCCTGCCAGTCCTGTGATAAAGAAGATTGTATGGGCACCAAAAGAGGATATTGTCCGTATGGCTTCTGGCAGCGATAACTGGCCCATAACCTGGGCAGACGATGATAATCAATACACCGCTTACGGTGACGGCTGGGGATTCGAGCCGAAGACGGAAAAGAAGCTTAGTCTCGGCATAGCAAAGATTTCCGGTTCGCCTCCCGATTTTAAAGGGATGAACATTCGCACAAGTAGCGGAGAGCACATCGGACAAGGAGCCGAAGGCGCAAAAGCCAGCGGGATGCTGATGGTTGACGGCGTGCTATATATGTTGGTTCGCAACACCGGCAATTCCCAGCTTGCGTGGTCCTCCGACCACGGCGAAAGCTGGACATGGTGCGACTGGAAATTCAAAACAAGTTTTGGCTCGCCGATTTTTTTGAACTTCGGCAAAAACTATGCCGG
>Ga0209536_100004180_pt1 | contig 22849 bp, 25 predicted proteins | sample DeeMarSeWOR28_12_FD_187461 | JGI IMG/M metagenome (GOLD analysis project Ga0209536, IMG submission 187461) | Marine sediment microbial communities from White Oak River estuary, North Carolina - WOR-2-8_12 (SPAdes) (version 2) | ecosystem: Environmental > Aquatic > Marine > Intertidal zone >... | reverse complement strand
AAATTTCATAACGGAAGTGGTGACCGAGATGCCGCGTTCTTTTTCAATTGTCATCCAGTCACTGGTCGCGTGCCGGGCGGCTTTACGGGCCTTGACGGCACCGGCCTGCTGGATGGCGCCGCCGAAAAGAAGTAGCTTTTCAGTCAGCGTCGTCTTACCGGCATCCGGATGGCTGATAATACCAAAGGTCCGGCGGCGGTTTATTTCTTTTTGGTGGTTATGATACATGAATAATTTTCCTAGATTTGTATCTGTCCTATTTGAATTTTAAGCGGCGCACTGTATCAATGGAAATCCGAAATGTAAAGACAATGTTTTATCGCGGACTTGACTCACCTGTTTTAATAGTTATGCTATGTGTCAATTTTGTTATCAAAGGAGATGCGAATGGATTATGTAGAAACAGGTCATTTTGTTAGCGTGCACTACAAGGGTACCTTGGAAAACGGAGAAGTTTTCGATACCAGTGAAGGACGTCACCCCATGGAGGTTGAAATGGGCGCAGGACAGATCATCACCGGCTTTGAAAGGGTCCTGATGGGTATGGCGTTGAACGAAAAAAAGGTTTTCACCCTCGAACCGGAGGAGGCTTATGGGCACAGGGATGAAAGCCTCACCCATTCGTTTGATCGATCCGAGATACCGGCTAAAATGGAAATCGAAGTGGGACAAACGGTTGCCCTTTCTTCACCCGAAGGCCAGCAGGTTCCGGCACAAATTGTTGAAGCCGATGATCAAAAAGTGGTGGTGGACCTGAACCATCCGCTGGCCGGTAAAACGCTGACGTTTGACATTGAGGTCGTGGGCATCAGCGATACCCCGACCCAGCAACCGGCGGGTTGTGGTTCCGGTTGTCATTGTTCCTCGGACAATGACTGATCGACGGCTCCTTTTTTAGACATGTGCGATTGGTTTGTCTATATGATTAGATGCCGAAATGGGAGTCTGTATACCGGCATCGCCACAGATGTTGATCGCAGATTTGCAGAGCATCAGGACAACGCCGGTGCCAAATATCTTCGGGGGCGGGGTCCCCTCAAACTGGTTTTTAAACAATGGATCGGTCAAAAAGGGCGGGCCCTGCAAGTTGAACGGAAAATCAAACGCCTGCCGAAGAAAAAAAAGGAAGCACTTGTCAATTTCGGCGCCGGCCTGCAAGAGCTGGTCACCGATACCAACAGCTGAACGCCAATCATGGATTATAAGCACATCAGCCCCCATTCTCAAACCGCCTGGCTTAGATTGTAAATCTTTCCTCTCTTTTTTCCACAAATCTGTGGTCGCGCAATGCAGTCTCAAAACGGCCTGACACCTACCTGCCAGGCCGGCTTGTCCCGGCGTAGCTCGATAGAGCGAAGACGGAAGCTTGCTAAAGCGCCCGTCCTCCGTCCCACCTGGGCGGGACTACGGAGGATGGAAAGGCGGGACACCTGAAACCCAATACTGTGAATCGATATTTTCAATCACCAAATTCGGTATTATACTATATCATTCTATTACTGAAGGGTGTCTATGAATGCTTATTCGTCCCGCGCACAAAGCAGACGCACAATCCATGGCGCATGTATACGTAAAGACCTGGCAAGACACCTATTTGGGTCTGGTGCCTTTCGGCTATCTGTACGCGATGTCGGCCCACGAGCTGGAGCGAGGATTTTTATATGATACCCAAAGCAAACGTGCCTTCAGCTATGTTGCCGAAACAGCCGGCGAGGTGATCGGATTCATCAGTGGCGGTTATGCGCGGCAGGCCGATGATATTTACGACGGTGAAATCTACGCACTTTATGTGCTGAAAAATCATCAGCGACAGGGCATCGGTACCCAACTGGTATTGGCGCTGGCCGCTGCCCTTAACCGCTGTGATATCCATTCGATGCTTGTGTGGGTCCTCGAACACAATCCTTGCCGGCGATTTTATGAAAGATTAAACGGCATGCTTTTGCGCAAAAAACGTCTGCCCTTTGCCGGTGAAATGTTAGACACCATTGCTTATGGATGGATCGATACCAGCCTGATTGCATCTTGAGCGACTGCCGCAAAGCACGTTAAAATCTCATTCCTACCAGACTGCCTTTGCTCTCAAATCAAGACAAGCGCTTTAAATAGATTGATTGACATGTTTGTGGTCATTTTGTCATACTCGATTGCTGAATTATAGATTGTCAAAGGGATTATTTTTTTAGCAAGGAGGCCACATGTCTTTTTTTAAGTTAAGCCCGCAGACCGGACTTTACTATGAGCATCATGCGCCTACAGATGCTAAAGGCGCTACGTTCGTTTTCTTTAACGCCCTAACGGGCGACACAAGTGCCTGGGAGGGTGCTATATGCCCGATCCTGCGCGATGCCGGTCACGGCACTCTGGTATACAACATGCGCGGCCAGACCGACAGTCCGTTTGAGCCCGATGCGGAGCTCAGCGAAGAACAGATCGTTGCCGATGCCGGCCAATTGCTGACAGCGCTTTCACCGGTCAGACCGATTCTGGTGGGCCTTTCCATCGGCGGCCTTTTCGCCAGTCGGGTATGGCTGGCGGGCAGCCAAGCGATCGGCCTGGTTCTGATTAACACCCTGCGCCGAGAAGGCCCCCGCTTAAAATGGATTGGCGATGCGTTGGTGCGCGCGGTGGAGGTCGGTGGTCTGACACTATTTCGCGATTTATTTTTACCGCTGTTAATGAGTGAAGAATGGCTGCAGAAAAATCGACCTGATTTTCTGCAGACCAATGCGGATTACACAGCCCTGGAACCCGCCAGCGGCCATTACAAATTACTAGCGGAGGCTGGCCGCAAAGCTGACTGGAATCTTCCTTACGAACAGCTGACGTTGCCGACACTGGTCATCACGGGTTTGCAGGATCATGTGTTTCTCGAAAAAGACATCGTTGAAACGCTGTTTGCTAGAATCCCCGACGGGCGACGGATTGATATGCCTGCTGCCGGTCACCTGATTCCATCCGAGCAGCCCGAGGCTTTGGCCGACGCCTTTATTTTGTTTGCAAAGGAGATTTTATAAATGGGCATCTGGCATAAATATTCGTGGTTGGCTTATCTAGCGGTATTATTGGGGGTGTGTGGGCATGCCTCCAGTGAATTTTTTTCGGTGCTCTGTTGTATACAAGGGCCGGAACTATCCGTCTGGCGCTTTTTGCTGGGTGGATTCGGATTGATTTTGCTGGCACTCGTTTTCCCAAATTCGCGTGATCTGCTGGAGCCCTTTCGCCGAGATGGCCTGCGGCTGGTTGGATTGGCTGCAATGGGCGTTTCTTTAGGCTATTTGCTGTTTCATTGGTCATTGGATTTTGCCACCGTACCACAGGTGGCCACCATGGTGACCACCATCCCCATTTTCGTGGGCCTGGCAAATCTGTGGCTGAATAAACAATCTTTCAGTGTCCCCAAAATAATCAGTGGGGCCTGTGCCATGATTGGGGTGGCGTTGCTGATCACCGACGGCTATTTGGCCAAATTGGCCGGCGTCGGAGAAAATTTGATTGGTGTGTTCATGGTCATGGGCTGTGCGGCGGTTGTGGCCGCTTATACGGTGATGGTCAGACCGATTATCGGCCGATATGGTGCCCTGCGAATCACGGCCATTACGATGTTTATGGGGGCTGTCGGGTTGTGGTTGGTTGTCGGAATATTCTGGAAAATTTGGGTCAACCCGGCGACGCTCTTTAACCGCGAGCCCAGCCAGTTTACGGCTTTGCTGACCCTGGGGATCTGGAACACAACCATCACGCAGTTTTTGTGGATTGGCGGGCTGGCGGCCGTACCGGACATTACCCGCGGCAGTTACCTGTTTTTTCTCAAGCCGGTCATCGCGGCCTTTCTGGCGGTGGTATTTTTGAGCCAGAGTTTGACCGCCTGGCAGGTTCTGGCAATAATAGTCATCTGCACATCAGTAGCCGTGGAAGCTTTTTGGGGTTGGATCCGCCAATCCCAAACCACCTAACCAGCTATATTGGCGCATCGACTTCTATCCATGCCCAAATTGTATGCATTAATAGTAATAAATTATTGAATCTATCTTAAAAATAGTAGATCACCTCACCCGGTTTGCCGGTTGCCGGTTAAGCCCGTTGAGCCTGTTAGGAATTGAATGCTTTCAGATCCTTAGCATTAACCGATAACGGGCAAACGGGTAACGGGCTCAACCTTTTCTAATAGCGGCTGCGCTTCTTGGGCCTCCGCCAACGCGACCTGCCCATGGCCTCGATGTAATTTACCGCCTGTAAAATCGCATTCAAACTGAAAATCGGGATCTGTTGTTCGGTCAATTGGTATTGGGCGAGATATTGTCCGGTGCTGCTTGCCAGGCCTTTGCGTTGGCAGATTAAAAATGCCACTGATTCAGCCTCAATCTCCCCCTGGGTGGCGCTGATATGATGCCGCTCTGACCACCAGGCGTTTTTGTCGATTCCCAGATGTCCACAAAAAATATGGCCCAGTTCAAGGGCCAGTCGGGCATATTTTGTCTCCGGTCTGTCGGCCTGACCGATCATTACCAAATAGCTGGCGTCTTTTTCCAGATTCAAATGGCGGTATTTTTTCCGGATGGACGGGATCATGCGCACTGCCGTATCGCTGCGAAGATCATCTGAAACGACCTCGCGCACCACGATACCGTGCAGAGCGCAGTTTTGAACCGTGTTTTCGATGATGCGGGTTGGCAGCCGTTGTGTGGCCGGGGAAGATGTCAGCCGTTCGGCCAAAACTGGCTCACCTTCAGTGTCGTTCAGATCGTATACAAACCGTACCGGGCCCATGGGCGCCAGGATTACCAGTGGGCGGGCATTAAATTTGAGATGCCGGCCGAACTTGCGCGCCCAGGTGCGTGCCGTGGCCACATGGGACAGCGTCGGGTTTTGGGTGTAAAGCAAGAAACCATTAAAGGCCGAGTATTGCGGCAGGCGGGCGATAAAATTGAGCAGCTGCATAAGCTCACGGCTGCTGCGGTAGCGGCTGTCCGCAGCAAACATTTCATCGATCGCATTGGCCTCGGTGGCCGGATCAGCCAACGGGTCATAGGCTGCGCCATCGAATTGATCAACGGCGCCTTTCGAAAACAAGTTCAGTTGCTGTGACATGATATCTTGCCTTTACGGTATTAAAAAAACCCCGTTTCTCATGTTGAGAGACGGGGTTTTTGATTTCATACCATGGCGACCTCTGGATTGCGGATGCGTATGTTGAAATATTATTCCGCTTTTAACACAGGGGCTTTCGTCAAGTCAACCACCGGGATCCGGATGTCCATCGAAAACCCATCTAGATCGCATTTGTTTAAGTTTCAAGCGTATTGAGCCGATAGTAGACTGAGGCACCCGTAACGTTTTTTGTTGTTTTAGGAGAAGAATCATGCGAAGCACCTCAGTCTGCTATAGAATTAAATCGAGCATGAATCCGGAGGCGCCTGATAGTTTGTACACCCAGCAGGTTAAGAAAAAGCTGGCAGCGATTCTGGACTCAATGGATGAGATGGAGCGTCAGGTGCTGCAGATGCGCTGGGGATTGATCGATGGTTGTGAGATGACCGTTGAAGAGGTAGCGAAAAAGCTGGGCAAAAGCCCGCAACAGGTCCAAAGCTGGGAAGAACAAGCCATACGCATCATGCATCACCCCGAACTCGCCCGCCGGAAGGACAACCGATAGGGCCTTCGGCGGTGCTATCGGGAGCGACGCGTAAATACCCATTGCGTGCTGTTTGAGAGTTTTGCGCTAAAGCCATAGCCATCCGAGTTAAACGACTTTAGATCTTCCGGCCGGTCTATCCGATTTCGGATAATAAAATCACATATCCGGCCTCTGGCTTTTTTGGCATAGATCGCCACCACCCGATAGGCCGAATTCCGTTGTTCTTTAAAGATCGGAGTAATCACTGTGGCCTTCAATTGATCGGCTTTGACGGCTTTAAAATATTCAAGCGAAGCCAGGTTAATCAACACTCCGGATTTTTCTTTTTTGAGAAGGGCACCCAGCGACTGATGGATGCGATTTCCCCAAAATTCATACAGGTTTTTACCCCTGGCGTTTGACAATTTGGTAGCCATCTCCAAGCGGTAAGCTTGGATCAGGTCCAGCGGACGCAGGATTCCATAAAGGCCGGACAGAATTCGAAGGTGCTGCTGGGCGAAATCAAAATCTTTTACTGTGTATGTGTCAACATTCATGGCCTCAAATACATCGCCCTTAAACGCCATCAGGGCCTGTTTGGCGTTGCTAGAATCGGGGCGCATCTTCCAATTCCGATAGCGATCGACATTTAAAACGGCCAATTTTTCACTGATCTTCATCAACGACACCAATTCGGCTACGGAAAGCGTGCGCAGCGCTTTTACCAAAGATGCGCACTCAGCGTAAAATTCCGGAGTCGAGTGTTTTGATTTGCGAGCGGATGGCTGCATGTCTATTGTTTTCGATGAATTCAATACGAAAATCATTTGGCGCTTATTCCTCTCTCCCGCCTTTTTTGACGTCCAATCAAATAAAACCGTTACGCTAATCATTCCATATCGAACTCTTTGACATCAAACCAGTAGCCGGTTTTACTGATGTAATCCAGCTCGAATTCAATTGTTTTAATGTGATTATTTTCGATTTCAAGAAAGCGGGCAAACATCTGTTGGGCATCGGCGGGCATCTCATCAACCATTTGCTGGTAAAATTCGGAGGTTTTAATTTCCATTTTGAGTGCTCTGCTGAGCATCTGTGATTTGAGGCCACGGGAGCCCTTTTCAACCAGTGATTTGACCTCTGCCGCATGCCGCTCGATTTCTTCCAGCGATGGGGCGCTGGTGTGTAATTTTTCAGCGCTGAGCTTTCCGGTTTTCTGCCATTGTTCCAGTCGATCTTTCAGGTAGTCGAGATGGCCCTGCTCATCTTTACCCATGGCCTGAAAAAATTGTCTACCTTTGTCATCAACTTCAGCTTCCGCGGCTTCAAAATAAATATTTCTGAGTTCGGTCTCATATTCAATCGCAGTTTGAATTGCTTTTTCAATTTGCATAATACCTCCACTTGACATGCATGCCGCTTGGCGACGATAGTCGTTTGTAGAAATGATGATGCTGAAACCTTGTGACTTAAAGTAGGTACCCATTTTTCAAGGTCAAGCACACCTCAGATAACTGTGCCGGAGTAGTCACAAAATTTCATCATTGACGCCTCCCATAAATCTCTTTATACTCTCGCCCTTCGCCCAAATCGAAGGTCTTGGCAGTAGACCCTCGAACAGCGCACAATATACAAAATCCATTAATAGGCAGCAATTGTGAAATCAAAGGTTTTTTATGGCTATCGTATTGTAGCGGCCAGCTTTATCATTCAGGCGGTGTGCATCGGTCCGCTGTTTACCTACGGTGTTTTCTTCAAGCAGTTTCAGGTTGAGCTGGGCTGGTCGCGGGCGATTATCTCCGGCGCTTCGTCATTGGCTTTTTTTATAATGGGTGCCGCGGGGATCATTGCCGGCCGGCTGAATGATCGCATCGGTCCTAAAAAGATTATGGTCGTCTCCGGCACCTCCCTGGGTCTGGGTTACCTTTTGATGGCATACATGCAGGCCCCTTGGCAGCTATATGTGCTGTATGGCATCATGGTGGGTATCGGTTTCAGCACCCATGATGTGATTACATTGTCCACGGTGGCGCGCTGGTTCATCAAGCGCCGGGGGATGATGTCGGGTATCGTCAAAGTCGGCACAGGCGCCGGACAACTCATTGTTCCTTTGATTGCCGCCGCTCTGATCGCTGCTTACGGTTGGCGGCATGCCTATTCGATCATCGGTGCGACAGCACTTGTGATCCTTGTGGCCGCCGCTCTGGTGCTGCACCGCGACCCCCAAGACAAAGGGCAATTACCCGACGGCAATAGCGCCGATATCGATAGATTTACGTCGGCGTCAACGGGTCGCAGCATTACTTTCCAAAAGGCAGTCCGTAAGGGGTCTTTCTGGATTTTGTGCGTTGCAGAGTTTACCATCTTTTTTTGCCTGCTGACCATGATTGTGCACATTGTACCGCATGCCACCGATCTGGGGTTGCCCCCGGGTACCGCAGCAGCTGTTCTCGCCACCATTGGCGGTGTCAGTATGGTGGGCCGGATCTCCATGGGCACCGCCAACGACAAAATCGGCGGGAAGCGTTCGCTGATCTTTTGTTTTATCATCTTGCTCTGCGGTTTGATCTGGCTGCAGATTGCGGAAAATGCCTGGATGCTGTTTTTATTCGCTGCCGTTTATGGCTTCAGTCACGGCGGTTTCTTCACGGTAATGTCACCAACGGTGGCTGAGTTGTTCGGCACCGGATCCCACGGGTTGCTCTTCGGGCTCGTCTTATTCAGCGGCACCATCGGTGGTGCGGTCGGTCCGGTTTTGGCCGGCCGGATGTTTGACGTGACCGGCAGCTACCAGGGTGTTTTTTGGATCCTCACTGGTCTGGCGCTCACCGGTCTGATTCTGATCTTAATGCTCGGGCCTCTGCGGAAAGCTGACAGCAGGGGATAGGGTATTTTGCATATTTGCTCCTGTTAACTTTATTGCCCAGCAAATGTCACGCTAAATTCCCAATCGGCATTCAAAACGTAACCAAAGCATTAAGATAGATATTCGCAATCGTATACGGCAAAGGCCGGTTTGGAACCGGTGTTCTGTTTCAGGGAACGCATGCGCAAAATATTCAGTTTCCTTCTTTCATCGAACCATCTGCCCCACATCCAAAACCGCAAAACACGCTATCTGAAAACCAGAGACACTATATGTGGTATAATTTAATTGACAATTGTCAAGATATTGTTATAAACTAAATAAAATCGGTTGACTGTAGCAATTCCCTCATACAATTAATTAAAAATGTATACGACGGATAAAAAAAGCTCATGAAATACATTCCCTGCCCCAAAAGTAAAGCCAACAATAAAAAGCACGTCGCTATTTGCAAGCAATGTTCTCACCGCAAACTCTGTTCGTCATACCTGAATTATCGCCAACCAACATTACCGTTGAAAAGATAAAGGGGGTCATGATGACCGATGAGATGCTAGCTGAAGCGGAAGAAAAGCTTTTCAATGATCTTCGCGATGAGCCTTGCATCGTCTGTGGGGATCCCTACATGTATGTTCTGGGCAGCTATACACCGGAACAGCCATCGGGAGCCCCAAAACGGGTAGACAAAGTACCCGTTCTTTACTATACGCTATGCCAAAACTGCTTTAATAATGGCCGTATTCCCACAGCGCGCATAGAGGCCGTTTATCGTCGTAAATTCGGTAAGATCGCCGCTTAATTAACAAGAGTTTGCTTTCAGAATCCAAAAATGGAAACACAAACCCCACTTCTCGCTCCCGGGAAGCGGGGTTTTTATTCGGAACTCACGTCGCGCGTAAATTCGCAATCCTCAATCGAATAATCCTGAGCTACTAGGGTAATTCGGAGATAACCTGTCGATATTCTTCCTCTGTAAAAGCCGGAAGCGTTTCAGTACTGACGGCGCCGCCCGATGTTGTAGCCAAAATGACTTTGGCTGCGGTTTTAATGTCCGGTGCATCGACCATAAGCACGATATCATAGCGGCCCATCGTTAGAAAAAATCCATCGACGGTTGCCCCCATCGATTCACATAACTGCTTGAATGCATCAAGTCGACTTGGACTTTCCTTGATTTTATCAATGCCTTTGGCCGTGTATTTGACTAGCGAAATAAATTTAGCCATGGTGTGGCCTCCCTTCATCGATTGGTATGGGCGTAAATAGTGGGGTGATGATTGTTAAGCTCCCGGCAGAAACCGACATCCTGCCGGGAGTGGCACGCGCACAATTTAAGGGGCTGCTCCATTTTATCTGACTTTCAGGCGAAAAGTTTGCTAAGACCAGTGCCGATTCAGAAACAAAAGGGGCCGAGAGCTTTGGAAAACGAGCAACGATTGAACTGGAAAAGGTGAATGCGGCAATTAACTTAATAGAAAGCACTCTTAAGCGGCGGTATTCAGATTCTGGCGAGTATGCTGCAGGTAAGTTGATACCTTAGAATCCTTACAGAGTCAAGAAAATTGAATTTCAACGCAATGGGCCTGCCACGGCGACTTGTCGCGGCGAAGCATAAAAACGCGAAGCCGGAAGCTCCACAGAGCGAAGACGGGACACCCACAGCGAAGATTTAATATTTCTTTTGTAGCTGGGCCTTGATTTCACGCACCAGGCTATTCATTTTCCAGTCGATATTCAAGCCCACCGAGCTCATGCCGCCGACCACAATGGAATAGGCTGTTTTTTCCTGAATGCCAAAGTCTTTGGCAATGTCAAAGATGATGCCGGCCTCCGGTTTGGCTAATTTACCGTCGGCAATGGCGATATCGGCCAGGCGCGAAAGGACAAAGGTTTTATGCCGGTCGTCGCCTTTTTCAGATATTTCTTTAACGTTCGTTTGGATGAGTCGGTCGAGATTTTCGGTGTCTTGCATGATCTCATGAATAACCTCGCCGGGCTCATCCGTAAAATACTTATGTAGGATTTGAATAATGACCTTAATCTCTTCGTCCATTATTACGGCTTCGGTCATGACGAGTTTGAGGCCGGCGGCCGTCACCAACTGCATGGCAGCCAAATCCAGCGGGCGGCGCGGATATCGTTTAATCCAATTCACCCACTGATCCGTGCGGTCTTCCAGCGCGTTCAATTCTTTGTCGGAGAAATCCGATTTGCCGGCTATGACCTTTTTAAAAATAGGCGACTTGGCGAACATCTGCATGACTTTCAGCCGCAGTGGCATCAGCGGGTGGGAGCGGTAATTGACCTCCAGCGCCTCGGGTGTTTCTTTTAGCGCATCGATTTGTTCCAGCAGGGAATCCACGTTCAGATTTAGATTTTTCCCGGTCAAACCGTAGGCTGTTTTTAACATGGCTCGTGCTGCATTTTCAAAATCACCACAGGCGACAAGTCCGATGCGATCCGTGCTGATCTCACATTTCTTGCGCCATCTTAAAAAAATATTTTCCCCCATACTGGGTAGCAGGGTCACGCCCTGGCTGGTCGGATTGGGGTTGATGAGATAGTTCATACGGTTGTGCTCGAATAAAAAATGCCCCAGTTCGTGTCCGAGAATAAATTGAATTTCCGGATCTTCCAATTCTTCCAGGGCCTCTGAGGTAATGCCGATGATAAAAAAATTCTTCTCTTCAGCCGGTTGAACATATGCAAATGCGTTGATGTTGTTCGAATTTAGGCAAAAAACCTCATATTCTCCTTCCAGGCCGAGCTTCTCCTTTGTCTCCGTAACGATGTTGAAGATGCGGGGTGAAATCGGCTGACTCAGCAAAAAAGCGCCGTCTTTTAGCAATTGATTACGGAAGTTGGACTCTCCTAGTTTTTGACGTTCTTCTGAGGTGGATATAATGCCTTCAAGGTTGTAATCCCTGAACAGCAAATCAACATCCTCCTTATCGCCCCTGTACCTGATGCGGTGTAGATCCATACAGATATCTCCTTGTCAAGCGTTGATAAATCTATAAACCATATGAGCGTCTTTCCTATGGCTTGCTTATGGGTTATATTTTTTTTAAACGGAATGCAATCATTTTAATACCTCGAAAATGCCGATTCATTTCGGGGCGCCCGTATCGGAGGTGTCGCTGAAACAAAGGAAGGCAATGCGATTACTTGCTGTGGAGGATTAAAATACGGTTTTTTCGGCTCAGTCTACCGCTTGTCGTGCCACCGCTTGAAAACCGACAGCCGGTCTTGTCAAAGTTTAAACGAAGACAAAAATGTTTGCGGCGAGGGCTATTTCAGGAGGGGGCTCAGTCCTCGTCGATCAGAGTTGTCTTAGTTTGTTCTTCAATTGAAAACTGCAGCCTTGCTGAACCGATTTGAATGATATCGGAGATCTCTAAAAAGATTGATCCTTTCACCGGCTCATCATTGATTTTGGGCCGAGGTCGACCGCCGATATAATTAAAGCAAAAGCCCTCTGGGGTCTTGTTAATGGTGGCCGCAGTCGGATCCATCAGCAGACCTTTGATCACAATATCGGATGTGGGATCTGTTCCGATGGTTGAAATTTTATTGCTGAGTTTGATTTGGCCAACCCCGCCTTCTAAATAATCCAAAGTGCCGACTGGCTCTGTTTTTAGATCCTCATCGGCCGTCTCGGACGCCGACGGCTCCACTTCTCTGACCCTGCCGCGGTTCTGGTTCTGATCCCAGAATCTGACGACATTAATACTTTTGGTGGGATTGCTTTTGATCATCATTTTGCGGTGTTGAGTGGTATTCATCGCCTGGGTTTCATCAAAATCATCCGATGCTTCTGCCGCAGCCTGTTTTGTTGAATCATTATTCAACAACAGCGAATGCTCACCGATGGTGATGACATCGGCATCCTTTAACCAGTGCGAGTGCACTAGCTGCTCGTTGACAAAAGAACCATTTTTGCTCTTCAGGTCGGTCAGTATCAGTCGTTCTCCCAGAAAATCTATCTTGGCATGGTGTCCTGAAACAGCCGGATCATCGATAACAATATCGTTGTTTTCCCGCCGGCCGATGGTCAAAGCAACGCCTTTTTTAAGCTCATATTTCTCAAGCGTTTTATTTTGCAATTTCAATGTTAACGTCGGCATCTTTGCCTGTCTCCCCATTTTGGTTGTTCAAATCATGTCAGTTACAGTGGCACTTTGCTGGACACCTTTATCATATTAAAAATGGCGGTTTTCGTCAAGATTTCTAACACCCCCGGAATTTTTATTCCGTTGAAATCATTACAAATTTTATATAATACGCAGATGACTTCGATAATTTCCGGAGGATGCATATGGTGAAGCTTAGTAGAGCCTGCTGAAAAGCAGTCACACATAATAAATCAGAACTTTAGAAATTGAAGAATTTGAAAAAGATGCCGCCAGCTTCAATGCACTGAATCGTCGGGGTTATTCAGCGGCCAGGCCCTATTTTAACGTGCTGCACATGGCTGCTGGGCAGGTCTATTTCGTGTTTGGTTTTCGGGATCAGGTGCAGGGCATTCATCTCCGCAATTATCCCGGGACGATCGAAAACCTGTATCGCATAAAACATAAAGAGGTTGCCAAATACCCCCACATGCACTGGCTACCGGTGGAAGAAATCAGACGTTTGCTGGCCGGTTCGTGAAAATCAAGAAAGTTATAATTTCATGGACGTCCCATATATTAATAGAAACTGCTTGCTTTTAGCCCCTGAAAGGATTACAATAATAATTGTCAATAAAGTCCCGTCATTAATTGGCGGGTCAGTTTCGTTCTGAAGGAAGTATCTATTCGCCGGTTCGGCATCCTCCAGTTAGAGACGTTGATAATCTTGAAGAAAGGAGGATGTTGTCATGGCCAATGGTACTGTTAAATGGTTCAATGATCGCAAAGGATTTGGCTTCATTGAGCAGGAAGACGGACCGGATGTATTCGTCCATCATTCTGCCATCAACATGAGCGGTTTCAAATCTCTCAATGAAGGCGACCAGGTTACATTTGATATCGAGCAGGGTCAAAAAGGTCCTGCCGCTGCCAATGTGACAGTGGTTTAATCTTTTCCGAAGAAAAAAAAGGCATTCCTTCCCTAGGCGGGGGAATGCCTTTTCTTTTAAGACGAGCGCTCGATTGAAAAAAGAGCCCTATAAACCGTAAAAACAAGAATTATTCTTTAATTTCTAACAATTCGATGTCGAAAACGACGGTTTGACCGGACAACGGGTGGTTACCATCCAGCGTCACCGAATCTTCACCCACTTCCGTGATAACAACAGTCATTTCATTGCCACTGGCATTGCTCAACCTTAGCTGCAACCCGACGGATGGTGTTATGTTTTGCGGAAACTCATTTTTAGGGAGTTTCAGAAGCAAATCCTCGCGCCGATCGCCAAAAGCATTTTCAGGCTCAAGCGTCACGGACCTGGATTCACCGGGTTTCATACCTTCCACACCGTCTTCAAAACCTGCCAGCAGTTCCTTATTACCCAGTGTGAATTCCAGGGGATTACGATCCTTGGATGAGTCAAAGACCTCGCCATTTTTTAGTTTTCCGGTATAATGTACGCTTACCAAATCTCCAACCTGGGCTTCTTTCATTCTTATCTCCTTGGTTGATTGAGCATTCGTGTAAATGAGCACCACTCAACAATAAAAAGGCAGAGTCACTCTGACTCTGCCTTATAAGCCGGATGCGTCCTTGCCCTTTCAAAGAATATTATCTGTGGCTATCACCACCGATTCCCTGAGCGGATTTTCAGGATGATTCAAGTTGATTCCCTTATATCATGGACTAGTTAACTATTCCAAATTTAACTGAATTTGTCAATACGCAAAACGGCCGATGTCCTTAAATGGTTGACTGAATCCCTTCGGTTGAATATAGATCTATATACGTTCTTTCGAACCTCCTATTCTGACTGACCCTTAACGGTACTACGTTTCCATAATCGTATCTAATTATTGCCGGAACGAATCCCCTTGCTACGGATATGGTTGCTGCCCATTTGATGGATTTTCAAACAACATAGATCTCAACGTTCGTCTGGGCCTGGAAAGCCGGAATGAATCCAACCCATTTAAATCAAACCGAAATCAAAGAGGCTAAATTGGAAGACGTCAGACGTGATTTCTTACGGCCTGTTGTTTACCCATGGGAGGCCATAAAGGACTACGGGCCGCCGTGTGTCATTTAAAAGGAAAAAATCATGAAAAGTATAAAAACGAATTTTGGAAAGATCGGGTTTCTTATCTTCGCATTTATTCTTTTTCTATCATTGACACAACAACCCATCTGCGCCCAATCGATCAAGCGAGATTACTGGCCCACCGATGGTTGGAAGACGTCGACTCCGGAGCAGCAGGGCATGGATTCTGCTAAATTAGGGATAGCGGTTGAATTTATTCAAGAAAGACTCCCCGATGCATATAGTTTGCTGGTTGTTAGAAACGGCTATCTGGTTTTTGAGAAATATTTCCGCCAGGGCAGCCCGGACCGCATTGCCGTCATTCATTCGGTTACCAAAAGCTTTATGTCGGCCTTGATCGGCATCGCCCTGGACAAAGGCTATCTGAAGCGTGTGGATCAAAGATTGTTCGATTTTTTTCCTGAATATGTCACCGACGATCTAGATTGGCGAAAAAAGGAGATTCGCCTTAAACACCTTTTGACCATGAGCGCAGGGCTAACCTGGAACGATTGGGGTTCAGAATTGTGGGACTGGGTTATTTCGCTGGACTGGGGGGAATATACACTTCAACTTCCGCAGGCAGACTATCCGGGCAACGTTTTTAATTACAACTCATCCTTATCCCATCTGCTATCCATCATTCTGGAGAAATCGACGAAGATCAGCACGCTTGAATTTGCAGATCAAAATCTTTTTAAGCCCTTAGGCATCCGGCAAAGGCACTGGGACAATGACCCTCAAGGCTACTATACCGGCGGTTTTGGTTTAAGTCTTACGGCCCGGGATTTAGCCAAACTGGGGTTCCTGTACCTGAATAATGGGTATTGGGACGGTCAATCAATTGTCTCTGAACAGTGGGTGCAGGCCTCCACGCGCCATAGATGGTATGCCCATCGAGTCTATGGGCCCACCGGGTACGGCTACCAGTGGTGGGTGAAGGAAGTCGATGGCTGTCACAGTTATCGGGCCTGGGGCAGAAGAGGGCAATTTATTGTGGTCGTTCCCAAACTGGATCTGGTCGTTGTTGTCACGTCGGAAACAAGGCAAGCGGTTGCGCCCACTTCGGTTCATTACAGCCCTTTGTTTGATTTGGTTGCAGCCGCTGTTAAAAGAGACCGGCCGCCCAAAAAACCGCTGGAAGCGATCAAATTGCCCGAGGATGTCAAAGCCTTCTTAAATGGCTTTAATCAGGCAACTGCGGATAAAGATATTTCGAAAGTTGCCGAATACGTATCTGATAATTTTCTGAGCTATGGCGTCACCAAAAACCGTCTTCTCGATTTCTTTAAAATAAGTGCGCCTTATATATCGGAATCAAAAGTCATCCTCACCGGGTTTGAACGTCATGGAAACCTGGCTAAAGTCGAAGGCCTGCGAAAAGATAAATATTTTGAAATTCCCATACTGTCTCGCTATTATATCATCAAAGAAAATGGCCAATGGAAATGGTATGGCAACCAGCTTTCCCGTTAACCACTATTCGTTAAAAAACAGTTGTTTCTGTTTATACGATTCAATCCATCCAAACGATATGCACCCGCCCAGAACCTTGAACACAGAACCTTTTAACCTTTTTAATATTGACATTTTTACGGACAAATTGTAGTTTAACAATCGTACCGATTGGCCGGGGGGAACGTTATCGATCATTTACCTTTTGGCATTTAAGCGGAGAAAATATGCAGCTAACCCAGAGTGAAATGATTCAAATTTTGAGAAAACGGGCGGGTCTCAATCAGGCCGAGCTGGGATCCCGGGCATTCAAAACGACCCTGGATTCGGGGCGCACGAAAATTAAGAACATCGAGCTGGGAAAGCAGCGCGTCAGCGACGATGATCTCAATCGCATTGCGCAATGCCTGGAGGTACCTGTACAACAACTCCAGCCGCCGCCGGGCAGCAAAACAATTGAAGCCGCATCATCAACGGAAGGCATTCTGTTGTCTCAAAAGGTTGTTGAAATGTTTCCGGAATTGCAGGAGTATCTGGAGATGCTACAAAAAGCAGCGGTGATAGACGATGTTGACCTGATTGAATATTTATCCAAAAAAATTGCCGGCATCTGGCAGGATGGGCCAAAAACGGCGGCGCCGTCATCCAAAAAAACCGTCAAAACCACTTAAGAGAGGTCTGATCATGTCTGAACCATTTGAAGCTGTTGCCCGCAAGCGGGATTATTATCTTCAAATCATGCACAAAGCCCAGCGATTGAATGATCAGATGTTAATTCAGCTTATTCTAAAAAAAATGGCCCGGCTGGGTCTGTCCAACGCTGTTACCACCGCCAGCGGCTGCACCGTTATTCCCTTTCCCAGCGTGCACTATGCTGCTGAGCCCGAGGAATATGAGCCCACTTCATGGTGGACACTTGTTAAACTGACGTTGGCCATTCCGGGCAGTGTCCTGGCCTTGTTTCTGATCAGTTACTTCAGATGGGGACCGGGCATTTATTGATGTTATTTCATTGCCTGTTTCCTCCATCGCTTCAGCACATCCCTCGATCCACTGCTTTTATTTTCACCAGCCATCCATAAGGTCAGCATACCCAAACGGATTTCTCGCGATATAACCTGTTACCAGTATGTACAAATGTACTTGACATATGTACATTTGTATAATAAGGTCTGTTGGCACAAGCGCTTCCGTTGAGGCGCAACTTTCCCCGTACTGGCCTGCAACAACATCATTTGAGGAGGATGTCCATGACGCTAAGTGAGACGATCGCAGTTCTTAAAGATTATTATAAAGTGATTATTTTTTATATTGTATTTGCGTTGGCCCAATTTTTCTTTTTCTGGGGAATATGCCATCTTATGCCCGGAGAGCGGCTTTACCAGAGGAAAGCCAGAATGAAGGCCGGCAGAGCACCTGCAGCTGCCGTTGTAGATCCCATCAAAAAATCCCAGGCGCCCAATTACGAAACTGAATTAGCCCACAGACAGAAAGTCCTCGATGAGTCTGGCAAAGCGGGCCGACGGCCAGAATAGGCGGTAGCAACCGAATTGGTTGTCGAAGACTTATTTCGCCCAAGCTTACTTGTCACCATTTGATTGAATCGCGCAACACCAAAGACCAAAGTGATGCCATGGTTGCCTCACTGATATCGTCATGTGTAAATACTTTCCTCAAAGCTATGCTGCGGGATTCAAAGATCTGCGGGCGGGCAAACATTTACTAAATCTGCTAGGCTTGCTTACGGCTTAGTTCGACACTTAGCACCCTAAAATAGCCCCCTCTTGTTCGGTCCTCTATACTGCATTTGCCAAATCAGCCCGACCACCGACAACATTTGAGGTGGCACAGCATTTCAAGGTGACAATTTCGACAGTCGAGGATGCCTATCAAAGATTGGCGGACGCACATCATATTGCCCTCGCCCCGGGCTCGCATGCCATTTGGATGGCCCATCCCTTCTCAAGTCTGCCAACCAATTATGTAACGCAGATCGGAGATAAAAAATACTGGGGGAACTGAGTTTGGGATATCTTCGGTATCGCCGCCATTTTTGGCAAAGATGCCGTGGGACACACCCCGTGCGGGTGTGGTGAGTGTCGTCAGAGATTACAGGTGACGATCCAACACGGGGAATCTGTCCATTCCGATTGGATCGTTCATTTTGTTGTCCCCGCAGCCCGTTTCTGGCAAAACATCGGTTATACCTGAGCGACGATTCGCACCTTCAGCTCGAAGGCGCATCTTGATCGCTGGTTGCCACAACGGAACGAGCAGGCAGGGTATACCATGTCAATCCAGAAATGCTGGGAGCTTGCCCGGAGATGGTATACGGGTCGTCTTGATTACGGTTGGCAACGTCCGGATCTAGAAAAGATTCAGCAGCTTTTTGACAGCCTTGGGCTTGAGGGGAAATTTTGGGATTTGAGCAGTGCATCCTGATTTAAGCAACGTGGTTAATAGCAGGTAATTAATATGGGAGAGGGTTTATGATGAATAAAACCGGAAGGATTCTTAATGTCACATCAACAGCAGCCTTTCAGGCCGGCCCACTCATGAGCGTGTATTATGCCTCAAAAGCTTATGTGCTGTCCCTTTCTGAAGCGCTCAACAATGAGTTTGCCAAAGACGGCGACAGTTTTATCTTGTGAGTCGTCTCTTAATTATTTATCATAGAACGTATCTGATTCATTTCAACTAAATGTTTCAATATAGGGGGATATATGGATCGACCATTTGTCACTGAAAATGCAAAAGAACGTGAAAGATTGCAGTTACTCGTTGAACGCCTGACGGACGAGGAGCTGATATTCCCGATAGGCAATGGCTGGACGATTGCGGTCGCCTTCGCACATCTGTCATTCTGGGACCAGCGGGCACTATTTTTGTTGCGCAAGTGGAAAAAAGAAGGTGTTGAACCCTCACCCATCGATATCGATGTTACAAATGATTCCCTTCTTTCTTTATGGTTGGCCATACCTCCGCGCAAAGCGGCCAATCTTGCGATTTCATCTGCTGAAGCAATTGATCGTGAACTAGCGCAAGCCTCTACTGAGCTCATTAATGAGATTGTGGGCCTTGGAGAAAAATTTAGACTTTATCGATCGATTCATCGCAAACAGCATCTTGATGAGATAGAAGAATTTCTAAGCGACACGAGCAAAACCTGGTAATCAGGATCAACGCCGATGGTATCCGGGCATGCTTCTTACTGGAATATACCATTAAAAAACCAATTTAATTTTAGCTTATCTTTTCCTAAATTGAATCGACCCTTTCAGCAAAAGATATAAACAACCATTCAATCATTTAATTTATATTTATTTCTTATAAATAGTCATTTAAATTTGGTATATATTTATTTTTTATACTATAACGCATTGTATTTGCACTTGAATTTTCTTGACTTCCTTGAATTTCGTACATACCTATGATGGTAATATAGCGGCTAAGTAATTTACATTACTCAATCAACCTGCTGATCATTCTTTGTCAGATCCTAAACAAATAAGTGTCTTGTTTCTTCTGTCGCAACGACTAGCCGGATTAGGGGCGACTGATCAGACCCCTGTACCTTATGTGTTTCGGTTCGTTTATTAAGATCGCCCCCCTGACATTGATTCTTAAAACCAAATTAATTGACATCCATTTTCTGAGCACATCCAATTTAAGTAAAGGAGCTTTTTCCAATGACTTTTCCGATCATCTTGGCCCATGGGGTATGTCGCTTTGATAAAATTTGGTGCGACTCATTGGAAATCAACAACACCGATGATCCAAAATTGGACAATTTGCACTACTTTAAAGGTGTTCGCACTATGCTGAAGCGCAACGGATTTATCGCCTATCATTCTAATGTCAGCTGGGCAGCAGATGTTGATACACGTGCCCAAGATCTTAAAAAAAATGTTGTGGATGTTTTGCAAAAGCAAGATTGTGAAAAGGTTAATATCATCGCGCACAGCATGGGCGGGCTGGATGCAAGGCATATGCTTTTTAATGATCGGAATTCGGGTATGATCCATAAACATGTGGCCTCAGTGACAACCGTATCGACGCCGCACAACGGCTCTCCCTTTGCAGATTGGGGCACGGAAAACTTGCCGCATGTTATTCCGGTTGCGCAAAAACTGGGGTTGGACTTGAATGCCTTCTGGGATCTGCGAACAGATCGATGCCAAGAATTTAATGCCAACACCGAGGTCATCGATTTTGAAAGTGAATGCGAAAATACGATATTGTTTCAAACGTATGCCGGCAGGCAACACTTTTGGTCTGTTTTTGATGCCCTCAAGCTATCCTTTTACATCATCGAAAAACAAGAGGGCGAAAACGATGGTTTGGTGTCGGTTGCGTCTGCCAAATGGCGTGATCCCTATTTTAAGGGCGTTTTAGAAGACTCCGACCATCTGAACGAATTGGGCTGGTGGGATCTGGCGCAAATGGTTTGTGGTGAGTCCGAGAGGGATTTGCAGAAACGGATTCACCAATTCTATCTGCAGGTGGCTGAAAAATTACCATAAAGCGGTATCAATAAAATATGAATTGCATCAATCGTTGTACGAATTAGATTAAGCTATTACTCACACGAATGTACCGCCGCTGTTACAAAAACAGGGAAAGCTCCAAGTAGGGCCTGTGGCCTTTGAATCAGGTGGCGGGGGGGCTAAAACAACGTCTCCACGAGCCGCCCTGCGACGCTCCTCGGGTGTAAGGCTGACATCCAGCGATTACCATGGACAGGGCGTCGAATGGGTGGCAAAAGATCCATTCATGCTCCTATCCTAGTCTAATTTAAGGACGTTTGCATCACCATTGGGATTTCATCACGGAGGTGTAAAACCAGTAAATCGCATTCTTATTTGTGCCGCCATAAGGCGTTCGTGCCTTGTCCGATCTTTATCAGGATATTGCATCAAACCATCTCGCCTCACATTTAGAAAGGAGGTTGCCATGTCCGTCCAAACTTTTCATGAGTTGCATGTTGTCTCTGACCTTCACTTTGGTGGTAGGCCCGGATTTCAGATATTCCGTCAAGGAGATACATTAGCCAACTTTATCAAAAATATGGCTGCCCAACCGTCCGATCGCAAAATCGGTGTCGTATTTAACGGCGATATTGTCGATTTTTTAGCCGAAGAGCCGGCATCTTATCTCGATCCCCAAGGCGCTATTGCGAAGCTAGAACGCATATTTTATGAGGATCCGGCGTTTACCGGCGTATGGTCGGCCCTCCAGGAATATGTGGCTCAACCCAACCGTCAACTGATTCTGATTCTGGGAAATCACGATGTCGAGCTTGCCCTGCCGCATGTGACCGAATGGATTCTTGAAAATCTCTCAGAGGGGGATGCGGCGGCGCGGGGGAGCATTACCACCTGTTTTGATGGCGCCGGTTTTTCCTGCATGGTGGGCAACAAAAGTGTTTTTACCATCCATGGCAATGATGTCGACATCTGGAACATGGTTGATCACAAACAGCTCCTTGATCTTTCACTCGCGATAAACATTAATGAGTTACCCCCTGACTGGGATCCAAATGCCGGAACCCGCATGGTCATCGACGTCATGAATACGGTAAAGCGCAAATATCCAATTGTGGATCTATTGAAACCAGAGGCTGAAGCGGTTGTGCCGATTCTTTTGACCATGGACCCAGGTCAGTTTAGAAAAATCGCTAAAGTTATGTCCGTCGCGGCTTATCTGACAAGGGACATGGTGCGAAACGCCTTCGAGGCGGTGCCACCTGAAGAAGAGATCACACCGGGCCCAGCCTTTGAAAACAAGGTGATGGATGATTTTTTAAAAAGATACTTTGAATATGATGCAGCCGAAGACAAGGAGGCGCCGGAACAAGATCTGGAAGGAATAGGTGCGTTTATTCCGGCCTTTTTTAGCGATAAAAAGAAAAAGGTAGAAAAATTAAGAAAGGCCCTTAAGAAAGAGCTGGAGGGCGACCCGTCTTTTGTGATCACCAACAAGGATAAAATGTTCAAAAAAATGAAGAAGGAAATAGGGTCTAAAGTTAACTATTTAATAACCGGACATTCGCACAAGGAAAGAGCGATCGCGCGAGAAGAGCCCGGCTGCTATTATTTCAATACCGGTACCTGGATCCGATTGATCCGGTTGACGGAGGATGTTTTAAAAAATTCCGAAGAGTTTGCCAGGGTATATGCAGCTTTTGAAAGCGGATCCATGGAGCAATTGGACGCGATAAACGATCTGGGGCCCGCGCATGACCAACCCCTTGTGATGCTGAGGCCTACCGTTGTATCGATCGTTGAAAAAGATGGACAAACCTATGGTGAATTAAGCCGGGCCAATAAGGACGGATCGCTTCAGCCGGTTGAAAACACCCGGCTTCCGGCTAATTAGACTATAGCTAACAAATGCACCTTTGCCCTTGGGTCTAATCAGGACAATGGGATTGAATTGTCAGGACTGTAAGGGGCATAGTCAAACATAGGGAAACCAATCGTAACACTTATGATACCCCGTGTTTTCCGTGCAGGTAAATTGGGTTAATTTGATTTTTTGGGCATCCATACCTGCTATGATTGATTTTTAAGCTTCTTTCTATCTGTTGAGGCTGCATTCATTAGGTTTTTCTTCTCTGTATATTTATAGTGGTTGTCAAAAAAACGTTCCGATTGCGGAACGCTTTTTTGCTACAACACTTATGCCGCCATCCTTTTTTTCGGAACATTAATATGACAAG
>Ga0209536_100004178_pt1 | contig 22854 bp, 24 predicted proteins | sample DeeMarSeWOR28_12_FD_187461 | JGI IMG/M metagenome (GOLD analysis project Ga0209536, IMG submission 187461) | Marine sediment microbial communities from White Oak River estuary, North Carolina - WOR-2-8_12 (SPAdes) (version 2) | ecosystem: Environmental > Aquatic > Marine > Intertidal zone >... | reverse complement strand
GGAAGATGGCGAACTGTGGAAGATCACCGGCAATGCCGGGGACCTGCACAGCGGCGGCCGCCTCTGCACACGGGGTACCGGTGGACCGGGTGCCTATCTCGATCCCGACCGGCTCAAGCAACCGCTCATGCGGGTGATCGTGGACGGCCGGCAGACCTTTCGCGAGACGTCGTGGGACGTGGCGCTCGACTTCATCGCCGACAAGATGAAATCGATCGCCGCGACCTCCGGCCCCGAGCGGATGCTCATGCTGAACCACGGCGCCGGCAGCAGCCACTTCCGCCATCTGCTGCGCGCCTACGGCTCGGACAGTCGCGCCGAACCGGCGTTCGCACAGTGTCGCGGCCCCCGCGACGTCGGCTTCAGTCTGACGTTCGGCGAGTCGGCGAGCTCGCCGGAGCGGACCGACATGGCCAATTCCCGCTGCATCGTGCTGATCGGTTCTCACATCGGCGAAAACCTGCACAACGGGCAGGTGCAGACACTCGCCGAGGCGCTCAACCGCGGCGTGACGCTGATCACCGTCGATCCGCGCTTCTCGGTGCCGGCGAGCAAGTCGAAATACTGGCTGCCGATCAAGCCGGGCACCGACATGGCCCTGCTGTTGTCGTGGATGAACGTGCTGATCACGGAGGAGCTGTACGACAGGGACTACGTCGAACGCTACACGGTGGGCTTCGAACAGCTCGCCCGGCACGTGCGCGATTACACGCCCGAGTGGGTTTACCTGGAAACGGGTATCAAGCCGGACGTGATCCGCCGGACCGCGCGCGAGATGGCGAAGGCCGCCCCGGCGACCGTCGTGCACCCGGGCCGCCATGCGGTCTGGTACGGCGACGATACGCAACGCAGCCGGGCGATCGCGATGCTGAACGCCCTGCTCGGGTCGTGGAACCGCGAAGGCGGCTTTTTCATCCCGGAGAAAGTCAGCTTGCCGGAGTACCCGCTGCCCGCCTACCCGAAACCGAAAGCCAGGACGGCGGATGCGTACCCCGGCAAATGGCCGTTTGCGGGGCAGGGCGTTACTAACGGCGTCATCGATGCCTCGATCGGCGACGACGCATTCTTCAAGGGCTGGCTGGTTTACGGCACCAACCTGCCGCAGACGATCCCGGGCGTCGGCGCGAAGCTCGAGGCCGCGGCGAATTCACTGGAGCTCGTGGCCGTCGTGGAGACCATGCCCTCGGAGATGACCGGCTACGCGGACGTGATCCTGCCCGAGTGCACCTACCTGGAGCGCTACGACGATCTGCGCAACTCGGCCGAGCGGCATCCGTCACTGGCGTTACGCATGCCGGCCTTCGAGCCGAAGTACGACAGCAAGCCCGGCTGGTGGATTGCCAAGCAGCTCGGCAAGCGCCTCGGGCTGGATGACTACTTCCCGTGGAATGACTACGCCGAGAAACTCGACTGGCAGCTCCAGCAGGTCGGCAGCTCGCTGCAGGAGATGCGAAAGATCGGCGTCAGGAATTACCCGCGCAAGCGGCCGCTCTACATGCCCGAAGACGGGCGTGCGGTGTTCCGGACGCCGAGCCGCAAGATCGAGCTCTACTCGCAGCAACTGGCGGACAAGGGCTTCGACCCGATGCCGGTCTACACGCCACCGGACCCGGTTCCGCAGGGCTTCTACCGGCTCAATTACGGGCGCATGCCGGCGCACACCTTTGGCAAGACGGTAAACAACCCGCTGCTGTTCCAGCTCTCGCCCGAGAACCAGGTATGGGTCAATCCGCTGGTCGCGAACGAGTGGTCGTTGAAGAACGGCGACTACGTGCGTCTCGGCGGGACCAATGGTGTGGTCAGCAACAAAGTCAGGGTTCGGGTCACCGAGCGGATCGGCCCGGACTCGGTGTTCATGGCGCACGGCTTCGGTCACAAGTCCAAACGGCTGCGACTCGCTGCCGGCGTTGGCGCCGACGACTCCGAGTTGATGGGCAATATCAAAATCGACCCCATCATGGGCGGTACCGGCATGCGCGCGAACTTCGTGACGTTCGTCAAAGAGCGATCCTCCGGAGATCACTGATGACACGTTTTGCCATGGTGATCGATACCCGGACCTGCATCGGCTGCGGCGACTGCGTCGTCGCGTGCAAGACCGAGAACAGGGTGCCGGACGGGCTGAACAGGGACTGGGTGGTCGAGGCCACCAGCGGAAAGTACCCGCAGCTGAAGACGGAGTTCCGCTCGGAACGCTGCAACCATTGCTCCAATGCAACCTGCGTGACGCTGTGCCCGACCGGCGCCAGTCATTACTGGTCGGGCACCAACATTGTGCTCGTCGACCCCGACATGTGCACCGGGTGCAAGGCGTGCATTGCTGCCTGCCCGTACGACGCGCGCCTCGTGATGCACCCGGACGGCTACATCGACAAGTGCACCTTCTGCCATCACCGCGTCAGGGAAGGCCTCGACCCGGCCTGCGTGTCGAGCTGCCCGACCCGCTGCATGCATTTCGGTTCGCTCGACGATCCGGGTAGCGAAGTAAGCCGGCTGCTGAAGACGCGCGAGTACAAGGTTCTGAAGCCGGAGACCGGCAACGAGCCCAACGTCTACTACCTGGTCTGAGGGCCGCGGACGATGAAAGAAGAACTGTTTGTCACCGCGCGCAGCAACGCGCTCATCGACCCGGGCCTGCACATCTGGACCTGGGAAGTCGCGATGTACCTGTTCCTCGGCGGGCTTACCGCCGGCGTCATGGTGTTCGCGGCGTACATGACACTGCTGAAGAAGGATGACGAGGCACCGTTCGCCGCCACGAAGCTCGCATTGCTCGCGCCCATCGTGCTGTCGCTCGGCATGACGACCCTGTTCCTGGACCTGGAACACAAGCTGTTCGTGTTCCGTTTCTACACGGCATTCAAGGTGCTGTCGCCGATGTCCTGGGGCGCGTGGATCCTGGTCGTCATCTACCCGGTCTCGATCCTGCAGATACTGTCGACGCTGCGCAGCGGCTATCCGCAGATTGCGCCCTGGGCGGATCGTGTTGCCGTCGGCAAGTGGCTGCTCGACTGGTGCGAGGCGCATCGGCGGCATATAGCGATGGTCGCCATACCGTTCGGCATCGCGCTGGGCATTTACACCGGTATTCTCCTGAGCGCATTCAGCGCCCGGCCGTTCTGGAATTCCGGAGTGCTCGGTCCCCTGTTCCTGGTGTCCGGGCTATCGACCGCAGCGGCGCTCGTGGCGCTCGTCGCGCGGCAGCACAGCGAGAAGGTGTTGTTCACGCGTATCGACCTGGTTTTGATCGCCGCCGAACTTGCGCTGGTCGCGCTCTTCATCATCAATCTCGCAAGCGGCACGGAGCAGCAGCTCGTCGCGCTGGACAGCATCATGAGCGGCCCGTATACCTTCGTCTTCTGGGTGCTGTTCGTCGGCGTGGGACTGCTGGTTCCGTTGCTGCTCGAGCTCCTGGAGATCCGCGGTATCGCGCGCCGCGTCGCGATCATCGCGCCGGTGCTCGTGTTGCTCGGTGGCTACGTGTTGCGCCAGGTCATGATCGACATTGGGCAGGAAAGCACGTGGACCCGCTACGACACCCAGTATAATGCGGAACTCATGCAGCGACTGCACGATTGACGGGCGCGCAAATCAACTCGAATACGACAGACGAGAGGCATATGCAAATACGACTTCATACGATCCTGCTGACGGCGCTTGCGGCGACGCTCGCCGCCTGCGGACAGCCGCCGGAGACCGGCACCCGGGTGTCCTACATGGACGTCGCGCAATCCGCGGCACGCGAGGAGGATCGCGTCAGCGTCGAGCAGCTGGCCGAATGGCTGATCGAAGAGCGCAAGGACTTCGTGCTCATCGACGTTCGCTCGCAGGACGAATTCACGCAAGGCAAGATCCACGAAGCACGCAACCTGCCGCTTGCCGAACTTGTCACGAGCGAGACGATCGCCACGCTGCCGTCCGACCGGAAGATCGTCGTGTATTCCAACGGCTCCGAGAACGCTGCCAAGGCAGCCACGATGCTGCGCCTGGCGGGACTCGATGCGCACCTCGTGACCGGCGGCTACAATGCGTGGCACCAGCGCATTCTGAACCCGGATATTCCGGCCGAGGAACTCGACGGGGAAAGCCTGCAGGTCTCCGCGCAGCGCGCCTATGCCTGTTATTTCGTCGGCGATCGCGGCGAAGGCGCGGCGGAACGCCTGGAACCCAAACCTTTCGAGCCGCCGGTGTTCACGGAAGAAGAGCAGGGCGATGCGCCGCCGTTGCCGCCGGTCGGCGAGGAATCCTGCTAGCCGCCTGGGCTGTCTTCAAGAGCTTGCTAGTCCTCCGCCGGGGGTAACGCATCGATTGCGGCGCCGCGGATCGACCGCATTTCCGCCGCGTTGAAAGGCCGCTGGCCGGGCACGGGCGCCAGGCCGCCGAGCGAGCCGTCGCGGTTCGTCCAGGCATCCGCGGGGAGCCCGTCCTCGAGAAGATCGCCACCGCTCCCGAGTCCGAGTGCCCTGCCCGAACGATGGCAGGACTCGCAGGTGCGCGACGCGCCGGTCGTATGCGGCGACAGCGGCGCGAACCGGCGCACGAACTTCTCCTCGTCCCAGTCCGGATGGGCGACGGTCATGATCATGCCCGGGACGAAAGCTTCGACCTCGTCGCGTTCATTGACGCCGAGCGCTGGCAGCGCATTGTCCGCGTGCCAGAACCTGTCCGACCAGCGCCCGGGCGTGACCGCCCTGTCGACGTGATCCCACTGTTCGCCGCCGGGGTCGTATTCCATGTGGCAGCCGAAACACTGCGGCGCCCACTGGCTGTGGCAGGCAGCACAGGCAAGCCGTTCGTGTGAGCGATCCTCGCCGTGATGCGGCGGCGAGGCATCCGGGATGCGCAGCACGCGCCCCGTGTTCTTGGTGTGCAGCCACGCGCCCTCGGCACGCAGTTCGATGTGCCACAACGGCGTGCCGTTTCTCGCCGTTGCGAGGAATCGTGTTGCAGCACTCGCGGCGAACGGCACGTGTTTCTTCATGCTCGCGAGTTCCGGCGGCCAGTCGCGCATTGCCACCCGGGCGTTGCCGTTGTCGTGGCAGTCGCTGCAGGCGATATCCACGGCTTCGCGCTGGTGAGCCGCGTCGCCGGCGGCGGCCATCAGCCCGACGCTGGTGTGGCAGTCGATGCAACTCATGCCGGCGCGATAGTGTACGTCCGCGGGCAGCCGCTCCACCGGGCGGCCGTCGGCCAGCCGTAATGCAGGCAGCGCGTTCGGGTCCTCCGGGGGCGGGATTTCCGCGAGCCCCACATAGCTGAGCGAAATTCGCCCGGAGCGGGAGTGACAGCCGAAGCAGCGGCCGTCGTCGACGCGGGTTGTCAGTGCAGGGTGGGCATTCTCCGGGTAGTCGTTGACGTGGCACGCAAGACAACCGCCACCGCGGTCGCGTGTCGCGTCGAGCGCGTGTGCCCGCTTCGGCTGGCCGAGATGACAGCTCGCACACTGCTTGCGGAGCATCGAATCGGCGACGCTGTCGCCCAGCGACTGGAAACCTGCAGGTTCTCCGCTGCCGTGCGAACCGTCGATGACGCTGCGGGTCTTGCGAACGATGCCGCGACCCGTGTGCATCAGGTTGCCGGCGACACCTTTCACCCGGTTGCCGTGACAGCTGCCGCAGGTGCGCTCTGCGGACGCGAGATCGCCCGGGAATGCGATCAGGCCCCGGTGGGCCGCGTCCTCGATCGCAGCCGCCGGGTTGCCGCCGTGGCAGGCGGAACAGTTGTCCGCCGCGAATGCGTGCGCCGCATTGAAACCCGTTTGCTCGGCCGCATGGCACGTCACGCAACCGTTGCCGGCAGCAGGCGAATCGTCGGCATGCCCTTGCCCCGATAGCGGTGCGAGAACCAGCAGAGTGAGCGCGAGGCGATGCAGCATAGGCCGGGTACTTTAGCAGAGCGGCGCGGGTGCTTCGGCGTGTGACGCGGTGGAATGCTCTGGTAAAGTTGCCGCTGCAACCATTCCGACCGGAGCCCGAAGCATGAATAGAATCATCCTCGCCTGGCTGATACTGACGCTGTCCTGTGCGACCTACGCGGAGGAGCCGCGGCGCCTCAGCGCCGAGGTCCTGTGGGAGTTGTCGCGGATCGCAACGCCCGTCGTTTCACCGGGCGGCAAGCGCGTCGTCGTGGCCGCGACGACCTACCCGGAGAAGGAAGACCCGGAGAAGACCTACCAGCCCGAGACGCGGCTCTGGTTGCTCGGCACGGGACCCGAGCGGGAGCAACGCCCGCTCACGGCCGAGGGTGGGCAGGCGAGCGAACCCGTGTTCTCGCCCGACGGATCGCGCCTCGCGTTCGTCGGCAAGCGTAACGACGACGACACCGGGCAGCTCTACGTGCTGCCGATGAACGAGCCGGGCGAGGCCGTGAGGCTGACGGACGTACCCACCGGCGTAACGGCGCCGAGATGGGTCGGGGAGTACGTCTATTTCGTTTCCAGTGTGTGGCCTGACAAAACCTTCGACGAGATGGCGGAGAAGATCGAGGCGGACAAAGACAGCAAGCTGTCCGCGAAGGTCTGGAACGAGATGCCGTATGCCTACTGGGACCAGTGGCTAGACGAGGAACGGCAGAATCACCTGTTCCGCATCCCGGCCGCCGGCGGCGAGGTCGAATCCCTGACGCTCGACACGAAGCTGCAGTTGCCGCGCACCAGCGCCGGTACCGATGATTACGACGTATCGCGCGACGGCAAGTGGCTGGCTCTCGTTGCCAACAGTCGTACCGAGGGCGTGTACCCGGACCGGGACGTCTTTCTCATGAAGATCGGTTCGAAGGAACCGACAAACATCACCGCGGACAACGATGCGCCCGACGGCAGTCCGATGTTCGCCCCCGACGGCCGGTCGCTCGCGTACACGCGCCAGGCTATTGCGGGATTCTACGGCGACCAGGAGAAGCTGATGGTTCGCGAGCTCCGTTCGGGCAAGACGACGATGCTGCACGAGAGCTGGGATCGCTCGGCGTCCGGGCTGGTATGGGCGCCGGACTCCAGGGGGTTCTATGGCGCTATCGACGATGCCGGCACGCGCCGCGTGTATTACCTGCCGATCAAGGGTGCACCGAAGCCCGTCACCGGACCGACTGATTTCGACGGCCTCAGTGTCGCCGACGACGGTACCCTTGTGGCCCGCAACCAGAGCGCCGTGTATCCGCCGCGCGTGGTGCTCGTGTCGACCAGGGGCAAGGCTGTGGATCGCCTTGATCATTTCAACGACGGTGTGCTTGCCGATGTGGACATGGGCACCTACGAGTCAGTCACCTACACGGGCGCCGACGGAAAGGAGATCCAGATGTGGGTGCACTATCCGCCGGGCTTCGATTCGACCAAGCAGTACCCGCTGCTGCTGGCGATCCACGGCGGGCCGCACGGGGCGATTACGGACGTCTTTCATTTTCGCTGGAACTCGCAGACGTTCGCCTCCTGGGGATACGTCACTGCCTGGCCGAATTTTCACGGCTCGTCCGGCTTCGGGCAGGAGTTTGCCGATTCGATCAACCCGGACTGGCTGACCAAACCGTACGCCGACGTCATTGCGGCAGCCGAGTGGCTGGCGGAGAAGCCGTGGATCGACTCGGAGCGCATGGTCGCGGGCGGTGGCAGCTACGGCGGCTACCTGTCCTCCGTGCTGCTCGGCAAAGAGCACCCGTTCAACGCCCTCGTGATACACGCCGCGGTCTACGACATGTACGCACAGACCTCGGCCGACTTCGCGGTCCACGACCAGCGTTTCGGGCCGTACTGGGAGAACCCCGATATCTACAACGAGATATCGCCGCACCTGTACGCGGCGGCGTTCAAGACGCCGAGTCTCGTCATCCACGGGCAGAATGACCTGCGCGTGCCGGTGGGCCAGGCTTTCTCGCTGTTTCGAGCACTGCAGACCAACGGGGTGCAATCGCGCCTGGTGTACTACCCGGACGAGAATCACTGGATACTGACGCGGGAGAATTCCCTGCACTGGTACGGCGAGGTGCGGAACTGGGTCGAGCGCTTCGCGGCGCCCGGGCCGCGCTGACAGACGCGCGGAAATCCCCAGGAAAAAATCTGCCAGTTTTCAACGGTTAAGCAATTTCCGCGTAATTTCCGGGACCTGTTTTCCGATCGAATGCGTCTTTCCCCGTAACTGCACTGCGAATGGCGCAGTCACGGCAAATTCGAAACGAAACTCTACGGGAGACAAGGCGATGTCAGAGAATAAGAAACTGGTAGTGGTAGTGACCAACGGCTTTAACGACGAGCGCTCGTCAGTCGCCTGGAGCGTTGCGAACGGCGCGATCGGCAGCGACATGCAGGTCACCATGTTCCTCGTCAGTTCGGGCGTCGACTGGGTCCGCAAGGGTGCTGCCGACCATGCACGACTCAATCCGCTGGATCCGCCTGTGAAGGACATGATCCAGACGGTGATCGACAATGGCGGTAGGATTCTCGTGTGCCCGCCCTGTGCCGGCGTTCGCGGCTACGAGAAGGAAGACCTGATCGACGGCGTGACGCTCGCCGGCTCGGTTGCGATGCTGGACGAGGTTCAGCAGGGTGCGGCCACGCTGACATTCTGAACATGCTTGCCGCCGCGATTGTTATGACAGACCACGAAGATCCAAAGACCTTCTTCAGTCGCGGCATCGAGGAAAACATGGATGCCCTGTACGGCACGGCGCTGCGCCTGGCGAGATCAGGCGCGGACGCCGAAGACCTCGTGGCGGAGGCCGTATCCAGGGCCTGGTCGGCAATCGAGACGCTGCAGGACAGGCAGCGCTTCCGTCCATGGTTGTTTCGCATCCTGCACAATTGCTTCATCAGCAATTACCGCCGCGAGGTCGTTCGTCCCACCGAGGAAGCGCTCGGCGCCGATGAAGACGAGGAACTGGCCGCGCTGCTGAACGAGCAGCCGGACGAATTCCTGGTCTGGTGGGCGAATCCCGAGCGCGAGTTTTTCAACGACATGCTCGGCTCCGCCATCACGGCGGCGATCGATGATTTACCCGATGCGTTTCGTGCGACGATCGTGCTGGTCAACGTGGAAGGGTTGACCTACGACGAGGCGGCGGAAGCACTGGGCGTGCCGTCCGGTACGATCCGCTCGCGGATGAAGCGCGGCAGGACTCTTTTGCAAAAGGCGCTGTGGCGCCAGGCCCGTGACGCGGGGATCACCGCGCGGACCGACACCCAAAGGCAATGAACATGAACAGCGACAAGAAATCTCACGGCAAGGACGATATCGGCTGCCTGGGTGCGATAGAGGCGTTTTACGCCTACCTCGACGGCGAACTGTCCGAACCGCAAGCGATCGAGGATTTCGAACATCACATGAGCCATTGCCGCAGCTGCTTCTCGAGAGCCGAGGTCGAAAGGCTGCTGAACCGGCGCATGCGCGAGACCGGCACGGCGAAAGCGCCCGACGAGCTCAAGGACCGGGTGCGCCGCCTGCTGGACGAGTTCTAGGCGGCTGTCATTGCGGCGGCGTGAAATAGAGCTGTAGCAGCATTGCGACGTGCGCCAGCGAGTGCGCGATGATTACGATCCAGAGATTGCGGCCGCAGAGCAGGTACGCAGAACCCCACACGGCGCCCATGATGGCGGTGACGAAGATGCCGCCGATGCCCCACTGGAAGTGCACGCTGCCGAAAACCAGCGCCTGGATGAGAACGGCGATAACCGGGGCGCCCCTCGTTCCCGCCAGCACGTGCATGAGCCGTTCGATCAGGAAGCCGCGGTAAAGAATCTCTTCCGGTATCGCAGCCGTCATCGGTAACACGAGGGCAAGCGAAATTGCGGCCCCGAGGTTGCCTCGCACGTAGTCGTAGCGCGACATGTCCGGCTGCGGCAAATCGACAAATGACGCAACGAGCAGTGGAGCCGCGTTCTGGGCCACGACGAAGGCCGCGAAGATCGCGAGTGCCCAGACGGGGACGGTTGCCCAGCGCCGCGGGCGCCGGAAGCCGAGATCGGCGAGCGTCCCGCCGCGGAACAGCGTAAGCGCCACCGCTGCGACGGCCCCAGCAAGTACGGCAATGACGCCACGGGCTTCTTCGCCCCACGGCAGTAAGTCCGCGGCGGCCATCTCGCCAAGGAAGGCGAGTATGGAAACCAGCGCGACGATTGCGATATCGGAGCCGGGGGATTGTTTGCCAATAACCATGTTATTTATTAAAATAACAGTGTTATATGGTTACCGTCAATACACGTGAACGCATCAAGACGGCTGCGCTGCCGCTGTTCGCCGAGCGGGGTTACGCGGCGACGTCGATCGCGGCGATCGAGACGGCGGCCGGGCTCGCGCCCCGCGCCGGCGCCTTCTACCGGCATTTCCCGAGTAAGGAGGTCTTGTTCGAGGAGCTGGCGGAGGAGCGCATCACGGAGACGCCCGGCGAATTCGACTTCGAGGGACTGCGTGCGTTCGGGGACACGCGCGCCGAGCTGGTGGCGCTGGCGCGGCAGTTCGAGAAAGCGGCACAACGCCAGAAGCCCTACCTGCGCCTCATCGAGGAAGCCAGGCTGACCGAATCCGGTCGGTCGTTCGAACGCCGGGCGAACGACGCGATGCTGGGGGCGCTCATGGACTGGGCCGGCGCCAAACCGGCCGCGCGAGGACTGGATGCCCCTCGTCTCGCTGCGCTGACGATGCAGATTTTCGGGGGCTGGCTGTTTTATCTCGCGAAACGCCAGCAGGACGTCGATCTCCCGGCGATCGATCGCGATACGCTGCTCGAGGACTGGGCGAGCCGGTGGTCGAACCTGCTGGACCAAGGATCATGAGGTCATTGACCGTTGCGTCAATCGATCTGGACGTTTCGGCGCGGGGCTGGAAGATTACGTCGCTTCGCTTCGCTTCGGAGCCAGGGCCATCTTCGGACCCGACGTCGACGGCTGGGGGCTGATAATCGGCTACGGGCTCTGAGCGGTAGCTGTTATTCCCTGGGTTCGCCGGCTTTCGAAGCCATGTCGATCGCCACCTGTTGCAGTATGGCCCGAAGCAAGGCGAGATGCGGGAACTGTGCGTCGAGTCCACGGTGCGCAAGCAGGGGCGAGTCGTCCTCGATATCGAGTGCGACCGCCCAGTGGTCCGCGTGCACATAGCCGAGCAATGTGGATCCCGGTATCAATGCGTCGCGCGCCAGTAGCTGGCCGTCGTTGCGGCGATCCTGCTTCAGCAGCGTTTTCCAGGACGGTACCAGCGCCCTGGCAACCCGGTCCCGGGTAGTGAATGCCGCGATCGAGTAGTAATCGACGTACCCCGGCAATTCGTTGTCGCGAACCCAGGTCCTGCGAATTTCGGTGCGGAGGCTGTGTACGACATCGCCGTCGCCCGGCGGGCAATGTCCCGATGGCAGGTGCGAGAACAGGAATTCGTAGAGGCCGTCGTACTCGTCCGCGAGGGGCGAGCCGCCAACGGATCCTGCCACACTCACAACCGCGTCGACTTGTCGCGCGGCGTCGGGAAAATCAACGAGGAACTGCAGGATATCGCTGGTCCCTTTCGAGTACCCGACGAGCACGAGCGGAGCCTGCGGCCGAACCGGCAATGTGTCGAGGTACTCGGCAATTTCCCGAGCGTTGTGTTCTGTTCCCGATCGCCCGCCTACGACGATCGTATCGATACTTATCCCGCTGTCACGAAGGTTGGGGAGCGCCGAACCGAACGGCAGCGCCTCGTCGCCGAAGCACTCACTGAAAGCGCCAGTCACCAGTAATACCTGCATCGCAGGCCAGGGAAGCGGTTGTGGCGGCGCAATTGCTGCCGGTTCGTCGCCGAGCCGGTGCAGCCAGAAATCGCAGGGCACCGGCGTCCCCGGCTCTTCCGGGTACGCCTCGAGAAATTCACAGAAAAGCGGCCGGAACCGGCCCCTGCCGTCCACCACGCCTGCCGGAGCGTCCGCCGCCAGGTGCGGCGATGGTGCGCGCCGCAGCTCGTCGCCGGTGGGCAGCGACACGCACCCGGACAGCGCCAGGCCCGCCGAAACGGCAAGCGCGAGCGCTCGAAACGCAAGGTGGCACTGGAGGGGCATGTCTTATCCGGGGTCCCTGATTTACTGCGGCAGCGCGCTCATCCGGGCGCGCGATGAGGTGGATTCTATCCTGACAGGGCGCCCGGGTCCGTATTTGCCTCGATTGCGCCGCGGTGCGCCGTCGCTCAAAGTGGACGATGAGACCCTGTATGCCCCTGCGGGCAGAGGAGGCAGGTATGGCTGTCATCAACATGCTGATCATCGGGGCACTAATAGCGACTGTCGTGGTCCTTACGCTGGGCTTGCGTTCCATGTCGCGGGGCGGTGCCTATGATGCGGAACATGCCGAGAAATTCATGTGGGAGCGCATTGCGCTGCAGTCGCTGGTCGTCGTTTTGCTGATCGCAGCGGCCATACTGCTGAACGCCTGACCCACGACATCACGGCGCGATCGGGCGCCTCCGCAGCGACGCCGCTGCGGGCAACGAGACTGCGTTAGACTCGGGGTCTCGGAGTCCCTGGCGCGCGCAGCATGAATCTCAGTCAATTCGAAACCGTCATCCGGGAGACCATGAGCGGACTCCCGGAGTGGGTGCAGCATGCACTCGACAACATCGAAATCCTCGTGCTGGACGAAGCCGACGAAGACCTGGACCCGGACGGGCAGGGGCTTCTCGGGCTATACGTGGGGATGCCGCTGCCGGAACGCGGCGTCGATTACGCGGGCGAACTGCCGGACGTCATCTATATATTCCGCCTGCCGCACCTGGAGCTGGGCCTGCCTCCGGGCGAACTCGAGGAGGAAATCGCCCGGACGCTGATCCACGAAGTCGCCCATTATTTCGGTATTGACGACGATCACCTCGACGAGATCGGCTGGGGCTGATTCGGGACTGTGGTTGCGCTGAGCGACTCGTACTCGATGAGCACAGCCTTCGACTTGATGTCGTCGTCTTCGCTGTAGACGATCATCACGGGTGCGAAATCCAGCGCTTCGGCGCAGTGCAGTGACCAGCTCTTGTTCTTGTTGTCGGACGAATATCGGATTTCGACGGTCTCGTAATTGCCGAGCGGCGTTTTCACAGTCTTGCCGGGAAGGACCTCGAACTCGAAGTCGCGCCAGCGGGCCCTGTCGAATACCGAGATCGCCGTCATGCTCGCGCCGGTGTTCATTGCAAGCATCACCGCGACATGGGCCGAAATGCGATTGTGCCCGTTCGGGCGCATCGGCTCGTCAACCTCCCTGTCCTTGTATATGCCGGTCACGCGTCCCGGTGGGGTGTCGAACAGGTACTCCGTTTTACGCGTCGGGTCGGCTATCGTGTCCGTGCTCCTGTAATCGAGGGGCGTCAGGATGCCGTCCTCGATCTGCAGCGACGTCGTTTCGACGATGCTGCCGCTTCTGAACAGTTTCACGATCCCGCGCGGGGTCAGCGACGTTTCGTATATGTAGCCGGTATCGTCTTCTCGCCGTAGCTCCAGCGTCATATCACCGCGCAGGATTCCGTAGCTGACCTTGTAGGTGGCACTGAAAAGAGGCACGGGCCCTGCATCGGAAACCCCCGCCAGAAACAAAAATGAAATCAACGTGATGCAACGGCCGGCAAACTCGCATACGCTACGTACTTTTGGGTATTCCACGGCGTTCATCGTCCGGTTAGAAAGGAGTCGGAGGCGCAACTTGGATCTGCGACGCATAATTATAGCGCTGACTTTACTGCTGATGAGTGTTTCGGCATCGGCCGGCGACGTGGACGTGTTCGAGCTCCGCAACCTGCACCCGTTCCTGCATGTCTACGGCTTGCCGCCGGCGCAGCAGGCGGCGCTGGCCGAAGCTGGAAAATCCGATTATGCGCTCACCTTCACGGTCGTGAACAACTCCGAATTCAGAGACACAGACCCCGAGTCGATCGTGCTCGACGGCGAGACCTATCTTGCCGATTTCCGGTGGCGGCGCCGGGTGCACGAGCGGCTCGAGATTGGCGTGGATGTGCCGCTGGTAAAGCACTCTCCGGGGGTACTCGACCGGGTAATTTACGATTGGCACGATTTCTGGGGAATCTCCAATTCCAAGCGCGGGGCGCCGCACAACCAACTCGATTATTTCTATGAGAACCAGGGATCCGTGCAGCAACAGTTGACGTCCTCGAGTTTTGGCGTGGGTGATGTCCAGCTGTCTGCGGCCGTGCCGCTCGCCAGCGGTAGCGGAGCCGGCTCGCGGCACGTGACAATTCGATTCAGTGTGAAGTTGCCAGCGGGCGACTCCGATGAGCTCCTTGGCAGTGGCGCTACGGATGTGGCGCTCGGCGTCTATGCGCAGGATTCGGGTCAGCTGCTCGGTCGGGAACTTGCCTATCTCGGTTTCGCCGGCATACTTGCGCTCGGGGACGGCGACATACTCCCGGCGCAGCAGAAGAGTGCCGTGCCGTTTGGCGGGCTCGCGGCAACGTGGCACGCGACCGAGCGGTTCGGCATCACTGCGCAGCTACAGGCACAGGGCGCTTATATCGATAGCGATCTCGATGAGTTGGGCGGCAGCTCGATTCAACTGACGGTAGGAGGCGCCTATCGCTGGCCCAGTCGGGGTGTTGCGGTCAGGTTTGCGCTCGTGGAAGACGTCATATCCGATGCGGCGCCGGACTTCGCGCTTTATTTCGGCGTGCACGTGACCGGCGGTCGCTAAAGCGGTTTGCTATGAGAAAAGAAGTGAAACAGATGATCCTCGCCGCGATGGTGCTGACTGCCCTGATCGCCCCCGCGGCCCCTGCGTTGGGTAGCGAGGACGACGCCGAACCGCCGGAATCGCTTGCCGAACCCGAGGTACTGCCGGACGGAGCCGGATTGTGGCGTGACACCAAGTATTTCTTCGGCTACCAGTTCGGCGCGATCGCGATTCTCTATTTGATGCCGGAGAGCGTCAGCGGCTGGAGCGACGAGCAGAAGAAGGATTACAGCATCTCCGTCTGGTGGGAAAAGACGACCCACCCAGAGAACGATTCCGATGACTTCTATATTAATTACATCCTGCACCCTTACTGGGGAGCCTCGTATTTCGTGCGGGCGCGCGAGCGCGGCTTCAACAACTGGCAGTCATTCGGATACTCCACGCTTCTTTCGACCCTTTTCGAGTTCGGTGTCGAGGCAGGGGCCGAGCCGCCGTCGAAGCAGGACCTGTGGGTGACGCCCGTGATCGGCTCGATGGTCGGACTTTATTTCATGCACCTGCGGGACAATGTGCGCGAGCGCGATTCCGAGCGCGGTTTCCGTTCGACCGGGGACAAATGGATCTGGGTGCTGACGGATCCGCTGGGCTCGCTGAACCAGCAGTTCGACAAGTGGTTCGGCTGGGACACGGAAGTCGAACTCCGCCCCTACCGCATGCAACTGGACGTCGAGCAGCTCGGCGACAGCAAGCCCGCAGGCCGCGAGGAGAAAGATTACGCCTACGGCCTGCAGCTGCAGGTGCGCTGGTAGCTTGCTACCTGCTCAGCGGGCCGCCCTGAGCAGTCTCGAATCGACTTCGAATTTCGAGCCGTCCAGCGCCTGCAGGTTGACCTCCCACACTTCCTCGTCGGGGATCTGGGTGCGCTCGAGCCCCGGCAGTTCGCGCTCGTCGTCGACCTGCAGCCCCCAGATGCGGACATGCCGCACCCCGGCTACCGGGATCCGTTGCGTGTCGAATCGCGCACGCAGGTTTGCGTCGACATCGTCCCGGGCCCAAATCGCATAACCGCATTCCGCGATCTCGGCAACCTCGGCCGGCATATTCCTGGCGACTGAATCTGTCATCGATTTCACCTCCAGTGAGGATCGTAGATTTGATCCGGACCCCTCGATATCCGTACTTATGCCAATCCCGGGCACGGCCTGCAAGTCCGTCTCAGGTCGAGCCACCACGGATGGATGAACGCAAAACAATTGCGATAACGCAACTATTGTGATAGCGTAAGTGTCATGTTGTTGAGTCACCGCACAATCCTGCACCTCCGCAAGGGCGGCGCTTTCTAGCGCCCGCGACCGCCGTGTCGCGTCCCGTTTTGGGACGTTGTCGAAGCACCCGAACGTCAATTCACACCTGAATACCCGAGGAGGTCGGATCATGACTATCAAACTTCCCACGCTTCCCTACGAAATGGACGCGCTGGAGCCACACCTATCCACAGAAACCATGGAGTTCCACTACGGCAAGCATCATCTCGGCTACGTGGACAAGCTCAACAAGCTCATCGAGGGCACGCGTTTCGAGGGTCTGCCGCTGGAGCAAATTATCATTTCTGCACGCGAACAGGCGGAGATCGACGTCCTCAACAATGCGGCCCAGGCATGGAACCATGCTTTTTTCTGGCAGTGCCTGTCGCCGAAGGGCCAGTCCGAGCCCGTCGGCAGGATTCGCGACCTGATCGAAGACGAGTTCGGCGGTATCGACAAGTTCAAGGAAGATTTCCGGGCGGTAGCGACATCGCAGTCCGGTAGTGGCTGGACCTGGCTGGTGCTGGATTCCGGCAAGTTGCGAATCATGAGCACGAGTAACGCAGATTCGCCCATCGGTACCGACATGACCCCGCTCCTGACGCTCGACGTGTGGGAACACGCCTACTACCTCGACTACCGGAACGAACGCGCACGCTACGTTGACGCATTTCTCGACAGGTTGATCGACTGGAAATTCGCGCTGGACAACGTGCAGGTGGCAGAGAAGGGCACGGCCAAGCCGTCCGGCCCGAAACACACCGCCAGGGCGGCATGACCCGCCGGGCGACCACAACGGTCCGCTGCTGAGGCTGTATAATATTGCAACCTTTCAGCCGCGCGGTCTGTTACAGCGAGACGACCACCCCGAAAAGGGTGGTCGTCTTTATTTATCGCCGGGATTTTGAATGCACAACCTCGACCTGGTAGTCCTGAGTGCGATATTCGTGGCCGGGTTCGCCTGCCAGTGGATCGCATGGCGAATCAAGCTTCCGTCGATCCTGTTCCTCCTGCTGACGGGAATTCTCGCCGGCCCGGTGATGGGCTGGCTGAACCCGGATGAACTGCTCGGCGATCTCCTTACGCCGGTAGTGTCGATTGCCGTAGCAATCATTCTCTACGAGGGCAGTCTCACCCTGAAACTGTCCGAGATCCGCGGGCACGGCGCGGTAGTGAGAAATCTAGTCACAGTCGGTGTTGTCATCACGTGGTTTGCCGCGACCCTCGCGGCGCACGTGGTCCTCGGCTGGGACATCTATCTCGCGGCGTTGTTCGGCGGCATCGTTACCGTCAGCGGACCCACGGTCATCATGCCGCTGCTGCGTACGATCCGGCCGACACGGGCCGTGTCGAACGTGCTGCGCTGGGAAGCCATACTCGTCGACCCGCTCGGCGCCATCCTCGCGGTCATCGTTTTCGACTTCATTGTGGTATCCCAGTCTGCCGCCGGCGTCGGCCAGGTGCTGGGTACCCTCGCGATCATCGTCCTTACAGGCACGATCCTCGGGATCGTCGCGGGCTATTCATTCGGGGTCGTCCTGCGCAGGCACTGGGTTCCCGACTACCTGCGCGACTACATGGCACTTGCTTCCGTCCTGCTGGTCTTCGGCGTCTCCGAAGCGGTCCACGCGGAGACCGGCCTGCTGGCCGTGACGGTAATGGGCGTCTGGCAGGCCAACATGCGCGGCCTGGATCTCGAGGACATCCTCGATTTCAAGGAGAGTCTTGCGATGGTGCTGGTCGCCGGTCTCTTCATCCTGCTCGCCGCCAGAATCGAACTCGCGTCCCTCGTCGGCCTGGGTGCGGCCTCCATTGCGATATTGTTGATTCTGCAGTTCGCCGCCGGCCCGGCGCGCGCGTTCGTCAGTTCGATAGGGAGCGATCTGAGTTGGCGCGAGCGTCTGTACCTCGGCTGGATCTTCCCGCGCGGCATCGTGGCGGCAGCGGTATCGGCGCTGTTCGCATTGCGCCTGGAGGAGATGGGATACGCCGGCGCCGACGATCTCGTGCCGCTCGTATTCACGGTGATCATCGGGACCGTCGTCATCCAGGGGCTGACGGGTCGAGTGGTGGCGCGTGCACTCGGTATCGCCGACCCGGAGCCGACCGGTGTGCTTATCGTGGGTGCGAACGACCTGGCTATCACCTATGGCGAGGCCCTGAACAAGGCGGGTCACAGGGTGCTGGTGGCTTCGACCGGCTGGGACGGCATCAGCGAGGCCCGCATGAAAGGGCTGCCGGTGTTCTACGGCAGCCCCGTATCGAGCTACGCGGACAGGCACCTGAACCTGCTCGGGCTGGGCAACCTGCTGGCGCTGTCGCACCGGCCGGGAATAAACGAACTCGCTTGCGTGCGTTTTCGTTACGACTTCGGTCGCAATGCCGTCTACACGGTGCGCCAGGCTTCCGAAGGTGAACACGAGAAACACCAGGTCAGCGGCCAGTCGGGTGGACGGGTGCTGTTCTCGGGGAAATACTCGATAAGCGATCTACTGTCGCGGATCGCAAAGGGCGCAGAGATCAAATCCACGGAACTGACCGACGAATTCGACATCACCGCTCACCGGGAGCGTTACCCGGACGGGATCATCCTGTTTGTCACCGACGACAGGCGGAAGCTGCATTTTCCTGTGGAGGATGCCGAGCTGCCTGAGCGGCGGGGATCGGTTGTCACGGCGCTGATCCCGAAGGCCGGATAGTCGGGAGGGGCCGATGTACGACAAGCAGGCAATTCACTACCTCGGGTTGCTCGATCGCGCACTTCGTTTCGCGCGCAAGAACCTGAGCCCCGATATAACGGCGCAACGACTGCTGATCCTGATTGCCGTCTATTTTCACGAAGGCTTGAGCCAGCGCGAGCTCATGAATCACCTCGAAAGCACGTCGATAACGGCCCTTTCGAGAAACCTCGCGGATCTTTCCGCGATGACCACGCGCAAAGAGCCCGGACCCGGATTGCTCGAATTGCGTACGGATCCTCTGAACCTGCGCGTCAAGCGGGTCTTCCTGACGCGCAAGGGCCGCCGCTTCGTGAAACGCTGGCTGGCCGAAACGGCCGGCAGCAAACCTGCCGGCGCGGCCCAGGGAAGCTAGCCGGAGCCAGGCGCGGCTGGCGTCAGCCGCAACAGGCGCCCGCCGGCCTTGTCCTCGAGCATCCAGATTGCCCCGTCTGGTCCCTGCAGGACGGCGCGCATGCGCTTGCCCATATCGAAACGTTGCGCCTCACGGGCCGTGTCGCCATCGAACTCGACCCTGACCAGCGACTGCGATGACAGACCCGCGATGAAACCGTCGCCGCGCCACTCGGGGAACAACGCGCCGTCGTAAACGATGAAGCCGCCCGGCGAGATGGCAGGCGTCCACCAGACGGCCGGTGCGGCGAATTCGGGGCGGGTATCGTGGTCCGGAATCTCGTCGCCGTTATAGTGGTCGCCATTCGACACGATCGGATAGCCGTAATTCTCCCCGCGCACGACCCGGTTCAGTTCGTCGCCTCCCTTCGGCCCCATCTCGATGTTCCATAGCTGACCGTCGAGGTCGAAAGCCATGCCGAGCGGATTGCGGTGACCGAGCGACCAGATCTGAGCGGTCACTCCGCCGTCGGCGTAGAAAGGATTGTCCTCCGGTACCGAGCCGTCATCGCGCAGCCGGACGATCTTGCCGAGATTGCCCGACATGTCCTGCGCCGGATCGAATTTCTGCCGTTCACCCGAGGAGATGAAGAGATAGCCGTCGTCATCGAACAGCAGGCGGTGACCGTAGTGACCGCGGCCGGTGACTTTGGGTTCCTGTCGCCAGATCACCTCCACGTCGGATAGCGAGCCGCCGTCCGCTGCGAGTTCCAGCACGCCGCGAGCCACGGCAGCGCCGCGGGTGTCGCCATCCCCGGCTTCGGCATAGCTCAGGTAGAGCAGCCGGTTGGAGGCGAAATCCGGATGCAGCACGACGTCGCCGAGCCCTCCCTGGCCGCCGTAGTCCACCTCCGGCACGCCGCTGAGCGGCTGCGACTTGTTGCCCTCGCGGTCCACGATAATCAGCCGACCGGCCTTTTCCGTGACCAGCAGGCGTCCGTCCGGCAGAAACGCCATCGCCCAGGGTTCATCGAAGCTCGCTACAGGTTCGACGTCGAACGGCCGCGGCGCGTCGGCGCTGGCGCAGGCTGAAACGAGAAATGCAGAAAACAGCAGCAAGAAACGTGACATTGGCTCTCATCGCTACAGAGATTGGAAGTAGAAGTGTAGTATTGAGGGCCTTTCCGCGCTCGCCGCAGTTACAAAGAAATACATATCTCATGAGAATCGACGCGATTGCCATCGGCCACAATCCCCCTGAGGATGTAAACGTCATCATCGAAGTCCCGCACGGCGGCCAGCCCATCAAGTACGAGATGGACAAGGAAGCGGGCATGCTGGTCGTGGATCGTTTCCTGTACACGCCGATGTCCTATCCCGGCAACTACGGCTTCGTGCCGCACACCCTGTCGGAAGACGGTGATCCCATCGACGTGCTGGTGGCCAACTCCCGCGAGCTGGTTCCCGGTTGCCTGATCAACGTCCGCCCGATCGGCGTGCTGGTGATGGAAGACAATGCCGGGCACGACGAGAAGATCCTCGCCGTTCCGTCACCGACCCTTACGCAACGCTACGACAACATCAAGGAATACTCGGACCTGCCCGATATCACGCTGCGGCAGGTCGAGCACTTCTTCGAGCATTACAAGGATCTCGAACCCGGCAAGTGGGTGCGTCTCGGCGACTGGCACGGCGCAGCCGACGCCAAGCGCATGATCGTCGAAGCCATAGAGCGCGCGAAATAGCTACAGCGCGTCGAAAAACGCTTCCATCCGTGTGCGTTTCGCGGCGTCGGGCATCGGTCCCTGCGCGGCGCCGAAGTTGTCGTCGACGTGCCGCGCTTTGGTCATGCCGGGGATCGCGACCGTCGCGGCAGGGTGAGACAGCGCATACTTCAGCAGCAACTGCGCCCAGCTCGTGATCTGAAGTTCGGCCACCCAGTCGGGCAGCGGCCGGTTGCCCACCGCCGAGAAAATCCGCCCGCCACCGAAAGTCCGGTTGAGCATGACCGCCATGCCGCGGTCCGCCGCGAGCGGCAGCAGCCGTTCGGCCGCTTCCCGCTGTTCCAGCGAATAATCGACCTGGATGAAGTCGAGGTCGTGCTGGCGCATGGCCTTTTCCATGTCCGCGTACTGGCTGGACCGGGAAGTCGTTACCCCGATATATCGAAACCGGCCCTCCTGCTTGAGTTCCTGCAACAGCGGAATGTTGTTTTGCCAGTCGCGCAGGTTGTGCACCTGCATCAGGTCGATCGTATCGGTCCGGAGCTCGCGGGCCGAGTTGCGAATCTGTGCAACGCTGTCGTCGCGTCCCCCGTCGCGATCCACCTTGGTCGCGACGAAAAGCCCGTCCCGTACGCCCAGATTGCTTATCAGTTCGCCAAGAACGCTTTCCGACGTCCGGTAACCGGGCGCCGTGTCGATGACCGTGCCGCCCAGTTCGTGGAAGCGCGCGAGCGCCTCGCGGAGCGGTGCACGTTCGCCAGGAGAAGTGCCCACACCGTAGCGGTTGGTACCGAGGCCCATGATCGGAATGAGTTCGCCGGTGGACGGGATCCTGCGCGTGATGATGTCTGCCGGGCTCGCGAGTGCGGCGGGTCTGCCGGCTGCAACGAGCCCGCAGGCGGCGAGTGCCGTCTTCGTGAAGTCGCGGCGACTGATTCGATGCACTGTTGTCTCCCGTGGCGACCCGATAATACCGTATCATGATGGACGGTCAGGGACCCGAGAGAACGCGATGGCAGGAATGTATTTCGAAGAATTCTCTGTCGGACAGGTATTCGACCACCCGATCCGGCGCACGATTACCGAGGCGGACAACGTGCTTTTCACCACGATGACGCATAATCCCGCGTCCTTGCACCTCGATGCCGAGTACATGAAGAATACCGAGTTCGGCAAGCCGCTGGTCAACAGCGGGCTGACGCTGGGATTCATGGTGGGGATCTCGGTCAACGACATTACGCACGGAACCACCGTAGCGAACCTGGGCTGGGACAAGGTTCGGTTTCCCAAGCCGCTGTTTCACGGCGACACGATACACATCCAGACCGAGGTGCTGGAGCTGCGCGAGAGCAAGTCGCGCCCGACGAACGGTATCGTCACCTTCGCGCACCGCGCCTTCAACCAGCACGACGAACTCGTCGGCGAGTGCAAGCGAATCGCCCTGATGCTGAAGAGGCCGAAATGATCCGCAGCTTCCTGTTCGTACCCGGAGACAGCGAGCGCAAGCTCGAGAAAGCCTCCGATGCAGGAGCGGATGCCGTGATCGTCGACCTGGAGGATTCGGTAACTGTGGAAAACCGCCCGCGGGCGCGCGAGCTGGCCCGTGAGTATATCGAGGGCCGTGACGACGTGTGGTTGCGTATCAACCCGGTCGACTCCGCCGAGGCGCAGGCCGACCTGCAGGCGGTGATGCCCGCGGCGCCGAGCGGTATCGTGCTGCCCAAGGCGCGCAGCGCGGACGACGCGACCCGTCTCGCGACCAAGCTCGACGAACTCGAGAGCCGCTTTGGCATCGCGGCCGGACACACCCGGATTCTCCCCATCTGCACGGAGCGACCGCGGGCGCTCTTTTCGCTGGACAGTTACGTCGGAGCGACACCCCGGCTGGCCGGCCTGACGTGGGGCGCGGAGGATCTCAGCGCGGCGCTCGGCGCGCGCGCCATTCGCGACGAAGGCGGGAACTGGCTGGCGCCATACGAACTGGCGAGGTCACTGTGCCTGTTCGCCGCGGCCGCTGTCGAAGTGCCTGCGATTGATACGGTTTACACGGATTTTCGGGACACGGCGGGACTGGCATCCTTTGCTGCGCGAGCGGCGCGTGACGGGTTTACCGGGATGCTCGCTATCCACCCGGCGCAGGTGGC
>Ga0209536_100004177_pt1 | contig 22856 bp, 23 predicted proteins | sample DeeMarSeWOR28_12_FD_187461 | JGI IMG/M metagenome (GOLD analysis project Ga0209536, IMG submission 187461) | Marine sediment microbial communities from White Oak River estuary, North Carolina - WOR-2-8_12 (SPAdes) (version 2) | ecosystem: Environmental > Aquatic > Marine > Intertidal zone >... | reverse complement strand
ATGTCGGGCACGGATGACCTGACAAAAATTTTATTCGGACAAAAGGAGTCCAAAAATGGCTAAAAATTCGGTTGATCTAACATTTGTTGTGAACGGTAATGAGAAAACTGTTACTGCAACCAATCCCGCAGAAATTGCGTTTTTGCGGTCGGTATTGAATACAGCGAATTCAAAAATTGAGACGCAAGCATTTCTTACTGAGATTTCTGGTAGTTTGAAATTCTTTATGGAGAGTGCAATCGCTAATAGTGCAGAAAGCTGCACGATTTATGACAATGAAAATGACGCAGGCGTGAATATTGACATTGCAGTACTATTGGGAAAAATTGAGCACGCTCAGAAATTCGCTGAATTATTCGCTACATGGGAGTCGGGCATTGTCAACTTCTCCAAGAATCCTAAGGAAACTCAAGGTAAAGGGAGAAAACAGACCGATAAAGTCCAAATAGCCAATTCTCTATTTGGCGGATAATTTAGACCAGATTTATCAGAATTCTTGAACCTTACAAACTTTATAAAATTAGTCTTATTTCCTGAAGTAATATAAATAAAATACTTCAGGAAATTTTTTTTTCTAAGAAGTGGATAATAAAGGTATTAATTACCGTAATTGTCCGATTTAGTTCAGAGTAATTAGACCTTATTTATCCAGTTCAAATCAGGGTAATCAGGTCTTTTTTGTCGCATTTGAATTGGAGAATTCAGGTCCAATTAGTCTGATTTAGTTCAGAGTAATCAGACCCAATTAGTCTGATTTAGTTTGGAGAATTCCGACCTTATTTATCTTATTCAAAGTGGAGTAATCCGACCCATTTTGTCTGATTTGAATTGGAGTATTTGGACCAGAATAGTCCCCTTTGAATTGGACAAATTGGGCCCGAATTGTCTGGTTCGCCAGGGCGTGTGTACCCCATAAACGCCAGCTAATCATTTGAAATCATGTCTCGATTATCAGAAAAATTCTAAAAAATTATTTCAGGATCGTTCTCGGAATAAAAAAATTCCCTTCAATTAAGAAGGGAATTAATTTTTAAAAATTAAATAATATTATTTAATTATCTTTTAAAAGTTCTATTAATAGTAAAGAAATATCAAAAGAAGCTCTACTTTTATTCCCTTTAGATTTCTTCAGTGTGGACTTACAGATAGCAATTGCACTTGATTTATCTTTGCCTGTATTCATTACTTTTTTTACACACTTTTCCATCCATTGAGTATTTTCTTTTGAATCTCCGCCTATATCTTTATCTACTCCATAAGGCATAATCTTATCCTCCTTTTAGAATACTCTTTAGTAAGCCTATTAAGCATCCTTCTGGATCATTAGAGACTTTAGCAGAGAATAATCCCCGACTTTTATTTTCTTCTTTGCCTTCTAATTGTGGAGTTTGCGGATAAGTCTTACTAGGTAAATAACCCCTTAGAGTATTATAGAAATCTATATAGGTAGCATCTAAATCGGCTCTAATAGACTTCAGGGCATAGTAGCTAAAAGCTCCGAAATAGTCACCGTCTATATAGGCATCATAAGCATATTCTTTATCGTTAGCTCCAGATATTAGTATTTCTACCATATCTTCTTCTGAAAGAAAGCTCTTTTTACTTTTTGCTGTAGGAAAATTCCCCACATATTTTAATCGTGTATTAACTAGTAATGGTGCTCTGGTAGCTGTTCCTGAAAAACAGGAGTCTATTATTACTACTAGAGTACATTTAGCCTTAGAAAAAATTTCTCTTAATTCATCGTCTAGAATAATATCATCATATACATAAAGAGCTTCATCATACAAATCTTCTTCGTCACCAGAAGTATCTTTTACTTGAGTACCATGACCACTATAAGTAAAAACAAAAACGTCTTCTTCTCCTAACTCCTCTAAATTTTTTGATAAATTATTTAGAATTTTGGATTTTGTAGCGTTAAAATCTAATAATTCTATAGTACGGTCAAATCCATAATCTTTAGATAAAAGTAAACTCCACGCAAAAGCATCATTCACACAACCGTAAAGATCATAATCATCACCAGGATAATCGTTAATCCCCACGCAAATCGCTCGTTTTATCATATTTATACTCCCATATTGGAACATAACTCATGTCCCAAGTTCTAGAATTATGCAGAATTCCCCACCTTACTATTGCCTTGTCAATATTGGGGTCATCCCGCAGTTCTCTTAATCTTTTGTCTAATAACTCCAGTACAATTTCCTCTCCATACCATCCTTCTGAAAGTAGATGTACGTCTACCCTTACTAACATTATTGATTCTTACACCTAATTCTCAAAGTCTGTTCGTCAGTTCTACCTGCATTTGTAACTATTCTACAGACTATTTTATAAGTGTTTCCTTTTGTTCCACCAGATAACCAGACCACAACTTGTGTGTCATCAGCAGCCTTACTATCGCTAACTTTCGTAATACCGTTATCTACTGTTACTGTGTAAGATGATATAACTTCTCCTGTAGCTAGCCAATCAGAAACTCCACCTATTGTTCCATTGGTTAAAGCTTTCCAATCAAAAATGAAATCGAGAGTTGCACTAGGGTCTTTTATAAATGTAGTTCCTACTGTCATAATTTACCTCTTATCCTGTTAAACTTTTTTCTTCTAATACTGCTAATATGCTTTCTCTAGCATTAATAGCCATAGACCTATCAACAGCATTAATAGCCATAGTTCTAGTTTCAATGGGTACATCCAATCTACCCCGAACTATGTTTGCTCCATTACCACTTAATGCTAATAATCCAGCCAATACATAAATAAACTTAGGTGTGATTATCTTTGATAAATTACCAGTTAATGTTAATGAACCTGCTATGCATCTTATTACTACAGGTGCATAAATACTTGAAGATAATGGTGTTAATGTTAATGAACCAGAACTAGCCGATACTTCAGTACCTATATGGAAATAATCAATATAGAATCTATGTGTTATATTTCCAGGGGAAGTATGTAATATCTTGATTCTTATTTCACCAGCATCATTATAATTAACTCCGTTATTTATGGTAAACTTATAATCTTGATCTGAAGTTGTTGATGGAAAGTCTGTAGTATTAGCTGTTAGATTTTCCCAACTTGTGGTATTGAAATTGTATTGTTGAATCTTATAATTGTGGGAAATATTGCCTTGATAATATCCATTTAGGTAAATTCTATTAGCGTTGGTGGGAACTCCGTAGAAATAAAAGTCATAATCACTGGCAGGAATTCCTGTAGTTTCCCCTAATTCTAATTTAATTCCATTATCTGACCAAGTATCTGATAAAACTCCAGATACTATTGAACCAGTATTAATGTTTAAATCAGCAGGTAGCCACCAAGAAATAGAAGTTGATATGGTACTCTGTAATCCAGATAATGTCAAAGAACCCAAATTTGTGGATATTATACTGACTGGTACTATATCTGCTAATTGACCAGTTAATGTTAGATTACCTACATTTATGTCTAATGTTATTGGAGCTATAATGCTAGCTGATTGACCTGCTAGTGTTAGACTACCCAAATTTGCTGGTATTAATACACCAGCAGTTATTGTTGCCGATTGTCCAGTTAATGTTAAGCTTCCAACATTTCCACTAATGGTTACTGGAGCATCTATACTAGCCTGTAATCCTGTTAGGGTTAATGTGCCTAAATTAGCTGTCAATAATATCGGAACTATTAAATCTGCAAGTTGACCTGTTAGAGTTAAGCTTCCAAGATTAGCTAATACGGCTGTCCATCCAAGAGCTATAATAGAAGCAGTTTGTCCAGTTAATGTCAAAGCTCCAATATTTCCATCTATAGTTACAGGTGCATCTACTGATCCTGTCTGACCAGTTAATGTTAATAATCCTGCATTAGTAGAAATTGTTATTGGAGCATCAATAGAAGAAGTCTGTCCAGCTAAAGTCAAACTTCCAATATTTACAGTAATGTCAATTGGTGCATCTATATTTGCACTTTGACCACTTAGAGTCAATGACCCTAAATTAGCGTTAATTGTAACTGGTGCATCAATGCTAGCTGATTGTCCTGCTAGTGTAAGTGTACCAAGATTTCCTGATACTGTTACAGGGGCATCTATATTTGCTAATTGTCCAGTTAGTGTCAGACTACCTAGATTAGCGTTAATCAGTACATTTGCACCTAATGTAGCTTTAATACCAGTAAGAGTTAATGACCCTAAACTGGCATTGATGGTTATAGGTATGATTATACTTGCACTTTGTCCAGTTAAAGTTAATGATCCTAAATTTGCATTAACTAATATATGGGCAGTAATGCTGGCTGTTTGACCTGTTAGTGTCAAACTTCCGATACTTGCTAATACTGTTTCATCTGTTTTAATATTACTACTTTGACCTGTTAATGTCAAAGAGCCAATATTTGCTTCTATTGTTTGAGCAGCATTTATAGTAGCAGACTGACCTGTTAATGTTAGTGATCCTAAATTTGTATCTATAGTAATTGGAGCACTAATCGTAGCGGATTGACCCGTTAAGGTTAAAGAACCTAAATTAGCAGGTATATTAGTTACAGGTACTAGACTGGCTTGCTGACCAGTTAAAGTCAGTGTACCTAAATTAGCATTTAATTTTATATTGCTAATAATGGTTGATGTCTGTCCTGTTAGAGTAAGACTTCCTAGATTTGCATTAATAGTAACAGGGGCATCAACCGTAGCAGATTGACCTGTGAGAGTAAGACTTCCAAGATTTGCAGTTAATTTAATATTAGAAATAATAGTAGCTAATTGACCTGTAAGGGCTAAACTACCCAAATTTCCAGATACTATAATATTTGCACTAAGAGAAGCCGTTTGACCTGTTAGTGTTAACGTACCTAAATTAGTTGTTAATTTTATATTGCTGATAATCGTTGCTGATTGACCAGCTAATGTTAAAGTTCCAAGATTACTATCAATTGTAATAGGGGCATCTATAGAAGATTGTTGACCAGAAAGTGTAAGATTTCCTGTATTTCCATCAACTTTAATATGAGCAGTAATTGTAGCCGATTGACCTGTTAAAGTTAAACTTCCCAAGTTTGCATTGATAGTTATTGGTTCTGCACCTGCATCAATAGTAGCTTGTTGACCTGCTAAAGTTAATGTACCGATCTTAGCATAAGTTACTGGAAGTGGGCCAATTTCATCACCAGAATCGTTAACTATTAATTCATCTAAATATAAAGTTCCATTAGTTGTAGGGTAATCTATAGTAGCTAATGCACCCATACCAATCTTGTTTGGAAGAGATTCCCACAAATTATAGTTATCAATGTCTGATCTAGTTCCTTGTAAAACTCCATCTATCCATGCTGATATAGAACCATCATTAGAAACTGCGGAAGTAGCCCTGGTTATTTGAAATTCAAAATAGTGTATATAATTTGAAAATGCATAATATGTACCATTTATTTCTGATGATCCGTCATCATATCCATTAATACGAACCATAAAGCCACTAGCTGTTTCATAATGTAATTCTACATTAGATATAACTGCTCCTGTTCTGAGTACCTGGAATATAGCAAAGGTATCAGTATCACCCATTGTAAGAGAACGAGTATCTATATAAAAACGCCAACGTATTACACCTGATGTTACTCCTCTATCAAAATCTTTTGTACCATATATTAAAGTAGCATCATCAATAACCATTTGTAGACCATAAGTGGTTGCTGCTAATGCAGCGTTTGTAGTAACACTTAAGTCTCCAAGATCATCATTATAAGCAGTATATTGACTTAAATCTCCAGTCTCATGATCAATATCAACTATAATACCAGAAATTATTTTGATTAAAGCTGTTTGACCTGATAAAGAAAGACTTCCTACATTTGCATTTATTGTTGTAGGAGAAATGCCTTCATCAATAGTTGCCTGTTGTCCAGATAAAGTTAAAGAACCTGCATTTCCTGAAATTGTAACTGGAGCTTCTATTGTTGCTTGCTGACCTGTTAAAGTCAAAGAACCTGTCGAAGCATTTACTGTTACTCCAGAAGGTGCTTCAGTATAATCAACATACAACCTTGGAGCTTCAGATGTGGAATCTTCGTAGGATGAAATCTGCGCCTGTCCTGTAGCATCTACATCATCCCATTGAAAGATTGCCACCATGTATTGTCCGCTTGCCCAACCAGCCCTGCCAAAGACAGCTTCGGCAGCTGCTGTGTTGCTGGCAGTATTGGTAAACGCACTTTCAGATAAAGTAAACTGCGTAGCAACTGTATTCCCTGTTGCAGAAGCCCACCTGTTAGTAATATCACTAGTATCCCCAAGCGAGAACGCCCCAGAGTTGTCCGCATCATGAAAATCCCATGCTTTAGCATCAAAGCTTGTAAGAGTAGGATGATCACCCCACAACTGCACATAACAACTGTTGACAGTTGATCCATTTGAAACAGCAACAGACCACCTACTTGCATACCAAGGCGTAGCAGCTTGAAAACGTCTATTAGTTCCGCTTGCTACGGTTGTACCTGTGTTCTGTGTGACTGATTGATCATCGGCAGTTATTTGAGGATTTACAGTCGGGTCTATAATTACTGGATATACAGCATTTTGTAGCCAAGACCAAGGTACTCTAAATTCAATAAAATAAGTTCCCCCCGCTCTTCTAAATCTTGTAACAACATTAGTATTAGAATTTTCTGTTAATCTATAATCTTTTGCCCAAGCAGCATCAAAATACATAACCACTTCATTTGAAGCGTTACGTAATTCTACATAATCTATAGTTTGAGCTGCATTAGATTGTCCGTTTCCTTCATTCCATTCCACCCCATCAACCCAAACAGTTAATCCTGGCGATCTCTGGAATAATACGGAGAACATTAAAACTGGATTTCCACCGTCTATTATAAACTGAGGTGGCGATGCTGGTGCAGAAGTTAATACCAGTCTTTTTTCTAATTTTCCTGTCCCTAGTCGGACTTGATAATTAATTCCTGCACCATAAGCCCCAACAAATTCTAATAAGTCGTCAGTAATTGTGGCTGGTATTGCTTGTTTAGATAAACCAATATTAGATAATTGATTTAAATCATTTGTCCATTGTACGTTAGGAGAAGGTTCCCATTGTACCCAATCCCCCGTTATGGGATTTTCATATCTAAACGGCATACCAGAATTAAAGTTAAGATTACCATTACCAAAATAGGCATGATAATCTGATAAGACCATTTTCTTTTGCCAAGGTGCATCAACCACAGGATCAGCATCAATCCAAGCGGTATCTATTTCAGTTTCAGTACCATTAATATGTAATGGTGTTATACTTGCAACTTCAATATAACGATTGGGTTCGGTGGGATGTACGTGCTTAATCCCTAGTCGTCTTCGTTCAACAACAGACGCACCAGGATAATGCTCTTGTATATAATTTCGTATGTCACGTACTGGATTTGCCACCGCATATTCTCCTTATTAGGACAACTGTGCTATGCCACCAGCGTTCCAAGAAATGGTATAATTTCCACCGTTGCTGTTTGTTCCAATCTCTACTTTAGCAATTATTGGTGATGTAATGGGTGTGGTAACTGTAGTATCATAGATTGCAGCCATAGAAATAGTTGCAGTTGCTAGAGAAGTCCAAGTGACATCTCCTGCATCCCATTTAGCATAGTTACCAGTATCATTAGTAGTAATGGTTAACGTACCAAGAGTTATACCACCAGCAGTATAACCTGCACCAGTAATTTCATTTGCAGAGAAGTTTGAATAACCATGATTGTTATCAGGGTCAAACGAGTAACCATTTAAAAGTGCTACTTTGATGGTATCTGTATCAAGATCATACAGACCTCCAAGTAAGCCAGCTTTAAAATGATTGGCGAAAGTAATATCTCCTTCAGCCATTGTTGTATCCTCCTATTTTTTTGTTTTTGCTCCTAACTTTGCAGTTTGAGCATGAATTATTACAGGTGAAGCTTTTTCTCCTCCACCTTTTTCTTTAAATCTAATTTCGTTTTCAATTCTTTTTAATTGTTCAGTATAAACTCTGACTCCTTTTTTGCTTCCATTTTCTTCACAATAGTTTATTGCCCCCAAGATTAAAGCTCTTCTACTGTAAAGTTCTTTTAGAGGCATCTTAGAAATCAATTCCAACCGTTCTTCCAAAGTAAGTTTACTCATATCCCAACCTTTCAATCCAATATTTTCCGCCTGTATTATAAAAAGATTCTAAAAGTTCTTCATTAAACTCTTCTTTCCAACCGCCTACTTTTCCTTTTCTGAATGATCCAGACTTATCTGTTGTTTGTAAAAATCCAATAGACTTTGCTATGGCTTCTTCGTATTGTTTACCGAATACTAATGGAATTTCATCTCTTTGTTCAGAAGTTCTTTTAATAACATAATTAACTGCTTTTTTAGCAACTTCTTCAGGATATTCTCTCATTTCTTCATAGCGAATTGGTAGTATCCAATCTACATCAAGCCAAGGAGCAAATAATTTCCACCTTTCTATAAGCCCAGGATATTTACCTAACCCCTCTATAACCGCTTTAATTCGGTCTTCATGCGTAGGCAATTCCATATATAAAGCCTTATCAAGATGTTTAAATCTTTCATCATCATCGCTTTCTATATGATAAGTTTGACTAACTGCTACGTCTCGTAAATCTCTATAAACAAAAAACATACAAGTCCCTGCTTTTTGAAAAGCTTCATCATATTCTTTTTTATAAGCCATATGACCCATCATCCAAGTTCCAGGCTGTTGTCCTTCTATAACTGGTAAAACATACTTATCAGGTAGCCAAGTAGTAGTCCAAGAATGATCTCTGAAACTTCCAATCCAATGTTTGGGTTGCTGTACTTGTGCCATGTGTAAAGTAATAAGAATAGCTAAATGTGTTCCCGATTTGGGAAATGAATTGATATAAATTTTGGGTTTAAGTGGTTCTACTTCTATCATTCCTTTGTTTTCCTTTCATAGTTTTAAAGAGAGAATTTAGGCATCCATTTCCCCCACCTAAATTTCCTCCCATTCCGAAGAGTTTTGTTTTAGATATTCTGTAACTTCTATTTGACTTTCAAGCCAAGTAGATTCAATTCCACCAAATGCTACAAAGCGGATATAGTTTGTTCCTAATCTAGAAAATGTCACAATCGGTGTGGGTAATACATCTAACACAACCTGATTTGTTGCGTGGTCAATAGTGTCTGGATTCACCCCAAATATCGCTCCCAATCTTTGCTTAAATTTATCAATCGTCAACGCTGATTGTCTGAATTTTGCTTCAATAATAATTTTAGTGCGATCATTGTTAAATCTGTACTGTGGAAACTCGGAAGGTTGCCCAAACTCGATTGATGTACTCATACGGGTTTGTAATTCATCCCACAACGCTTGACGCTGAGTAGCGTTCATGTTTATATCTTCAATAGCAAAATAGCCATGCCATGTTTCAGCCATTATATTCCGCTCCATTGGTAAATTTGTGCAAGAGTAGGTTGGGATAGTGCAGTATTAAATATTGTTGTATGAACCAAGTAGCCTTTGTGGGGAAACGCTGGCGTAGTAGCGAATGCTCCAATAATACATCCAGTATTAATTAATGCACCTTGCCATGTTGGCAATCCTGTCTGTGTTGTCCCAATTTGTGAACCATTTTTATAAAACTTTAATTCATCTGCTGTTTTGCTAACTGTCATTGATAGCATAAACCATGAAGTATCGCTATTCCCATCCACCGTGACTAAATCCACTGCCCCACCACCAACATTGCCATAATACCTGCATTCTAACCTCCCATTAGTGCCAGCTTTTGTCATATATACCTTGTTATTTCCGTCTGCACTAATATGAACAAATGTATGCCCGACCCCATCTGTCCAAAAATCGCTACTATAAGGTAATATAAATTGATTGATTGTTAGTTCGTCAGTGTCAAAAGATGTATTCAATGCCGCACTATAAATGTTTACAAAATCATTTACCCCGTCAAAATATGGAGCAACAAATGGGCTTTGAGAATTTGCAAGTGTAACGCCTGTATACGTTCCATTTTGAGCAGAATTAACCAGACATTTTGCCGCTGGATACGCTGACCAATCCCCGTTGCTGATTGTGCCGTCATTGTTATTCGTGCCAATGTCACCTGCTACACTTCCATAGCCTTCATTCATGGGCCACAGTGAAATAGTGTTTGCGTCTACTGTTGGGATTGTTGTGCGGGAAGGTGCGGTAAAGTTTGTCGGTGTCGCTCCGTTATAACGGTCATTATTGGAAAAACGACACCAACCCTGAAGCCCTTCAAATTTGGAATAACCGTCACCAATCACAAAGTTAAGTGTGGCATCCCCTGAGTATGTTGAAGCCAATGCGGATGAAGCGGAAACCGCCCAAGTACCGTCAATGGCAACCCTTACTTTTTGTTCTGAAATGTCAAAAAAACATGCGTAATGATGCCAATTTCCGTCAAGTGTGTTTATGTTAGAAACACTATTTACACTCGTGCCACCATCATCGTAAATTCTAAACTGAACGTTTCCTGCAGCACCAACAAAAGCATAATAACCAACTGTTCCGATTGACCCCGTTGACTTCATAAATAAACTGTCCGTAACCGCCGTTGCCTTAAACCAACCGTCAATTGTCATGTCACTTGTCAATGGAATATCATCCAAACTTGCTCCACTACCACAATTGACAACTGTATTTGTCCCGTTGAAAGTCAAATAAGCGTTTCCTGCTGGAGCTTCATCCAAGGGCCAATAAGCGATCGGGTTAAGACCTAATATAAGATCTGAAAAAGTTTTTGCTCCATAATATTGTGAAATAATAGAATTTGCTACTGAAACTCCTGTAGGCATTAGTATACTCCCACTATGTCTTCAGCATCTGTTCCAGTTGCAAATACTCTCAAAACTCTAATTGGGTGTATTTGTCCTGCACTTAAAGCTACAAATGTAACAGTTGTTCCACTGACAGTTGTAACTGTTAAGTCTCCAGAAGTACCCACATAGATTCCTCTAGTTTGTCTTTCTAAATCTACATCATCATCTGGTGTAATATCGAAAGCACCTTCAATAGGGTCTATCATAATTTTCTCTCCTATGTATTTTCTTCATCTAAAATTACCATATCTTCAGGAACAAATACTTTTAATATATAAAATAATTCTCCATTTCCTGAGATTTTTTCTCCAATTATAGTAACTCTAGCTTTATCTTTAAGTTGTCCAATAATAAAATCCTGCCCCCATCTTGCATCACTTCTAACATGAATACCACTATATCTACCAGGTTTTTCAATATAAATTGTCCCTAGTTTTTCTACTGGTTCTGGTTCTTCTTCAATATAATTAAAGAAGTTTAAAACATCAGAATATTCACCATTAAACCAATTAATATCCATGTCATGATCTCCATATGGGGGTGGAGCTGCACCAAATGTAACTCCTAATCCGTTATTTTCTGCTGAAAACTGCCAAAATGTCCAGTCTATTTCAGCAGATTTCCAAGGTTCTAATTCCATTGGAGAAGAAGCAGAAGTCCATTGTGCTATCCATAAAAAGAAATTTGAAGCCCAAGATTTATCTCCTGGTGTCATTGTATTCCAGATATTAGGTGAAGTATAAATTCCTGTTTCTTTTCCAGTAAATAGGGCAGTTTCTTCTACTCCTGCTTTTAAAAGAGAAGCACTACCATATACTTCATGATCCCAAACAACAACGCCTACTTTTACTCCTAAATCTTCTTCACAGTATTTAACAGTATCCGCAATAAATTGTGCCTGTTTATGAACATCATGATTTAATCTTCCAAAAAAATAAACTCCAACTGCTAAAATTTTATCTGGGTTATTTTCATTCCATTCTTTTAAAAGAGACATATTGTTCTCTAAATCATAATCTGTATAACAAATTCCAGTTAGATTATTAATTGAGCCTATCCTTACAATAATAAAACGTGCTCCAGCTTCCCAAGCTGCTTCAGGATTTTCCCAAGAATTCCAATGGGAAATATCTATTCCTTTAGTCTGACTCATTTTCTTCCTCCAATTTAAGAAGTTCCTTACAATTTTTTGTTAAATTATCATATTGTTTATTTAGTTTGTTATACTTTTCTTCTAATTCTTTATATAACAACTTATGTTTATTTAATTCAGTTTCCAATGCTACTATTTTCTTTGTTAAATCTTCATTTAACAATCTCATTATTTCAAACTCTTGTTTATTACTTGCTAAAAGTTTTTCTAATAACAAAGGAGATAATTCTGTTTCTTTTAATTCTAAGTCTGTTTCTGCTTGCTTTTTTCTTTTTCTTAATTCAAGTATAGATAATACTATACTTACTATTCCTGAAATAATTCCAGTAATTATAGCTGTAACCAAGCCGATAGTTCCAGTTAAATTAGTTTCCATTCCCTTCCTCCATTATAGAAATAGAGCCAACTATAGTAGGATGACCATTATTAGATGTAGTTGCTATGGCTCTGACTAATATGGGAGGATCATATTTTCTCTTTAAAAAGTCAACACAATCTGTAGTTAATTTTTCCCCAAAATTTCTATGTTCATTATGATCTTTTACTTTTAATAAATCATCTTTATTATTTATACAAAGATCATTAAAATTCATTTCTAATAATTCAGACCTTCTCCATTGGCTAATTTCTACGAATTTAGGATTAACATACTCAAAATCTCCTTTATTATTTACTATGAAAAATCCAACCTGTGCGTTTTCTAATGTATTAAAAAATCTTTCTTCTAAGTTTTTCAATATTAGAATCTGTTCGTCTAATTTAATACTTTTATCATATTTAAATCTAAGAATTTTTGAAATAGTTACTGCTATAAATGAGATATATAAAAGTAAAACTCCAAAGTGTACAAAGAATACTGGAAAAGAAATTATAGGTAATAAATAAAATAATGTACTTATTGCGATATAAATTAATGGAATTATTTCAGCAATAATTGTAAAATCACTTGTTCTTCTAGTCTTTTGTTTTATTCTCAATAAAACCGCCAAAATAAATGAAAAGAATCCAAGTAAACCAACAAAAATATGATTTATTACTTCATAGTATTCCATAAGCTACCCCACGTTTCTATTATCACTATCAATACCAAACTGTAACCAAGCACTATGAGTAGAAGAATATATAAATGCCATTTGCATTACTGTTTCGTCTAAAGTTACACTACCTGCAAATCTAGTATAAATATTTCCACCATAAATTCTACCGTCTCTAACTACTACATCTCTAGCATTATCAGCATTTCTAATAACAAGAAAATCTCCATCTGTACCGCCATTTATAGTATCAAGATCATCTGAACTCGCATCACTTTCTGTGTCAATAATATGATGATGTCCAGTAATTGTAACTGCCCCAGAAGAAATTGTTAATTCTGTAGGCGTGCCTAAATTCCAACTGGAACTTCCAGAAGGCGTAACAAATTCCAATCCAGTTTCATCTCCTTTAACAGAAGCAACTTTTCCCCCCTGTCCTGAATAAGAAGAAGGTGTATCTGTCAATCCTGTAAATGTGCTAGAACCACTAACTCCAGATACAGTAGTAGCAATCCATTCACTACCATCATTATCCCATGCTAACACTTCTCCATCATTGGGTGAAGATGCATTAACATCTGATAAATTAGTTAAATTTAAGTTTTTAATTTGTGAACTTCCACGTATTTGAGTCGTCATAATTCTCCTATATTACTTGTGCAACTGGTCCAAAAACTGTGGCTTCTGTGGGGATTTGAGTATATTCTACTTCCAATATCATTTGAGAAACTGTTAAAAAGAATTCAAATTTATATTCTACTTCCATCAACATTTGAGTTACTAATTGTTGATTAGCTGGTGCGGGTACAGTTCTAATAAGAACTTCTAGAGATGCTTGATAAAGTCTATGTAATGAAGTAGCCATTATAACCAGTTCTCATATTCTAATCCAAATTCTGTATTATTTAAATCAGTTACATCCCAACCAGAAGTGGTTATTGGATCATTAATGTAAGGTAAGGCAGATGATCTCATTCCAGTAATATCATTGAACCAGTACCTATAATTTTCACCGCTAGCTACTACTGAATCTCTTACTACTATTCCATGTATATAATCTTGTGCAGGAAATTGATCATATCCCACAAGATTTTCTTGTATAGCAATTATTTCTTCTCCAGCATCTATAGTTAAATTTTCAAATTCATAACTATCTCTTAAAAATTCTGTTGATGTATATACATATTTGGTAGGCGATGTTGTAAGATAAGGATCGTTTATTAAAGAATAGTGCTCAGTTCCAGAAGATGTAGCCCATTGTAAATAAGTTCCATCTGCATTTGGAAAAAGAGTTTCTATTCTACAATCTCCTATTATATTGCTTGGAGTTATATCATCAGCTACATGCACACCACCTACATAAGCGTATACATCATCCATCATACAATTTTGATAAGGAAGATAAATTTTGAAACTATTAAAATAACCTTCTCCAGAACCAGCAACAGGATTTGTATTTATACCTGAAGCACTAAAAACATTTTGACCGTTAATATGGACTTCTATAACTCCATTAGTTCCATGAGAATATATATACATTTCCAAATAAAACCATTGATCGTAAGGAACTACACCTGTATCAGAAGCAGCTATCCAACCATAACTATATCTATATGCCCTTAATCTAGTAGCATCATCTCCTGTGCTTCCAGTTTCTAATCTAATACCATAAATACCAGATTGGAGAAATTCTAATAAATATCTAAAAGATGTACCTCCAGTTGGCAAATACATCGCAACCCCTATTATAGCTTTTGAAAAATTAGACGTTCCTGGTCCAAAATATGTAGTAGAAATTGTTTTTGTTAATCCTATAACATTTTCAGATGCTGAAATTGATTTTAAAGAATTAATTCCAGTTCTTGGACTTGTAGTTTCCAATGAAAGACCTGTTGTAGTTGCTGAATTCCATTTTTTATCATTAATTTCATCTACATCATTTGAATCATCAAAACTTTCCATGAATAAAAAAGGCATATAATTCTCCTAAAAACTAGAAACTATTTTCATTTCCAGATTATTTAATTCTGCATTTGTCCAACCACTAGAAGCTGGTGCATCTGGTAAATTAAGATAATAATATTCATAATTAATAGATAATTCATCGGTGTCTAAAATATCATTTCCGCTTAAAGTTACTCCATAATTAAGTGAGCCACCAGAAGTAGAAGTTTGATTTGACCTAAACCATGCATAAACATTTTCTATAGTTTTTCCAGTACCAGAAAAATCTTCTATTCCTAAAATAGTAACATTTCCAGAAGCTGTAGTATAAAGATAGTCATTGTCATCAGGAGGAATATCATCTACTAAGGTGTAATAATAACCTCCTTGTGAACCAGTCCATTGAGTAGTAGCTCCATCTACATTAGGAACTAAAGCTTCAAATCTTCTATCTCCAGGAAAATCTCCTGTACCTAAAGTAAGATTATCTATATAAATTGTAACTCCATCATTATTCTGTAATCTGAAGAACCAGATAGGTCCTGCACTTCCTGTTGGATCTGTATTTCCAGTAAAATCAATTTCTGTACTTTCATTTATCTTTAGAACCATTCTTCCAGAAGAACCATGAATATAAGCATAAAATTGTATATTATAGTAAACTCCACTATTTAATACACTACTTCCAGAAGCTAATAAAGTAGACGATCTATAGGCTTGCCATATACCTGAAGTAGCATTAATTCTAAATGAAACTTCTCCGCCACCCTGACATTGAAAATTTATTCTAAAATCATCAGAAGTGGTAGCAGGTCTTAACCATATGCCACCATATACTTCATAACTAGAAGGGCTAAATGGAAATCTTGCCCATGAATTATTCATAGATAAAGCATAACTTCCAGATTTTACATTAGAGGTTGTTATAGCTACTCCAGTACCGTTGTTCCACTCAGAGTCAGCTAACATCCACTCTCCCATTTCAAATCCAGTTCCAAATGTTGTTGAATATGGCATAATAACCTCAGACTGTGTACCTAAAATGTAAAGTTAAATCGGCTGCTGTTGTATCACCTTGTACAATATCTAATTGAATGTAATCATCATTAGTTAAAGTAGTTGAAGTAAAGCTAGTTACAGAAGTCTGATAATTTCCAACAGCTATTTGTACATAACCAGCGGCAATTCTAGAAGTACCGTTAACTTTAGCGTCTACTCTTAAACTTGAAGAAGCAGGTGCTGTAGCTACTCTAGCCATTATTTCTTTCAATGTTCCTCCACCAGCAGGTAGATAAAGATAAATTCTTAGAGGTTGTACTCCTGTATCAGAAAGATTTGCTCCTGATACAGTAAAAACTGCCTGATGATATATTTCACTAGATGGGCCATCTCCCCATTTTATATTTAAAGGTGCTGTGCTATCCGCTATTAGATACTGACCGTCTGTTCCTACATTTAATAATTCATAATCAGCATAACCAGAGCCAACTATTAATTGTCCTGCTTCTGTAAAAGTACCAGAAGAAACAAAGTAATTATTTAATTCTGTTTTTGTATAATAAAGAGTATTTAAAACATTATTATCTAATTGATCTTGAGTATAATACCTAGCGTCTCCTCTTGTATTATTATGATACTGAGGATGATCATCATCAGCTAACCCAGATAATCCACCATGATCTTGAGCGAGATAAGCCTGAACTCCAGAAATTACTGCATAATCTACTACTAATGTATCTCCAGAAGCGGGGGTAAATGTTGTTGTAAAACCTGTTCCACCACCTGTTATAGAATATCGAGTGGGGTCTTGTTTAAGACCATTATAATAAATAGATAGTTTTTCATCAACTGCTGTTCCCAATATAGTAAAAGATGTTTCTACACCATCGACTTGAGAACTTAAATCTTCATTAAAAACTACTTCATGTATTGTATTTTCACCAGAAGGAGAATTAACGAAAGCAATTTCTATTCTATTATTACCCTGATCACTTAATGTAAAATTATTAACAAAGTTTAAAATTTGAATTCCACTGGCTATTTCCACATCGTCTTCTTCAAATCTTAAATTCTGTCCACTAGCTAATAACTCTATATCATATCGAATGTGATTAAGATTGTCTACTAAACTTTGACCAGAAGAAGCTGTAGCATCTGTAGCTAATTCTAAAGTATCATAAGTAACTCTATTCTGTGATAATTGACCAATAAATCCACCAGGGGGAAGTCCAGAACCGCCTCCAGCACCCCCGTAACCTCCAAGAACTATAGGTTTGCTACTGATATTTCTTTGTAGATAATCTAGAATTGTATAAAATTCTCTTTCAAATGTCATAATATATCGTCTGCCCGAATTATGGTAATCAAACCTGATGGAAGTCCAACGGCATGTTCTGTAAATTCATAATTATCAAAATATTTCTGCATAAAGGTTTGTCCTGATCCTTGAGTTAATGAAGCAAATATATAAGGTGGGTTTGAATTGTTGGTGGTTTCTAATTGATTTACTATATATCCTTCAAATGTAGCCAATGTTGAATTGTAATCTGGAATGTAAGTTCCTCTTATTATAATATTAGAACCAGATGATACTATTGTGTATCTTCCAGGAATTAATTCTCCACCAGAAGGTAAGAAGATTCCAGATGGATTAGTTTGAAATCCACTTATATTTACAATGTCTAGAACTTTAGCACTATTTGGAGCTTCTAAATAAGCATAATAAATACTATCGTATAAAGTATCATAAGTTACTGTATAAGGTAATTCAGTAGAAATTAAATAACCACTTGGTAAATACCCGCTAGGTGTAGAATAAACTACTAAAGGATTATCTAAAGAATTTTCTACCAGTCTTTCTCTTGTAGATTCTTCTATAACTGTAAAATTATTTCCAGTATCTTGTTTTAAAATATTATTTAATGAAACAGTTACATACCATTGATCGGGGTCTACAATATAAGCAATTGGATACCGACCATTATAAGAAAAAAGATAAGCCCCTTTATTCATAACAGTATTATAAGTAGTATTAATGGTACTATTACTTCCTTCTGAACCACTTACAGTAATTTCTACATTACTTGTAGATGGGTCAAAAAAATGTAACATTCCTGCATTTGCTGGGGTATAAAAAGCATCTTTTGATGAATACGCTCCAACTAAACCTTCTCTAGAATCTTGTTGATGTAATACCACTATATTTTCTGATTCTGTTAATCCAGTATTGTCTGTTACTTCTGATGGAAAATCTCTTAAATAACCATCAGCACCTAGTTTAGCATCCCAAATTTGATAAGGATCACGGGTAAAGAAATAACTATCGTCTGATTTAACATTAATAAAAGGTATTCTTAATTTATTTAAAAAAGTTTGTCTCCAAGTAATATCGTCTGGATGTCTTTCATTTATAGTTAACCAATGTTTCATCGGAAACCAAAATGCGGTTGGATAAGCACATGGACCATATACCCATTCATCCATATCCTCGTAAATTTGCGTATTACTTGGTAATTCAACAACACCCCATTTAGAAACTTCATCATAATCTCTTTCCCAAACGTAATATGTAATAGGAGGTACTCCTATTAAACATGGGACAGCATCATCATACTCTACAATTAAATTTAGATAATAAGCAAACCATGTTTTAGAATCTGTTTTATTATTACTTAAATATCTACAATAAATACCACCATCGGGATTAAACGTAGCATCTCCTAAATACCAAGGACCTACGCCATGCCAATTAAAATCGGGCCATATTGTTTCTGTAATTTCCATTCTTGAATCTGAAACTGGAGAATTTAAATAATGGTCAAATACTGCAAATCCTACAAAAGCGTAGTTTCTAAATACACCAGCTACGGGAAACCATACTTGTCTTTGACCTCCATATCCATTATTAGTTAATACAGGACTATATATATTTAATCTTCCTTCACTATTTAAAGTCCATCGAGGATACGGATCAATTAATTCAACTATTTCAGCACTTGTTATTGTATTAGATGTTAAAGAACCTGTATTAATATTATATCCAGCAGTATATATATTATAAACTCCGTCTACTTTTAAAGACCAAATACAGTAAATTTTATTTTCAACCATTATGGGTTGTTTAAAAGGTGACGTATTGAATACACTTGTAAGCTCTCCACCAGAGTCAAAGTAGTTAGTAACTTGTGTTGATCCAAAATCATTAACTATTAATAAATTACCAAAATATTCATCAAATGTAAATCTTTTATGACTTGTCACATAAAAATCTTTTCTTATATTTGGTGGACTACTTCCACTTGGTTTTAATATAATAATATCAAAAACTGGTGAATCTTTCTCTTTGTAAAGATAAATATATCCATTTGGAGTTTCATCAGAGGGACTTGTATCCATTGTAATAGAATAAAAAGCTTTTGTAGCAGGTACTGTGCTAACGTCTACCATCATTAGTTTTTCCTGACCAACACAAAATAAATAATTATCTTCTATTACCCAATTTGAATATAAGGTAGTTCCAAGAAATTCTGGATAACCAGTTATAGTTTCAGCAAAAATATCATCTAAAGAAACATCTGTATTTGGAGCTTGAAATGAAAAAGATTGAGGAGCTTCATATCTTGTATCTTCTTCGTACTCTGGTCTAGTAATTTCCCAAGTTCTAAGTACATCTCTTTCTGATGAAGTCACTTGTGAAAAGGAAGATAGAAAATTGTTATTATTATTTCTATCAATATCATAAGCATAAAATTGATCAATTGTACTAGTTTCTATATGAACTCTTTCAGAAATAGTTCCAAATAAATCCATCTTGGCTACCCAAGAGTGATAATTTCCAGCACCTCCATCATAAACGTAAGTTACATAAATATCAGAGGTAGTTTTATCTATTGTGCAAGCAGTAGCAAAAACATCTTCTTGTGGATGAATTACTAATCCATCATTAAAAGAACCATGATTAACTACTCTCCAAGATGATTCGGATATATCTCTTAAATAAGCAAAACCGTTATCAGCTACACAAACAAGAGCACCGTTATTAACAAATAGGTCATTTATGTACAGATTACCTAAACCTGTGCTATAATTTACCCAAGTTGTTTGTTCTAGAAGTTTTCTCCAAACACCACTACCCCAAGTGCCTATATATACGTGACCTATTAAATCGTAATTGCCAACCATTCTTGGGCATTTTTCATCTAGAGTTAAAGAAGTAAACCATCCATTTGCTGAAGCATTTACAGATAATGCAGTTACAATTCCTCTTCCTGTATAAAAATCAGAGCTAACTCTTACAGTATCTCCAGTATCAATATTTGGTGAACCAGGTGTTTCTACTATTTTAACAAATTCTGATTCTCTGAATTGATTTAAAATATAACTTGCAATTTTCCATGCATGGTAGTCGTTTCTTATCCAGCTATTAGATACAAGTACGCTTCTAAAATCATTTGAGTGTGTCATCCAATCTGTAGTTACTCGTACTTCTGTTGCAACATTTTTTGCAGGATTCCAAACAACTACTCGGTTTCTAGCATCATCATCATTTTTATTAGTAAGTATTCTTAATACATCAGTATCATCAAGAGTTAGAGAAGGGGATTCAGGTTCAAATGTAATTCTGTCAATTATAGCAACATTATTTTCATTAAACATTAAAAACCAACCGTTCATGGTTAATAATGGTAATATAATTGATAGTACATTATCAGGGCCAAATGATGAATCTTCTGGAACTAGTTCATCAGAACTACTATCAAGAAAACTATAACTAACTCCTGCTAATGTAAGGTAACTTTCAAGAATTGATCTACTGGATGTTGGTTCAGAATAAGTATTAATATTCTCATCATAATAATCTGAAAGTCTTTTTGAGCCGTCTTTACAATTGATTATTACTTCTTTATCATCTTTTCTTTCAACAGTTTCTACAAATAATGTAGCTCTTTTGCTACCCTGTTCATATATAATAACTGTATCCCAAGTATTAATAGTAGTTGTATAATCTGCAAGAATTATTTCTGCTGTGTGTTCTCCAGAACAAATTGCTTTAGATCGTGTGTATTGAATTAAATAATCTTCTACATTATTTCCATCAATTGTTATTTCTATATTTCCAATCATTACTTTCTCAATTCCATGTTGATAATATACCCATCTTTATTCCAAGAATGTTCCGCACTAAACACGTACCAAATTTGAGGAGATGGAGAGATAAATCCTGAATCAACATAAACGATTTTTCTCGCTATTGCGTTATAATCTCCTAATGCTGTAATGTTAATAGATTCTCCTAATCTATTTAATTTATCCAAGTTGTAAGTTGCGGCAGCATTTGCTACACTTTGACTATCAATAAACCAAGCTGCTGCTACTACAGTTTTATAAAATCCAGATGGAAGGTAAGGAGAAGAAGCGGAAGCTTCTGCATAAATACCTTCAGCACCATAAACAACAACCCTATTTCTTAAATCCTTTTCATTAATTATATAAGAAATTGCTAAAGTATTTGTATCATCAAAAGTTGCTACGTAGGCACTATCTACTCTACCAGAAAGAGAACTACCATCCATAATATGTGGTCGTCTATCTCTAAACTGTACTGCACCATCTTCATCTGCATAAAGATGCCAAGCTAAAATCTCTGCTACGGATCTTGAAAAATCATAAGAAGATATAAGATTAATTTCAACTGGATTTTGTACACCAAATGTAAAACTTGTAGCATCATATTGAAAGTTAGTTAATCCAGCTAAACTCATTAGATTAGAAACTAGAGTTTCTGCAACAATACTATTATAAGTTAAAGGATTATCTGGATTAACAGAAGCTATAAAATAATCTACAGCTTTTATTAAAACATCATTTCCAGTAATTCTCCAAGTTCCATCGGCTGCTTCTTGTTCTATTGTTTTTACAATACCAGTAAAAACTTTTCCATTACTACCAACATATCCAAGATTAACTTCAAGAGTATCTCCTAGTCCAAGAGTAGTTGTCTCACAATTAATTTCTACAGTTGCAAAACTAGAACCGTGTGATGTACTTAATTGTACAGAATAAATATTTGAACATCCAGTAGCGGCAGCATATAATGTATCACTCATCTTGCCATAGCTCTATTTCACATTCATATACTGGAGCATCCTCGGCTAAGTCTGATCTTAGTGTTTGACATATAGAAAGTTTCATATCAAAGCTGGCATTTTTTACAATTAAATTCCCAAAAATAGGGGATGAATTATAATTAAGAGCGTGAGTAGTGCCATCTCTTACCTTTGATCTTATAGCATCTCTATCTGTATTTCCAACTACAAATGCATTAATTTTTAATACTGGAGATTCATAACCAAAAAATTGATGTACTGAAGCTCCAGATAAAGGCTGTAATCTTGCTACTATCTGTTGATCTCCTGTTGAAAATTTTGTAACAAATGTTCTAACTGAATCTAATTCCCACATTTATTATCTCCTAATAAGCCTGAAATCTTGTGTTGCTTCCAGCAAGACCTCTAGTAGTGGCTATTGTTCTTCCTAGTTGTTCAGCAATAATACTTGCTAAAACAGTTCTATCTATAAGTAGAGTAACATTATGCGTAGATTCTAATGTAATATTACTTACTACTGTCGGGGCATTTGAAGCTATATCTCTAAAAGAAGTATCAGAAAAAGCACTTTCTCTCCTTCCAAGGTTTCTTATTAATTCTCCAGGAGCTACAAACCCTTTAGCAAATCTAGCTTCTGGATTCTCTTCTAAAAATGCTCTAAATTGATCTATGTCTTCTCTGGTATAATCTGGTCTTATTCCCACAGGTCTAGTTACTGATCTATAGGGTTCACCAACTGCTGTAGTAGTTGGAACTCCACCACCTATTCCTGTA
>Ga0209536_100004175_pt1 | contig 22857 bp, 18 predicted proteins | sample DeeMarSeWOR28_12_FD_187461 | JGI IMG/M metagenome (GOLD analysis project Ga0209536, IMG submission 187461) | Marine sediment microbial communities from White Oak River estuary, North Carolina - WOR-2-8_12 (SPAdes) (version 2) | ecosystem: Environmental > Aquatic > Marine > Intertidal zone >... | reverse complement strand
GCCGGAACATTTACCTGCTTGATATTGATGTCTTCTTGGTTCAGGCAGACCCGATTGAATTCTAGGCGATTCTGCACCATCAGCAAATTTAATCATTAACCAATAGGTACTAGGGCTGAGGGAATGGGCTTGACAAGGCAAGCAGCACTCAATATAATTAGTAGTTAGTTAACTAACGCCTAAGTTATAACACTAACGCCTATGGAGTCGGAAGGTATGGCTGGTAACACTGTTGATAGGTTAGTTAGGATCGGCTTTTCAGAGTATGAGGCCAAGGCTTATGTCGCCTTACTGAGAAAAAGCCCCGTAACGGGATATGAGCTCTCTAAACAGTCTGGCGTTCCACGCTCGATGATCTACGAGGTCTTAGGCAAGCTAACAACCCGTGGGGCGGCCATGACCCTGAGATCCGGAGGCACTACCAAATATGCTCCTACCCCAGCCAGAGAGTTTCTGGATCAGGCCCAGAGAGAGCACGAGCTTCTAGTCCAAAAACTCAAAGATGATCTAATGGCCATCGATTCTGCCTCCGATCTAGAATATGTTTGGAACATCGAAGGACATGATAACATCGTCGCCAGGGCGGCGGAGATGATCGAACAGGCCAATGGCCAGGTATACCTGGCGATATTGCCGGTTACCTTCACCGATTTGCGGCCGGCATTATCCGATGCGGTCAAACGTGGCGTCCGGGTCGTCATCTATACAACCAAGGAACTTGATTTTCCCGGTGGTGAGGTTGCTGTTGCCCACGTATCGACGGAAACGCTGAGCCAGGCCAGGGGATTGGGATTAATCCTAGTGACAGATAACGAAGAAGTTCTCATTGCCGAATGGTTAACAGGTTCCCAAGCACGGGCTTCTTGGACTAGCAGCCCCTTGCTTGTTTTTATCGCCGAGCACCATCTTCGTACAGATCTTTACCTTCCAGAGATCCTATCTCTGCTCGGAGATAAGGCGCTGGAAATTATACAAGAGCAAGATCGAGAACTTTTTGCTCGTGCCTTGGAAAGCCATATTTGATGATTAAATAACCCAGATGGGTTTGGAAATCACATGGTTTTAAAGAATCTTCTCCGGCGGAAATCGCGTAGCCTTTTAACCCTATTCGGCATCGCCATCGGCGTCGCCGCTATTGTAGCTTTGGGTGCATTAGGGGCAGGTTTAGCGACCGGCTATCAAAATATGGCCGGAGGCAGCCAGGCAGATCTTGTGCTTAGCCAAGCCGAGGCTTATGACTTAACCCTAAGTGCGGTTGACGAGCACATTGGCAACGAACTATTGGCCATGCCGGAGGTGCGTGAAGTTTCCGGGACGATTATGGGTAACGTCTCCACCGACTCAGGTGCTCAGTATTTTTTCATTTTTGGACACGATCCAAACGGATTTGCCGTCGAACATTTCAAGGTCATCGAAGGAGAAACTCTATCATCTAGTAGAGGCCGTGGAAGACCACTCCTGCTGGGCAAGGTGGCTGCAGATGCCTTTGAGCTAGATGTCGGCGATGCCATGAATTTGACCGGTGGTACTTTTCGCGTGGTTGGCATATATGAAACGGGCGATGCCTTTGAAGATGGTGGGGCTGTCATCGCCTTGGATGAGGCCCAAGCTTTGCTGCAAAAACACCGGTTGGTCGGCGCCTATTACATCAAGCTCCGAGATACCGACATGGCCGATAGCCTCAGGGCCAAGGTGGAACGTCGTTATCCTGATTTAAAGTTGTCCACAGCCTCGGAATTTGGCGAAAAGCAGCAGATGGTCGATTACCTTCAGGGCATGGGCTGGGCTGTCGGCGCGTTGGCCGTCATCGTCGGCGGGGTTGGCATGACTAATACGGTTCTGATGAGCGTCTTTGAACGAACGCGAGAGATCGGTGTTTTGCGGGCGGTTGGTTGGAGCCGCCGGCGGGTTCTGACGCTTATTCTGGGGGAATCAATTGCGATAGCCCTCCTGGGTGGTGTCCTGGGAATAGCTCTGGGGGCGGCGCTCGTCCTGGCTATCAGAGACGTCCCACTGATGGGTTTTATCCATGGGCAGTTCTCTGCCGGATTATTCTTCCAGGCTTTCGTGATCGCCTTGCTCCTGGGCATGGTGGGTGGATTGTACCCAGCCTGGTGGGCATCGAATCTATCCCCTCTAGAAGCCATGCACTATGACGGCGGAGGAACCCAGCGCAACAACAAGTTTCGCATCGCCATCGGAGGTATGACGGTTAAAAATGTTTTCAGGCGGAAAACCAGAACAATCTTGACTCTCTTAGCCATTGGCATCGGGATCGGTGCTGTGGTTGCGATGGGGGGTATCTTTGCCGGGTTTACGGACCAGTTGACAGATATGATGGGTGGAAGTAACGCTCACTTGGTGGCGATTGAAGCAGATGTTTCCGATTTTGGTTATAGTGCCATTGACGAGCGAGTTGGGGCACGCCTGGCCGCCCACCCTGATATCGATCATGTCTCAGGCATTGTTGTGGGTGTTTTGCTCAATGTCGGCGATGCACCATTCTTTATCTTATTTGGTTACCATCCACAAGAAGCCGCCATCGCCCATTATAAGGTCGTAGAAGGATCCCCCCTCTCGGCCAACCGGCAAGTGGTTTTAGGTTCACAGGCGGCCGAAATGATGGGCAGTGAAATCGGCGATACGGTTCGTCTGGGAGAATCGGCTTTTCGTGTTGTCGGCATATATGAAACCGGTGTCGGCTATGAAGAAATGGGAGCCTTGGTCACTCGTCGGGATGCCCAGGCCTTGAGCGGCAAGCCAAGACAGGTAAGCATGTATGCGATCGAGCTCCACGACCCTGACAAGGCAACGGAGGTACGGGATTGGCTGAATGAGAACTTCCCCGAGATCGACGTTTCCGTTACATCTGAATTTGCCGAAAGCCTACCTGATATGCGCGCCGCGACAGCGATGATGGGCGGTTTAGCCGTTCTCATGGCCTTAGTTGGCGCCGTCGGAATGACCAATACCGTCCTGATGAGCGTTCTTGAGCGTACACGCGAAATCGGTGTATTGCGGGCGCTGGGCTGGAGCCGGCGACGGGTGCTCAATATGGTCCTGAAGGAATCGTTATTCTTAAGTTTCCTCGGTGCCCTGACCGGTTTTCTCGTTGGCATCGGATTGACGTTGTTGTTGGCTTCCATACCTGCCATTTCAGGCTTAATTCAGGCCAATTTTTCTCTGTCGCTCTTTGGACAGGCGTTGATTATCGCCCTGATCTTAGGATCCTTGGGCGGTTTGTATCCCGCCTGGCGGGCGACCCGGCTCCGGCCGATCGAGGCGCTACGTTATGAATGAAATTTGCACGTCACTCATACATCGCACATTTCAAATGGAAAAAATTTGGAGGCGTGTTATGACGCTTAAAAGAATATCTGGATTGATCGTATTGTTGGTGATAATTGGATTTATCGCCTCAGGGTGCACTCAGTCGGAAGCGCCTGCTGATTTAGAAAATGAGGCCCTTGGCCTGACAGAATTCAGCAACATCGCTTCGGCTTCGGGGAAAGTCGTGCCTGTTCAATGGGCTACTTTGGGCCTGGAGAGCGGCGGCCGGATCATCTGGCTTGTCGACGAAGGAACAGAAGTCGAAGCTGGAGATGAATTGGCGCAGTTGGATACGGCCGATCTGGAAGCAGCTATGTCTCAGGCCAAAGCAGTCCATGCTTCGGCTCTCGCCCAGCTCGAAGAAACACGGGTAGGTGCTACTTCACAAGAGATCGCCGCCGCCGAAGCAGCCGTTTTGGCTGCTCGAGGAAATGTTGCAGTAGCGGAGGCCAGGCTATCTCAAGCTGAAGCAAATGTAAGCTTGTCTGAAAAAAGGGCTGAAGCGAATCTCGCACAAGCAGAAGGGGCTGAAGAAGCTGCGAAGGCAGATTTGGCCCGGGCTAATGCTGAGTTGACCCGCTTGAGGGCCGGGGCTCGCCCAGAGGAAATCGCCATGTATGAGGCCTTGGTGGTTCAAGCTGAGGCCCAGTATCTACAACCCAGGACTACCCATGACGACATCATCAACCGAGAAATCGGTGGCGTGCCCGAAGAGTTGGCCCGGTTCCAAATGCAAGCCGCCGAAGCGGCTCGCAACGCCGCTCAAGCCGAACTGGCTCTGGCTCGAGCTGGCGCTTCAGCCGAGGAAATCTCCGTGGCCGTTGCGACCGTTCGGGCCGCTCAAGCTCAGGTGACTATTGCCGAGGCTGGTGTGACAGCCGCCCAGGCCGAATTGGCCGAAGCTCAGGCTTCTCAAAATGAAGTCGCCGAAGCTCGAGCCCAACTGCAGATCGCGGAAGGCCAGCTTGCCCAGGCTGAAGCCGAGCGCGATAAACTTATCGTCGGTGCATCAGACGAGGAGATTGCCATGCTCGAAGCCCAGGTAGATCAAGCTGCCGCCGCACTCGAGGAAGCGGAGTTGGCACTAGCCAAAGCTACGCTTGTCGCTCCATTTGCCGGCACGGTTGGGGTCAGCCACGCCAGAGTAGGTGAGATCATTGCCCCTTCAACCTTTGCTCCGGTGCCGGTTATGACATTGGGAGATACAAGTACCATACGGGTAGAAACGACTGATCTGAACGAGGTCGATGCAGCCCAAGTTACTATCGGCAGTCCGGTTACTTTGACCTTTGATGCGTTACCCGATAAGGCCATCGAGGGCACCATCGCCTATCTCGCCCCAATGGCCTCAGAAGGGCAAGGTGGCACGAATTTTAAGGCCATCATCAATATGGAGGATCCGCCAGAGGCCTTAAAGTGGGGGATGACCGCTTTTGTGGATGTTGAGATAGATTAATCATGATTCAGACTATGAAATCTTATCGTCACTAAATGCAGGCTTACTACTCACGAGCTAAAAACGACCTAGTGCGATAAGTGTAAATTGGAAGCCACCTATGGAAGATACAAAGTACATTGTAGAAACAATTGATCTGGCCCGGCACTATGGCGATGGGGAAAAAGTGCGTGCTTTGGATGGAGTGTCGATGCATGTACACCATGGCGAGCTCGTTGCCGTGATGGGGCCATCGGGCAGTGGCAAGTCTACCCTCTTACACCTTATCGGCGCCCTGGATCGTCCCACTAGTGGAAAAGTGATCGTGGCTGGTCAGGATCTGGATAAGGTAAAAAACTTGGATAAGTTTCGAAACCAAACTGTTGGTTTTGTGTTCCAATTGCACAACTTGATACCAACACTTACAGCTCTAGAAAATGTTGAGGTGCCCCTTTACGAACAGAGGATTTCGGCCAAGGAACGACATAAGCGGGCAAAAGAATTGCTTGAACTGGTTGGTCTAGGGGACCGTGCCAAACATCTACCTGGACAATTATCCGGGGGGCAACGCCAACGCGTGGCCGTAGCTCGATCCTTGGTCAACTATCCCGCTCTGGTTTTAGCCGACGAACCAACCGGCGAAGTTGACTCCAAACGGGCGGCCGAGATCATCGAGATGTTACATAAGCTCAATCGCGAATTAGGTACGACCTTCATCATCGTCACACACGATCCTGCGGTAGCCCGGCAAACAAGTCGCATTATCGAATTAGACTCCGGTCGCATCATTCGCGAACATATCGTGGGAGATACTTTTGATGAAGATTGGAAGGAACTGCGATCCTCGGCCTTGGGACAAGCGCTGTTATCAGGAAGTCAGGCCGAACTCGCCGTGAATGGTCTCACCCTCTACGAGGATGGGCAGCTCACCAAGGCCGGCAAGTTTCTAAAAGATTTACTTGAAAATTCTTGACCTGCCATCTAACCACACCCACCGCTCGACGGAGCGCGTTTCATTTCCAGTTTCACTTTTGGCGTGTACTCAAGCTCATGGGTCTCAGGATCCGGCTCAGCGGCATCGCATCTTGACCCTAACGTAGTATCAAATATATAACAGAGTATCTTCACCAGCCCCGGCGTTGAAGTTCTTGGTCAAATCATCGTCGCCAACCAAGGCGGTCCATATGTTTATTTCACCTTCCAAATTAACTTGTCAGCACTTATCTGAAAGCATCCGATTCAAGGTGACATTTGTCATATTTGATTTTTGAATGTTGACATCCTCGTTCATCTGTGAAAGGATCGGTGAGACAATTGTAACTGATTAACAAGGGCACCCGCATTGATGGCAAGCACATCTTCTCGTCGTGCCCTCCGGAGGTATAGAGCATGAATCGCCGCGAATTCTGTCACAAAATAACGGTCGTTGGTGGAACAATTGCTTTGGCTCCGCTCGTCAAGGCCTGTAAGACTGAACCTGTCGATCCAACCCAAATGCTTGATTTAGAAATAACACCAGGATCGATCCCCACAAATATACCAACCACCGCACCGACTTCAGAATCAATAATAACCCCGACGACGGGTCACACACCCACATCCACAATGGAGGATGATTCATTGCAGCCCCAGCCCACTCACGCACCAACGGTAGCGACGGACATGGCACAGGTAGCCCTGGTAAGGAGCGATAATCGCGCTGACGGCACGAAACGAGCTATCGCCTTGTTGGGATTAAATCCAGCACGAGGCAACCGGGTGTTGCTTAAGCCAAATTTCAATAGTGCTGACCAGGCGCCAGGATCCACCCACCCTGACGTGCTACGCGCGCTAATTATGGAAATCTATGATATGGGCGCCCGAAGCATTACCGTGGGCGACCGGAGTGGCATGGGCAATACCAGAGCAGTGATGGAAAAGATCGGTGTCATGGATTTGGCGGCCGAATTGGGCTTTGATACCCTGGTCTTCGACGACCTGTCTGAGAATGATTGGACAATCCGGCGATCATCCGATTTTCATTGGTCTGACGGATTTGCAGTTCCCAAAGCTTTGTTGGACGCCGAATGTGTCATACAAACCTGTAATTTAAAAACCCATCGTTATGGAGGTCATTTCACTCTTTCTCTGAAGAATTCGGTGGGATTGGCGGCAAAGACCGTTGGCGGGGGTCACGATTACATGAGCGAACTGCACGGATCACCACACCAACGTTTGATGATCGCCGAAATCAACGAAGCATACTCGCCAGGCCTGATAGTAATGGATGGGGTTGAAGCCTTCGTCAATGGGGGCCCGGCGAACGGAAAAAAGGTGCCTGCGAATGTCGTATTAGCCGGGACGGATCGGGTGGCTTTGGACGCCGTTGGAGTGGCGATATTGCGGCTCTTTGGAACCACAAGGGAAGTCAGCCAGGGCATGATATTTGAGCAAGAACAGATCGCCCGGGCTGTAGAGCTGGGTTTGGGTGTCGACTCTCCACAAAAGATACGGTTTTTGACAGGTGATCCAGAAAGTGAAAGATTCGCCTCCAAGGTTCAGCAAATGTTGCTGTTATAACTGCCTCATTTCTCCTAATATTGTGCTTTTCGGGTTCACTGGATCCAGACAGAATTTGATGATGATTCCTAGTCAAAGACCGTGCGCAAGAAACGCGGGATTAAATCCTTAGTTTCCGGGCTATCTGAAAATCGAGCCAGAGTTTCCTCGACTTCCTCACGACTCATCATCGATGCATAGCCATCCAGGTAACGATGGAAGCGTTTTAGATTCTCTTCACGGGTGAGTTCCGGGTGAAATTGGGTAGCCCAAATCGGTTTTTCGGGAATACGCATCGCCTGGAACCGTGAATTCACGCTCGATGCCAGGTTGATCACACCCTCAGGCAAGCGATCTGCTCTATCTTTATGACCCAACTGGGCCATAAATGTCGGTGGAAGGTATCGAAAGAGCTCATCCTTTTTCCCGACTTCTGACAACTGTAATTCGTATGTACCCACTTCCATATTATCAGGATCGTAGATGATGCGGCCGCCAAGAGCCTGAACCATCATCTGAAAGCCAAAACAAGAGGCAAAAGTCGGGTGTCCAATATCTACGACAGCAGCCAACAAATCCATCACCTTTAAGAAGCCGGGCAGGTTTTTTTTCGAAACGTAATACTCACCACTCCCTCCAACCATCAGAGCATCATGTCGCTTAACATCGTTTAGGGAAGGCGTTCCGTTTAGAAGGTCGAATGGAACAAAGTTGCTTTCATCTAAACCAGCCATCTCGGCGAAAGAACTTAGCTCTTCCAAGCGGGCCGTATCGTCCGCATGGCGAGCCTGCAAGAGTAGGATTTTCGGTTTCATCAAGTCTTACGATAACTTGATTTTATTATCGCTGCAACCTGGTATGTTGGGCCTATTTTTGGAGATTGTAAACAATGACTGAAGTTACTTCGGCTATGATTCGCAATATCTTTTAATTACCCAGCCCAATAAAGATTAACATGAATGGGTGACATTTTATTCCATAAAGCTCAACCTGACGTTCGGAGTAACAAGGTAAACCAACACGATAACGCTGATGATTGTCCCAATCCAATCAAGGCTAGCCGGTCCAACTAAGGCGAATAAGGCGAAGAGGATCTTGATCCCCAAGACGACGACAGTTCCCAACCAGGCCCAATATCGCATCCGCCACAGACCCAAGCCAAATAAAATAGTTACTAGGCCCCAAATGGCACTGAAAAGGCTGGTGAAACCTAAGCCGGGACCACCAAAACCGAAAATCGACCCTAGGAATCGAACCCCAATCGTACTAAAAGCAACAAGGCCCGCACAAAAGGTCCAGATACCAAGCAAGACGATGATTAGAGATATGATTGTAACGCCAATTGGACGGTCCTTCATTTTCTACCTCCCAAACAAGAACGGAAAAATAAAGGTGAAAGTCACTTAGAAATAGTAACTATCACATCTGGTTATAGTAATTACGTAAGACGGGTGGTTGGGGTTTCAGAAAGATTTTGGTATGGCTCCCCTACAGTACGCTCTAGCAGATGAAAAGGGCCGGCTCATTTATCGTTCTTATTGGCCGATGCTCCGGCCGGGCTCATCGTATAACACCAGGCTTCACCCTTAAGCACAACCTCCCCATCCTGTTGGGTGATGGTTGCCTTCAATTGGGTAACCGGCTTGCTCTCATGGAACTTGAGCACTTCTACTTCGGCCGTGATGGTATCGCCGATGAAGACGGGCGCAGTAAACTGCCAGTTCTGATTCAAAAACACGGTTCCCGGCCCCGGCATCTCCATGGCTACCAGGGCATGTAGCAGTCCCGTCGTCAAACCCCCTTGCACCACCAACCGGCCGAAACTGGTATCCGCTGCATATTCTTCGTCGAAATGGAGGGGGTTATAGTCACCGGTTAGATCGGCGTAATCCTTGACGTGTTTACCCGTCAGAGTCATGCTTCGGGTTGCTTTTTGTCCCGCGATCAAATTCATCCTCAAGCCTCCAAATCAAATGTTCATTTTCATCGTACCTACTACTAAAAAATTGTAACGTGGCCTTTTCTACGTTTAGACAGTTCTTTCCGGCACGCGTCCTAATATAAAACTGTAAGTCAGTTCAGCCGCCCTCTGCCATTCTTTATCAACCGTGATCACATGACCGCTATCGGAAAATTCGACCAACTGTTTGTCGGCAGAACTGACCTGTTCGTAAACAAGCTGGACGCCTCCCGGCGTAACTGTCGGATCGGAGGTGCTATATATAGCCAACAGAGGACATGTTACTTGGCTTAACAGATCCTTGACCTCGGGAATGGAGTTCAATAGTTCGAAAGCTGCTGCTGTTGGATAGGTATCGTACGACCAGAGAAATGATTGGGCTTCCGGATCGGCCCAATACTCATCCGGCTTCGATAGTTGGCGGACGAACCTGGTGATGAACTTGGGCAAGTGCCGGCGCCAATCTGTGATGTCGATGGCGGCGGCATAGGTCACGATGCCGGTTATATCGTCGTTGTTGGCTGCCAACCAAAGGGTCAATAATGCCCCCATAGAAAGACCGGCGACAAAGACTGTGTCACATTTGCTACGCAAACCAACCAGGGCTCTGTTAGCTTCGGCGCACCAATCATCCCAACCATAGTTGTTTAAATCTTCCGGGGTCGTACCATGGCCAGGAAGCAAAGGGCCATAGGTGGTTAAGCCGCGCTCATTCAGATGACGGCCGATAGGTCGCATCTCGGCCGCCGAACCCGTAAAACCATGTATAAGTAAAACCCCTATTGGACCACCTTCCATGAAGAAGGCAGACGGATCGATATTGGTCGGCATTGGCATTAAATCAACTCCTCAAAATTTGACATGATTGACGAGGTTAACAAGATTGATTCTCAACCTATCATAATCGCGATATCTATTACATACCAATTCGCTACCAGCATCATCAATCGCAGGATCATCCTAAAACAAACGCCAGAGGGAAGTGAGTGCTTTCCTTTGTTTAAAACGCCCGTACCAGAGACACAAGGGGTAGAGCAAAATCAATCCTAAGAGCCAGTAAGGATACATGGCGATAATGGATGTGCCGCTTGGTGCAAATAGGTATCCAAGTGCTGCATACAGGAAAAGGTGGAGGATATAAAAAAAGAGGGGCGCTTGGCCGAAAACGGCAAGCGATTCCAGGATAATGGATCTAGCTTTGGCCAGCTTTGAGAAAAGCCATAAGATGATTAAGTTCATGCCAGTCGTCAACAATGTGAAAACCATGCTAGGCGGATACTTGACCACATTTAGAAAATCAATCCAGCTATCGCTGGCTCGCGGCCGGATATTTCCAAAGCTATCCAACAGCCGAAGTAGGATAAATGCGAATAGAAAGACGATTCCCAGCCATAATCCCCGGTTAAAAGCTTGTTTGGAATCTTCATCGAGCCAATAACCAAATACAAGCCCAAAGGTAACTAGTTCCAACCAGGGCAGGATTGGATAATTCGACCAAAGGCTAAGATCACCGCCAGAGAAGATAAACAACAGTTCTAATAGGCCAGGATCGACCGACGACCACAACTCTGGAGCGGGATGCATGAGTTCTGTGCTTAAAAATAACACAACCGTTATCGCCAAGATGTACATTGGCGGGAGCCAGAGCAAGAAGCTGGCGAGGATCATTGTTCCCCCAAGGGCAAAAAGGACCCCCACATAATTCCCCAACATCCAACCTCCTGGAGAGAGTTCCCAGGCACGATTGACCAGGATAAATTGCAGGAGGATCAACAAAAGACCACGAAGGACAAAATACCGGATGACGGCCCATCGACTCCAGCCTTGCCTCCGGCGACTCTTGGCAAACAGCAGCATACCAACCCCCATCAGGAAGAAAAAGCCGGGCGCGGCCAGGTGGGTGATGAAGCGGGTTAAAAATGAGAAAGAATCTCTGTATATAGGGAATGGTCCGCCCCATTGCTCGCCGGTAGGGTGTTTTTGGGCAACGAAATGATTGGCGTGATCAAGAGCCATCACGACGATGATCAAGCCTCGTAGGGCGTCAACTGCCAAAAGCCGGTTTGACTTCGAGCGAACATTCACTTCGCTAACTCCTTGAAAGGAAATCAAAGCGAGTGCGAGTTTATGAAACTTTCAAAGGCTTTTTTAGCTACGCTCTGCCCAACAAAGCGCCAAAGTATCGCCTTACACTCAAAGGCTGGCCCGATAGCAAGGTTTGGGCACGGAATAATCGAGCCACAATGCGCACGATGACTATCGCCCCGGCGATCTGCAAAAGGGCGGCTAGCGCCGACTGCCAGGCCGGGACCTCGGTCGCAACCATGCGGGTGATCATGCCCACCGGCGATGTCAAGGGAAAAAGGCTGAAGAATATGGCGATAGGGCTATCCGGGTTGGTAATGATGACAATTAAGAACATGTAAACGGCAATGAGCGGAATCAGGACGATAAATGACACGCCACGCGAATCTTTCAGTTCCGGCGCCAAGGCCCCTAGCCCGGCCATCTGTGAGCCATAGATAGCATATCCGAGGAGAGCGTAAACACAGGCCCATAGCAACAAGGGGATGGGCAACTCAAAACCCTCCGGTATTGCCAGAGGTTGGCCGCCAAAATTAGCCACCGACCACAGCACTAGCACATACAAAACCATCATCAAAACCCCGAGAATCCCGACGGCCAGGATTTTTCCGGTGACCAACTGCCGGGTTGACACCGACGAAAGCAGGACTTCAAGGACCCGATTCTTCTTTTCATCGGTCAAGGCAGCAACCAAAATGCTGGAGGACATGATGATCACCATGTAAAGGATCAGGGCCATCAGGTTGGGTAATAGCTCTGCTATCCAGCTATCCTCTCCTTCATTGGGACCAGGTAATGCCAGGGAAGTTACCTCTAAATCCAGAGGTTCTCTCACTTTCATGGCCAGCCTTTCGTCTCCAAGCAAGTTAGCTACAAGCAGCCACTCCATACTTTCCGTCCGGAGATCATCACCTAATGGATTGTGAGTTTCCTTTACATAAGTTAAATCGCCGGTTTCGACATAATCGGCCGGTACGAAATAAAAAGCGCCGATCTCACCCTCTTCCAGGGCAGCCTGGGCTGCTGCCACATCGGGATATTCCACCAACCACCCATCAGGCAAATCGGCCGGCAGGTACTCGATCAGACCCCCTTGGTCTACCAGGCCTTCGGTAATTAGCTCGGAATTATCGAGCGTCCCTGGCAAGGGTTCTTCTTGCGCTGCGCGGGAGGCATCTCGATTTATGGCCATGACGATCACCGCCACGAGGCCCAGTAATAACGGCACACCAAAGCCAAACAACAGGAAAACCTTTCGCCGCATAGTGGCTTTGATTTCCTGCAACATTACCAATAGCGTCTTTGACATCGTTTACCCCAAACTCTTCGTGCTTTGTAAAGTTTGTTACTGCAAATGTCATTCTGAACCGGAGGTGAAGAATCCCTCGAAAGGTCCTGGGGATTCCTCGCTCCGCTCGGAAGGACGCTTTTCAACAAACCTGTTAAGAGTGCACTACTTAGATTGTTTTCTTATGGCCGAAGATCTCCACCAATTTCAAACGTTGGCCATAGCGCAACATACTCATTCGAAAAGCCTTACCGGCCAGCCAAATAGCACCCACCGCAGACATGATGGCGATGGCTAAAGTGGCCAGGATCTGCCAAGTTGGGACTTCAATAAAAATATTACGAATAGCCATAGTCACGACCGATGTCCCCGGAAAGAAGCTCAATAGCAGGGCCAATAGACCATTTGGATTGGACGAAATAGGCAGGAACAAATAAACCGGTAAGAGGAGGATCAGGAACATGAGTGGCCCCAACTGTTCGGCATCCTGGCTTTCAGTCAAAGTTGAACCGATGGAGGTCATCAGCGCAACGATGAATAAATAGGTCGGCAGGGCAATAAGGATGATCGGGATCAGATTGGCCCACACCACCTTGATCTCCCTTAGCCAAGCCAAATTGAGAATATGTATCCCAAACCAGATTGCGATGAGAAAGAAGAGGGACCAAACCGCTATCTGTATGATAGCAACGCCCACGATACCCAATATTTTCCCAGTCATCATCCTGGCCGGCGAGATCGACGAGACGATGATCTCCATCGTCCGGTTTTCCTTCTCCACCACGACGACTTGCATCATATAACCGGCCGTCGTCAACACGAGAAAGGCGAAAGTCAGGGCTACTATTAAGGGCAAGATTTGGCCCGCATCGGGGCCGCCGGAAGGAAATTCGCGATTTGACCCGGTGGCTCGCACGGTTACATCAGCGCCGGAAAGCATCCGTTCCACAATCGCCGGGTCCTGGCCGGAGAGGACGTTGAGCCGGACAACTTTTTCGAAGTGGCGCATGGCTTTATTTGGTGGGCTTTTAGTGATAAATAGCAGTGCATCTGATGTTTCTCTGTAGTCGGCCGGTATCACGATATAGGCATCAATTTGCTCTGACTCCAAAGCCGACCTTGCCGCATCCCTCGAGTCAAAAGCGAGCAGCACCACTTCATCGTCGGCATCTTCGAACGATGTTTTAACGAGGAAGCCAGCCTCGTCTACATAACCCAAAGTAGCGGTATCGTCTATGAGTTGCTCCGCGAGATAACCGAAACCTATGGCGACGACCAGGAATAGCGGCATGCTGAAGAGAACGATCAAAAAGCTTCTTTTCAATGCTTCCTGGAGAAAATGATGCCTGGCAACTAACCATACCTTAGACATGTTGTGCTCCGGTCAACTGACCTCTTTGTCACGTACGGCTTGAATGAATATCTCGTCCAACCGCGGCGTTGAGATCTCAAATTGTTCGACGACACTATGATTTTCAACCAATTGGGCCAGGATATCCTGGGGGGTTGTCTCGTCGGACAAGGTCAAGTGTACTGCCCCATTGTGTTGGGAAGTCATCTCAACACCGGCCAAAGTTGGCATTGCTCCTTCCACTCGCACCAGGACCTCGTGTCCTGAATAGGCCCGCTGGATTTGTTTCAGATTACCGTATAACACGTTGCTCCCTTCGTCTATTATCACGATCCGGTCACACAGTTCCTCGACCTGGTGCATCATATGAGTTGACATAATTATAGTAGCTCCCTCTTCTCTCAGCTCGGTCATTAGCTCTTTCACCAGCCTAGTATTTACCGGGTCTAAACCGCTAAATGGCTCATCTACGATGATTAATTCCGGCCTGTGAAGGATGGTATTGATTATCTGCGCCTTTTGTTGCATGCCCCGGCTTAATTCTTTGACCTTCTTTCGCCTATGCTGGGCTAATCCAAGGCGCTCGAGATAAATATTTGCCCGTCGACGGGCTTCGGCAGTTGATAATCCCTTCAATCTCCCAAGATAAACCAGACACTGGTCCAATTGGATATCCTGGTAAAGTCCCCGTTCCTCAGGCATGTAACCGATCCGGTCTTTTTTCTCCTCGGACATTTGTCCGCCGAGAATGGAAACGCGGCCGCCATCTGGTTTAAAGATATCTAATATGAGGCGGATCGTGGTCGTCTTCCCTGCTCCATTGGGACCAAGCAAGCCGAATATCGCGCCCGGTTCAACGGCAAATGAAACGTCGGCAACTGCTTGAACCGATCCAAAGGACTTGGATAGATGAGTTACTTCGACTGCATTTTGCATTAGATACTCCTGCTCGTCGCAACCTCTTCCGATAATATGTGGTACAGCTTGCCAATAGCCGAAAAAGCATTGATTACCAGGGAAATTCCGATAATTACTTTAAGGACACTATTCGCAAAGAACGATACATCTTCCAAACCCAACATGTTCATAGCCGACAACCCTGGCAGGGCATCGATGGCAGGACCAAGTTCAAGAATGGGTCCGCCGATTAATAGCCGGTAGAGTACGACTATCCCTAGGCTGGTCAAGGCAAAATCTGCCAGTCGCATACCCGGTGACCAGCGAAGAAATTGTAATTTATAGAAACCCAAAGCCAGGGCAAAGGCCCAATATAGATTAAGAAGCGGTAGATGAGCCTGAAATTCGGCCGCTAAAATCGGCACAAACCTTAGCGGTGGATCGAAGGAAGTGATGAATCCGATACGTTCAGGAAAAGCATTAAATAGCACGAAGGCGACGACAATTATCACGATTTCGACCATCGTGCTTGACGAACTTATTCTTTCGTGAGCGTTCAACCCTGATTTTGGCTTTAGCGCCGCCTCTCCGGCAAATATATTCATATCTGAAGATTTATCCTGGTTAGCCATCCGTTAACACTCCTGGATCGATATCAAGGCCACGATAACAGCTTAATAAAAGAACTCCCCAGCCGCATCGTGCAACTGGGGAGATCTTAATTATCCAGGTGGCTATTTTTGCCGGTTGTGAGTCAATAAACTAAGCCGACTCGAACTTGAGCCTCGCCCTGATTATTCATAGAAGACGTAGAAAGTGCTTAACACGTGATCCATGGCTTCAAGATCGGCGTCGCTGATGGCTTGGATAACCAAATAGGTGATGTATCCACCCCCCTCTGGCAAAGCTGCCAATTCAATTATGACGCTGTTAACATCAGAGCAATCAATGTACAAATCATATTGCCCAACATAGACGCCATCATCATAATCGTAACGGCCATCATACGTACAAGCTTCGTATTCGCCGGCCAATTCGTCAAGCAATGATGGGGCATCGTAAAATCCATCCGGGTCGTCCAATGCATAGAAGCCGACGCCCGGTGTTGAGTAGGTGGACCAGAAATCTTCCAGGTTGCTGGCGGCTTCAATTGCCGCCGCCAGATATTCGCCGGCATCATCATACAAGGGTGTCGTGGATACATCAGCAGACCACTCCACCGGAATTTCTACAACCAAGCTGCCGGTATCATCGCTGACTTCTACATATTCAAGGTAGGCACCGCCATTCGTTCCAAAGTCACCGCCGATCTGCTCCTCGACCTCCTCGGAGAAGGATACTGCTACGACAAGGGGATCGCCATTGATCTGACCTTCTAGCACTTCGGATGTGTCATATCGTAGAACTTCTAAACTGAGCGTATCATCTGCCGTATGGCTGCGCAAAATATCGCAATAGTCGGCCATCGTGCCATCGGTTGCCAGCACAAGTCCTTCAAGCTTGGTGATGATATCTCCCTCTCGAACGCCCGCCCGATCGGCCGGTGAGCCAGATTCGACGGAAGATACCCAAATACCCGTGATCCCAGCATCGTCATAAACGGCGCTACCATTAACGCCAATGGATGTGACGTCCTGATTCTCGCTCAACTTCTCCAGGATGCCCAGGGCTTCATCCCGGGAGATGGCCATATACTGGTTTTCATTGTAAACACCATAATTTACGCCGACGATCTTGCCCTCCGAATTCACCAGTGGACCACCAGAATTGCCCGGATTAATGATAGCATCGTGCATGAGGACCCGGTCGATGGACGCCCACCAGGTTTCTCCATCACCTTCTTCTTTGGCAATAATTCCTTTGGTCAGGGTGAATTGGGGATCGCCCAAGGGGAAACCGGCCGCAAAGACATCTAAGCCGGTTGAAATGGGACCATCGTGCCAATCCAGGTAAGGGTAATCGCCCCCTTCCAAATCGATAACTGCCAGATCCGAGCATTCCGAAACTCCTAAAACACGCGCATTAACCGGTTCACTTTTTCCGGAAACATAGACCCTGAGTAGAGCGGCACCTGTCACCACATGATTGTTGGTCACCGCAAGACCTTCCTCGTCGATGATGAATCCTGAACCAGAACCTGCTGCATTGAGCTGTTGACCGATTTCTGGATCCACGAAACTGCCTTCGGCCACGATTTGAATGACAGCATTTTCTATATCGTCAAGCGAAGAGACGACATTAGATGCCTCTGACTCAGGAGTGTCGGTAAGGACCGCCTCAGGTGTGGGTTCGGTTGTTTCTGTCACCTCAGACTCTTCAGTCGGTTCGGTTATATCTGGTTGGGATGTCGCCGTTGGTTCTTCCCCTCCACCAAAATTACAGGCCAAACCAACGAGTACCAATAGAACAATCACCGTCAAGGCCCAAGAAATTGATCGCTTAAACATTTTCACCTCCATAATTAATGCAATAAAGCGAGGAATCTAGCCAAACTGGCGAAATAAATCTTCCGGGATGAATTCTACATGCATTTAATCCTTCGTGTTACCTGATTGTGTCGCTACAGGATAGCGAGCGCAATAGCTCCCCTGCCCTATTGCAACGATTCGGAGGAGAAACGCTTTTTTTAGGGCTGTAGAGATTGTGTACTAGAGAGTATAGTTGTGTTCGCTGTCTGTAATTTCTATAATGTGTTAGGTCGGTTTTCAATGGAGTTTGGGCCAGGTTTCCTACAGGAATGAACAAATGGACGGAACCACAATAGGGCGCTACCAGATTATTGAAGATATTGGTCGGGGGGGAATGGCCACGGTCTATCGTGCCTTTGATCCTCGTTTTAAACGCGATGTTGCCGTTAAGGTCATGACCCAAGATCTTTTGGAAGATCCGACGCTCAGAGCCCGATTCGAACGCGAAGCGCAAACCATTGCCAACTTGGAACACCCGGCCATCGTTCCGGTTTACGACTTTGGTGAAGAAGATGGACGTCCATATCTGGTCATGCGGCTCATGACCGGCGGCACACTTTCTGACCGTCTCGAACAGGGCCCAATTGGCATTGAGGGAACCATTAAAATCCTGAGACGCATCGGCTCAGCATTGGAACGAGCCCATCAAAACGGCATCATCCACCGGGACTTAAAGCCGAGTAATGTCATGTTTGACGATTATGGCGATGCCTATCTAGCCGATTTCGGCATCGCCCGTCTGACAGAAAGCGCGGTCACACTTACTGGTGATTCGGTAATCGGCACCCCGGCCTATATGAGCCCCGAACAGATCCATGGCGATAAGGAGATCGACGGCCGGAGCGACATCTATGCCCTGGGTGTCATTTGTTTCGAGATGTTAACAGGCCGCCGGCCCTATGAAGATAAGACGCCCACCAAGGTTATGATGAAACACATCATCGACCCGGTACCCGATATTCGTCAGGTGAACCCTGATTTACCCGAGGGTGTGGATGAAGTAATACACCGGACGATGGCCAAAGAACCGGATGAACGGTATACCACAGCCACAGAATTGACGGCATCCCTCGAAACTTTAGCCAGCTTGTCCGCGACGACAACTGCCGAAAAAGTCGATGCTGCCACCGTGGCGGCTAGCTTAATCGGCTCAACAGTAGAGTCGTTTGAACCAGAAACGACGGCCGAAGCTGAAATATTGGAAGAGACAGAAATCGTGCAGGAAGCGGCCGGGGAGGAGGTTGAATACGCTGAAACTGACGTGATAATACCCTCCTTCGCCGATCAGGAACAACCGGAATCCCCCGAGGCAACAGTCCCCCTCGTTACCGGGGAAACGGTCCCCGAAACAGAGATCGCTGTCCCTACCTTCGTCGAAGAACCACCCGATGCCACAGTTTTGGCACCGCCTGAGCCAACGGCCGATCGTCTCGGCAAACAAAATTGGATTATCGCGGGTGTGTTGGCCGGCATCTTGCTGATTGTGTTTTTGGCTGTCATCGTCGGCGGAGGCATTTTCCTGGCCTCCAGAAATGGTGCAGATGTGACCACACCGGAAACTGATGAAAGCCCTGGTGCCGTTGCCGTCGAGCCCACGGAAAAACCCACCAGAACAAAGCCGCCTGAGCCAGGACCAGGAGTTGATTCTCGCCAAGAAGCGGAAGCCCGGTTAGAGATATTCTACGATAGAGTTGAAGCCGAGGATTACGATGGTGCCATGGAGGCTATCAACCAGGCCGTAGAACTCGTCCCTGAAGAATCCTGGTACTTTCACGAGCGAGCATGGTTATTTGAACTAATGGGCAACTTAGATGCCGCTTTAGAAAATATCAATCATGCAATCGCCTTGAATCCGGATGGGGCCGATAATTATCTGCGGAGAGCAATTCTATTCCGAAACTTTGGCGACTATGAAGCAGCTCTCATGAATCACCGGCAGTCAATTGAACTAAATCGAGAAGATCCCTATGGTCACTTTGAACTTGGCGTAACGCTCCGGGAGATAGATGACATCGACGGTGCCCTGGCAGAGTATGGAAGGGCGATTGAGTTGGACCCGGATGTCGACGCCTTTTATGGTTATCGGGGAGAAATATTCAAAGAAATTGGCGATCCCGATGCTGCTCTCAGGGATCTGGAGCGAGCAGTGGCCCTAAATCCAGAAGAAGTTTGGTATTACGACCTATTAACCAGTGTTTATGGATGGGAACTAAATGATTTCGCCATGGCCTTGGAAAATGTAAATCGAGCCATAGAGCTTGAACCGGATGAGAGCTGGCGATATACCGATCGGGCCGTCTTCCTTCGCGAACTCGGCGATATCGATGGAGCTTTGGCCAACCACGAGGAAGCCATCGCTCGTGATCCTGATGAAGTTTGGAATTATTTAGAAAGAGCCATTACTTATCGCGATCTTGTGGGAGATTTTGATGCGGCGATGGCCGATTATGAACTCGCCATCTCGCTTGATCCCCAAAACCCTGATGTTTACTCCGAGCGTGGCGACACTCTTCAATATGCCATTGGCGATCTTGAGGCTGCGCTGGCTGACTACGAACGGGCTATCGAATTAGATCCTGAAGAGACCTGGCGAATTAACAACCTGGCGGTACTTTATCGAGATTTGGGCGATTATGATGCGGCCATAGCCACCCACGATCGAGCGATATCTCGCAATCCTGAAGATAGTTGGTCGTACCTGGAACGTGGATATACCCACCGCGACCTGGGAAATGATCCTGAGGCTGCGCTGGCCGACTTTAGCAGGGCCATCGAACTGGATCCAACCCTTACCGACGCCTATTCAGCCCGGGCGAATACCTTTGGCTGGGATTTGGGCGATTATGATGCGGCCTTTGCCGACTTTGAACGTTGTAAGGAACTGGATCCCGGCCATTACTGGTGCTATTTTGACGAGGGATGGCTGCGGGCTGAGATAGGCGATTCGAGGGCGGCCGTCGCTAATTTTAAACGATTCCTGGAGCTAGTGCCTGAATTTGACTGCCCTGATTGCCAGGAAGAAGTTGCGATCTATATCAATGAAAACAGCTAGCCAGGATTGGATCTAGCCCTCATAAAAGGCCTAACTGCGCCAATTTGACCTGCGCTCCTTGGGCACCATGCACTTGATAAGCTTCCATACCCATTTTGCGCGCTCCCTCGACATTGACCAGGTTGTCGTCCAGAAAGAGCACCTGATCCGGCGGCAGCTTCATCTCGGCCGCTGCATGTTCGAAAGCCTCCACATCTGGCTTCAGAAATCCAGTTTGATGTGATGGGAACGTGTAGTCGAAAAGCTTAAAAAATCCCATATCCTCAACCATGAGATCCCAGTGAAAGGCATTGGTATTGGATAAGCAACCAAGTTGGTAGGTAGGTGCGAGTGTATCTAATAATTTCTCAGCTCCAGGAAACTGCCCCTCAGGCCATTGGGCGAAGTTATCCAGGAATTGTCGGGCATCCACCGGCAATGAAAATTCATCTACCAGCTCCTGCCCAAATTGTTCGAACGATATCCGGCCGGATTCGAACTGACGAACAGCTGGTGAAGCCAACCAACGGCGCCATAATTCATCGCGATCCCAATTTGTCCAGGCCTGAACCGTGTCCAAGCCACGTATTTGAACTAATACGCCACCAAGATCAAACAGGATTGCTTCAAAATGTGAGGCCGGCATGTGTTCGCTCCGCTTCATTTGTCTTATAATGACTGGCCATAGTCAAAGTTACTCACTTTAGGGTTTGGTACAGAATGATATGAGTGATCGCAAGGATGTACAACAAGGCGGAGCCGTTCAGTGCAAAAACTGCAAAGGGACCGGTGATTGTTCTCGATGCAAAGGGGAGGGGATTGATCCGGCCGGCGTTCTAAAGAAGTGTCGTCGCTGCGAGGGAAGTGGCGTGTGTACGGGATGCAAGGGAAGTGGCTGGATCATCATACCCATTGTTAAAAATTAACACTTTCCCTCAATTCTAACCAATCTGTACTTCAATCGCTCGCCACGCCTGTAGATTGCGCCACATACCCGGCAACGAATGGATTGGCCGCTGATCTTCACCTGGCCCCTGTCGTCAAAGAGAACGCCGATCATTTCGGCACCCATATTGGAACCACAATGACACTTTAAAGCAATCCCTGCTTGAGCGAGATTCATACACAGGTCCTTATTATCCAGAACATATGTTCTATTTCTCATTATAGCACATTCGCCGTAGTTGGCCAGGCAAAATCTGCAGTTCCCTCAGTTATGTGATTTGTTTTGAATACTCAGCTCCACCGACACCAAGTTGTTCAGCGGTAGCTCCCTCTTGATACTCTTCAATATGTAACACACTGGGCACAAAGAACAAGGATATCCCCAACGCGACACAAGCTAGACCAGCCGATAAATACCACACTTGTAAAGTAAATAAATCGCTCAAAGGTCCGGCGACAAGCAAACCGATAGGAACCGTTAACGAGAGAAGGCTACCCAAGAGAGTAAACACGCGCCCCTGAATCTCGGGCCTCACTTTCGCTTGAAGGATGGCCATCATCGGCCCATCCACCAATGGAACTGCCAGACCGGCGATGAAGACACTGGCCAAGGCTAAGACGAACCTATCGGCCGGCACAAAACCCAGGAGCAACAGGCTGAAGCCCGTTAAAATGATACCTATCAACGTCGTGTAAACCCGGCGTTGAAAGCCACCCCAAATGCTCAAGATCACGCCGCCAACCAGCATCCCTACCCCGATAATCGACTCCATGAGACCTAATTGAGCGGCCGTTCCATTAAAATAATCACTAATAAGCAAAGGTAAAAGGGAAAATGCCGGCATTAAAAGCAGCCTAATGATCATAGCCACGCCGATGATGATCGCCAGTCCGCGCCAGTTGAGTATATATTGCAAACCTCCTTGAAGGTCACTCCAAATCGATTTCTCCGCCCCCGCTTGTACATCTCGCACCGGCAGGGGAACGTTTACGATAATCAAGGAGAAAATAGCCAGGACGGCCGTGCTTACATCGACCATCATCACGCCATAGAGAGGCAGCAATCCTAATAAAAATGCACCCAGAAGGGGGCCAATGATGGTCAGGCCGCCATTCACCGCCTGGTTTAACCCATTTATGCGGGATAATTGTCCCTCGGGCACCATCAACGACGTCGAGGCTTGCATGGCTGGCCAATGGAAACTCCCGCCGACGGCCCTGATAAACATGATGGCGTAAATATGCCAGACTTGGACCGCTTCGGTCCAGAAAAGGAAAGCCAGACACCAGGAAGCCAGCGCCACGGCACCGTCGGCAATGATCATCACCAGTTGGCGATCCCAACGGTCTACAAATGCCCCGGCAATGGGCCCGAGGATGATTTCGGGCAAGATGCCCACCAGGGTCGCCAGGGCTAACACGGTGGCCGAATTCGTCTCAATGGTCAGGTACCAGATGAGGGCAAATTGCACCACCCGGCTGCCAACCAACGATATGGCCTGGCCCAGCCACATGGGGAAATAATTGAG
>Ga0209536_100004174_pt1 | contig 22859 bp, 16 predicted proteins | sample DeeMarSeWOR28_12_FD_187461 | JGI IMG/M metagenome (GOLD analysis project Ga0209536, IMG submission 187461) | Marine sediment microbial communities from White Oak River estuary, North Carolina - WOR-2-8_12 (SPAdes) (version 2) | ecosystem: Environmental > Aquatic > Marine > Intertidal zone >... | reverse complement strand
CGGGCCAAGATCATTGTAGATAGCATTACTGATAATCTCAGCTTGGCTAAGCCCATGGTGAATGAAGAGCCACTTCCTGAACCGCCACAATTGTTAGATCCAGATTCAGATGTTGAGCTACCGTTAAATGAGTCGCTAGATTTCTCATATTCTGCACTGTCTGATGAGAACGAGTTGGAATCCGGAAAGTTTATGCCACCACCCCCCCCAAATTTTGAGCCTGGCGAGGGGGGTTGGATACCTGCGCGTGATGAAACCTTGCCGAATGATCAGGGTCAAATATCGCCATTTGTTGACATTTCTGATCAAGAACCGGTGGTCGCAAATGAGAACACAACGGTGCCGACTAACGGCGAACCTCCATCGATTGATGGAGATACGTCCCCAGCGAATTCGTTATTATCGGAGCTCTCATTATCTGCCAGCAGCCCGCTTGGTAGGACAATCGTCGTCGACGTAGAGCCGACCGACGATTGGAAAAAAACTTGTCGTAAGGTGGTGAGTTTGACGGAAGAATACACTGGGCAGGACAGCCTGCGCATCCGTATTGCCGACCAGGCACTGGTTATGGATTTCCCGAATCAGAAAACCCACCTGTGCCCGGCCTTAATGACCGCGATAGAAAAGACGCCGGCCGTTTGCGGTGTAGAAGTTGCTTGATTAATCCGGTCTAGATTCTATGGATTGATTTCGAACTGCCTGAGACACCGGGATGAACAGACCTGGAATTGGACGATAAGGGCATGGATTGGATATGGAAGAACGAATAATTCGAGTGCTGATAGCGAAACCTGGGTTGGATGGCCACGACCGTGGAGCAAAGGTCGTGGCTCGCGCCCTGCGAGATGCTGGCATGGAAGTTATCTATACAGGCCTACGTCAAACGCCAGAAATGATTGTCGAGGCAGCCTTACAAGAGGACGTCAACATCATCGGTCTAAGTGTTTTATCTGGTGCACACATGGCATTAACACCCCGAATTTTTGAGCTCTTAAGGTTAAATGATATGGAGGACGTGCCGGTCTTCATAGGCGGCATCATTCCCAATGAGGATGTGCCAATTTTGAAGGAAATGGGCGTGGTCGAAGTATTTGGGCCTGGGACGAGCACCGAAATCATCATCGACTCTATCAAGGATACGGTATTGGGTGAACGCACTGATTGAGCAAGTGCGGATAGGCCGCCGTAGGGCAATAGCCCAATTAATTACACAAATAGAAAATAACGATACAGCCGCCCGATCAGCGATTAAGGCGTTGTATAGTGATACTGGAAAGGCTCATATTATCGGTATAACAGGTCCACCGGGTACTGGCAAAAGCACCCTTGTGAATGGGATCGCCAAGGTGATAAGAAAATCGGATCTGCGGGTAGGGATTATCGCCGTTGATCCTAGCAGCCCATTTACTGGTGGTGCTTTGCTTGGCGATCGAGTCCGCATGCGCGATTTATCAGGAGATGTGGGAATTTTTATTCGCAGCATGGCTTCTCGCGGGAGCTTAGGTGGATTGGCCCGTATGACGGGGAATGTGGTGAAATTGCTCGATGCGGCTGGTTATGAGGTCATTCTGGTTGAAACGGTGGGCGCCGGGCAAGCCGAGGTCGATATTGCCAGCACTGCTCACACAACGATGGTAGTCGAGGCTCCAGGCATGGGGGATGAGATTCAGACGATAAAGGCCGGGATCTTGGAGATCGCAGATTTGCTAGTAGTGAATAAAGCTGACCGGCCAGGCAGTGATCGTACCGTTAAAGCATTGAAGGCTATGCTGCAAATGGGCCAGTCCCGTGGGTATGTCGATCATCATGGCAAGAAGATTTCAGTGAAGATGAGTGAAAAAGACAGGAGTGATTCAAGCGAGCATTGGCAAGTTCCGGTTTTGGATACGGTAGCAACGGATGGGAAGGGCATAGAAGAATTAGTTGAGGTGACGTTTGCTCACAAAACGCATTTGCAAAAGAGTGGCCAATGGTTTCAGCGAGAAAAAGCACGGTGCCGGCAGGAAATTGGCCAATTATTGCAGACGCGATATTTGGCCGAAATTCGAGCCAGAGTGCCTACCACGGAACGAGAAAAGTTGATTGTGGCTGTGGCCGAACGGCGCATCGATCCATATTCTGCTGTAGACGAGCTATTTGCCCAGACCAATTATCGGGACTGAAAGTTGCTAGCTGGGAAGGTAAGGGAGGATAAAAAATGTCGCACGTTTCTGGGTTTGGGGAGATTCAATTGTTTGCGGGATCGGGATGTCCCGGATTAGCCAAACGTATTAGTGATTATATCGATGTGTCGTTGAGCCCTTGGGAGATCATCGAGTTTCCAAACGAAAATTTATGGATAAGACTCAACGTGAGTGTCCGGGGCCAAGATGTTTACCTGATCCAGAGTCATTCAAAGCCAGTACACCGCAATATCATGGAGTCTCTCATCGCCATAGATTGTTTTAAGAGGGATTCAGCCGGGCGGATTACTTTAGTAGCACCATACCTGGCCTATTCGCAAAGTGACAAGAAGGATCAGCCTAGGGTTCCAATTTCTGCCAGGTTGCTGGCCGATATGATCGAGGTGGCAGGGGCGGATCGATGGATGACGCTCGATTTACACGCCGGACAAATCCAGGGTTTCTATAAGATACCGGGTGACTCCATGACGACGTTTCATATTTTGGTTGATTATTTTCGGAGCAAGGAACTTTACAACGCGGTGGTGGTGACACCCGATCTGGGATTCGCAAAGCGAGGTCGCAATTATGCGGCTGAGCTCAAGGTACCCTTGGCATTTGTAGAAAAACGACGTGTCAGCAATGATGGCCTCCGGGAAGCTGTGAGTCTAATTGGATCGGTTGAAGATCGAGATGTGATTATTGTTGATGACCTGGTTGATACAGCTGGCTCCATCGTAGAAGCAGTCCAAATCGTCAAGGAACATGGGGCGAGAGATGTTTATTTATCATTTGCCCATGCAGTTCTTTCCGACCCAGCCGTGGACCGGCTGCGAAATCTACCAATTAAGGAAATCGTCTGTACAGACACGATCCCAATTCCCAGTGACAAGATGCTGCCCAATATAACCATACTCACCGTGGCAGAGCTCTTGGGAGAAGTCATTCTTCGCTCACACGAAGGGCGGAGCGTGGGCGAGTTGTTCAATGAATGATCGAACACATGATCATGCCTCGAATTTGACTCCTTAGACGGCTGGCAATCATGTCATAAATGAGTGCTGCCTAATTGTACACTTGTCAACTCATTCATCAGGCTATAATAAAAAGCTATGTTTAAAAAATTCGTCAATAAAATCGTTGGTGATCCAACGAAGAAATATCTGAGCAGTCTTAATCCCATCGTCGATGGAGTCAACGACCTTGAACCCGAGTTCGAAGGTTATTCAGATGAAATGATGCGGCAGAAAACGGCCGAATTTAAGGAGCATTTGGATAAAGGGGAAGTCACCCTCGAAGATATCATGATTGAGGCTTTCGCTCTCGTTCGTGAAGCTTCCCGCCGGACAACTGGCTTGCGGCATTATGATGTTCAAATCATGGGTGGTGTTTTGTTGCACCGGGGTGAAGTTGTAGAAATGCGAACTGGCGAGGGTAAAACCCTAGTGGCTACCTTGCCCCTCTACTTAAACGCCTTGAATGGTGATGGCGTTCATTTGGTTACCGTAAATGAGTATCTTGCCCGCCGCGATGGTGGATGGATGGGAAAGATCTTCCATGCGCTGGGTTTAACAGTCGGTTGTATCGGGCCGCTTCAATTTTCCGCCCTTTACGATCCCGACTACGTGAACCCAGGGACCGAGTTGGAGGATGAACGATTGGTTCACTGGAGACCTTGCACTCGGGTTGAAGCATACCGGGCTGATATCACTTATGGCATCAGCAGTGAGTTTGGGTTCGACTATCTTCGGGACAACATGGTTCGAAGCAAGGACCAGTTAGTCCAACGGGATCTGAATTATGCCATTATCGACGAAGTGGATAATGTGTTGATCGACGAGGCCCGGACACCCCTGATCATCTCAGGGCCTTCAGGTCAAATTAGCCATGATTATGTGCGATTTGCCCAATATGTTCGTGGCTTACGAGAGAATACGGCCGAAGAAGACGAGGAACCCAATGGCCATTATGCTCTTGACGAAAAAAGCCGGAGTATAAGTTTAACCGATCCTGGCATTGCCGAGATTGAGAAGCGCATTCCCGAGATTGATCCGGACGTCGGCGATAGTCTTTATGACCCTAGATTCTTCCACCTGACTTATTTCGTAGATAATGCCCTTAAAGCGCAATATTTGTTTAAGCGGGACAAGCAGTACGTTGTACAAAATGGTCAAGTGATTATCGTCGATGATTTTACAGGCCGTCTTATGCCTGGTCGGCGGTATTCGGATGGTTTACATGAAGCCATTGAAGCCAAGGAAAGCGTTCAGGTCCAACGTGAAAATGTCACTGTGGCGACGATAACCATCCAAAATTACTTCCGGCTCTATAACAAGTTGGCAGGTATGACTGGTACGGCGCTGACGGACGCCGAAGAATTTCACGAGATCTATGAGTTGGATGTAACACCACTGCCAACAAACGTCGATTATATAGTCGAGACGGGATCGATGGGCTTGGTTGAGCAATCGCGCAAGGTCGAGAACACCAACGAGATTTATTATGCCAGGCCAGATTCCCTTGATGAGATGGTGTTCGCCAAACGTGTTGATTTTCCAGACCAGGTATATGGGACGGTTGAGGCGAAGGATGAAGCGATTCTCTCCGAAATCTCGCGAGTGAGAAAGACTGGGCGCCCGGTCCTCGTCGGCACAACGTCCGTGGAACATTCCGAGATCATTCATCGTACTCTTGAGAGGAAGAAAATCCCCCATGCAGTACTGAATGCCAAGATGCATCAATCTGAGGCGTTAGTCGTTGCCCAGGCCGGTCGAAAAAAAGCAGTAACGATATCGACGAATATGGCTGGACGGGGAACAGATATCTTGTTGGGAGGAAATCCTGAAGGCCTGGCGGCCGAGGCACTGGAGCAAGAACTCTTCGATCGGAAAGATTTGACCCAACTAGCTATCCGGTTGTTATCCGAAGATGAAGAACGAGCTCGGGAGTACGCTGAAAAACATCCCAAACTTAGTGATGATCTCGTTGACGCTCTCATCGAAATGAAAATTGACTTCGATAAAGCTCAAGCCGAGATCGAGCAAATTCAGGTTATTGGTTATCTAGCCCGATCGTTACAGGAACCTTACGACATCGATTACAATGACATTAGCCAGGTTCTACGTTATGTGAGAAGCGGCCGGATGTCAGAAGCGCGGGCATTTCTGGAAGAGATTGATAAAGATGTAGCCCTTGTAGATGATGTAATTCGTCTATGGAATCTGCATAGTCGATATCAGGTTGCTCAAAATGATCCTGGAAAGGCCTCCCAATTTTTAGCTGAAACGCTTTTTGACAAGCTGTATAACGCCCGTGCAGCTCTCATACGGGCCATAATCGAAGGCAAACGTGCAGAGGCGGAAGAAATCGCTAGTTCGATGCCAGGCTTGACCCTTGATCTAATCGACCGGATTGAGAGTATTAAGCAACAAACAGAAGAAGAACGAGCAGAAGTATGGCAGCTAGGTGGGCTTCACGTAGTTGGTTCGGAAAGACACGAGTCGAGGCGAATCGACAACCAGCTTCGAGGTCGTGCAGCCCGGCAAGGTGATCCTGGCTCGTCACGGTTTTTCTTATCGCTCGAAGACGATCTGATGCGTCGTTTTGGTGGTGAACGGCTCAAGGGCTTCATGTCCAGGACAAACATTCCGGATGACATGCCCATTGAGAGCAGTTTATTGGATCGCATCATCGAAAACTCGCAAGAGCGAATTGAAGGGTACAATTTTGACATTCGGAAAAACGTCGTGGAATATGACGACGTGATGAGCAAGCAGCGCGAAGCGATCTACACAAACCGGCGCGCTACCTTAATGGGTGAAGAGATAGATCTCGACAACCGGATCGCCAAGGCTTTCGAAGCGTCAGTCGACGAACTTGTCGAAAACTACTTATTAAATTACATAGGCTATGTTAAAGGTGAGATCGATCGCTCAATCGCCGTGTATAGTACGGATGCGACGGATTCCATCAATGTTAATGGCGTTTTGATTCGCATGCGTGGTCTTCTGCCTGGGGTAAGTGAATTGGACCGGGTCGATCTAGCCGATGCCTCGGCGGATGAATTGACCGACGAGCTCATATCCCTGGCCTATGAAAACCTTGAAAATGGTTACAATCTCTACCAGTTCCTTCAGGCCGCCGGCCGGTTTATTCCCCTTTTACCCCCGGTACCTAACCTCGGCAGTGCCCTTAGCGGCCGCCGTTCTGGCCAACTCCAAGCTCGCGAAAATATACATCGAGATTTCTTAGGGCAGGTAAAGACGGTATATGACGATTTTCTATCAGAGCACATAAGCGAAGGTGAATATGAGGAGATTTGGGGTCGCGCCTCGGCTCGTATCGATGCGGCTTTCAACCAGTTTAATGTAGAAGGATTATCGAAACAGGCTTTGATCAGGCAACAAGAAGCTTTCCGTGGGAAAGTAGACGAAGCATTGCGCGATCTGCTGATCGATAGCCTGTCGGCCTTGGATGCGGAACAGATGGCGGACGCGTTATCCGGTTACATCGAGCAGTTACGTCAGCGCTGGGCCGAACAGATTGGAGAAGAAGAGTACCAGAATTTTCAACAACTCTTATTGCTAGAGGCTATTGATCGGGAGTGGCGGGATTACCTGATTGCCATGGATGATCTGCGGCGAGAAATTGGATTAGAAGCCATCGCCCAGCGAGATCCAAAAGTCGAATATAAGCGCCGATCATATCAGATGTTCGCCGATATGCGTGGCAATGTCGAACTTGCGGTTGCTGAAGGATACTTCCGACATATGGCCAGCCATCAAGCTTATATCCAGCAACAACAAGCAACTTCAGCCTACCGTGAACAGCTAAACCAGGCCGGCTACCAGGTTGTCAAGAAAGAAAAAGGGAAAGGAGTTGAGCTCCGGCGTGACACACCTAAGGTTGGGCGAAATGATCCATGTCCTTGTGGCAGTGGTAAAAAGTATAAACACTGCCATATGCGAACTGATCAGGTAAAGAGTACCAGGGGTAAACAAAAGAGACGGGCGAAAGCTGGCTAGGTCGTCGAAAGGAAAAATCAGTATTTGAGATGCCTCAGATTCTATCCCATTCCTTAAGAGCAGCTCTGATGACTCGCCTGACATCAGGATCTTCTATCTCATCGGGACGCTTATAGTATGTTCCATCAACTTCGATTAGCAGACCACCAGCCGGGTCTACATGCAATTTGATGTTGCGACCCTGAAGTTTATCATCGGCCGCTACGTGTTTCTTTAAGATGGGGTTTACCTGGCCGACAAGACTGAGAGGACCGGTAAAGCCTGTTCTTTCTGTACCCACAGGATGCTCGCTGTCCAAACTCTCGGCATTGGTAGCGTATAACATGTCCCGTTCTCGTTGTAGCGATTCGAGAAATTCCGCTTGACGTTGTTCAAGCGATGGGCTCACGGGTTGGTCGACGCTGGGAACCTCGGTTGATAGTGGTGGAGCCAGACCGGCCGATTCCAGGGCCTCGTAGCCGTCGGCAAAAACAACTAATTCGCCTATCGCAGCCATCAACCGCTGCCTGACCTCGGCATCATTTACTTCAGAGATATGCTGATACCGTCCATTGCCGACTTTGACCAACAATTTGCCAAGCGGCGGAACCCGCACGACGTTCATAACTTCTACTTCAGCTTCCATTTTCTAACCCCTCAATTTACCCCATTTACAACTACTATTCTATTATATCTGGCATCCAAAGCAGAAATGGGTTCCACGACCACCCAGTTGCATTTTGTGCACAATGCCTTCGCAACGGGTACACCGTTCGCCCGCCCTGCCATACACCAAGAAGGAATTTTGCATCTGTCCCATTGTACCATCTGGCTTCCGATAAGCAGCATCAATGCTTGCCCCCCCACGATCGATACCCATCTCCAGTACCTGGCGTATCGCTGTATGAAGCACATGTACTTCCGGTAGTGATAGAGAGTTGGAGCGTCTCTGGGGATGCAATCGAGCATGAAATAGGGCTTCGTCGGCGTAGATATTGCCGATACCGGCGATAAACGATTGGTCGAGAAGTAACGGCTTTAGAACCCGGTTCCGGCTTATCAATTGCTCGAAAAGCCATTCAGATGTGAAGGCGTCTGATAAAGGCTCCGGACCGAGTGAGCCAAGAACATCATCAGGATCCGTTACCAAATAGACCCGGCCAAACTTGCGAGTATCCTGAAACCAGAGTTCGTGGCCATCAGAAAGGCCAAAGACAGTGTGGACGTGTTTATCGGCGGTTTCTCCCGCCTTAGCAATCGATAATTGCCCGGACATCTTGAGATGGATAATTAATGTCTCGTCACCACTAAGATGAAAGACGATGTACTTTCCGCGACGAGTGATGGATTTAAAATTGAGGCTGATGATTCGCTGGCGAAACTCGGGGAAATCAGGTTGGGCGATATGTCTCGGCCAATCGTTGTGAACGTCGACAATGGTTCTCCCTATTAACGATGGCCTAAGGCTACGTGTAATTGTCTCTACTTCTGGCAGTTCAGGCATATGAAGGTCGTGGTTATGATATTTAACAGCCTTGAGATTATACCTCCATTCTCCAGCGAAACGACACGATTGTGGCCATATCGAAAAATCATCCTAAAATATCACTCTGTGAGAAAATGAGGGGGTGAAAGTAAATGTATCCAGAAGATAGGGTGTTAGTAGCCTACCTGCCCACAACCAATGATTTTAAAATCCTAATCCAGGAAGGCTGGTACCGTATCCCACAGCAATATGCTCCAAAGGGTATCCACGCCGAGTATTATGCCTTTTATTTTGGCCGGGACTTTGGCGATCGGAAATGGGCCATCCACTACTATGCCGAACAACGAGGATACGAACTCTTGCGGCGCAGCGATCTCTTTCCAGATCAATCTACCCATCCAAGGGCCGGCGACCTTTATTATAAGATATCACTTGGACCGTTGCAGATGCTAGACCACCCCATCGTCAGCCTTCGTTGGCGACGAATCACGTTTATGCACACAACTTGGGATCGATTTGTAGAGGCCAGAGAAATTAACGATTTGTTGATCGAGGGGGGAACATATGTCGATAGGATATTTGCCACTCTCAAGGATAAGGGTGTCCGAGTTGAACGGAATTATTCAGTAAAAGAAGATGAGCCCGAATACGTTGTGCCCTTATCGGTATTTTGTAGAGATGGTCGAATAGACATTCTCCAAGAACAATTGCCGATCAATGAGAATGAAATGGAAGATCTGATCGGCGATATTATGCGGCAAATTGCACTTCTGGGGGCCAACTAAGAGCAACGATTCTTTATCCCGATAAACGATTGGGATATTTTAGGAGTAGGTTTTCCATGACAAGCCGGGAATTGGCATTATGTTCCAATTGCCATATAGCAAGCTCCGTTTGGCGTAGGCTGGTCACGACTTCTGCAACAGGCCTTAGCTTGAGTAATTCAAGCATCTGTGACTTTTGATCGTAGTTGGTTAGTGTGCCATTTTCGCGATTGCCCACGCCAAGTAATGTACAATCTCGCCACCAACTGAGCCAGGTTCTGAGCAACTCTGGCAGAATCTCGGGTTTTCCAGAAAGTTCGTCGGCAAGGATAAATCGATCGACACGAGATCCAGCCAATGCAATGTATAATCTACTCAATTGCTCATCTCGAACGTCGAGGACAACCATATTTTGAGCCGTCTCCACCGCCCAACCTAAACGGCCATCCGATAAACGAGCCAACAATCGGGCCTGTTCCGGTTCGACCCCCCAACGTTCCTTCAGTTCTCCTTCTACAAGAGAATGCTTTACCGGCCGCAGATCAATCACCCGGCAACGGGAAGTGATGGTGGGTAAGAGAGTATCAGAGTCGGCAGCGGTAAGGATTAGCACAACGTTGCTGGGCGGTTCTTCCAAGGTTTTCAGAAAAGCGTTGGCGGCGCTGGGATTGGCGGATTCAAATTTTTTCAGAATGGCCACCTTGTAGCGCGCCTCAGCGGCCGTCAGGTTTAGTTGATGGTTTAGCTCTCGGATCTGGTCAATTTTTAAGGTCGTTATTCCACGCCCACTGACATCACCGGTAACAATTTGTACATCTGGGTGCCTACCGGCAAAAATCAAGTTGCAAGAGCGACATTTTCCGCAAGGTCTATCCTTTAGATCCACGGCTGTACAGTTAAGAGCCTGGGCGAAAACTCGGGCCAGGGTGGATTTGCCGACCTGAGATGGTCCTGTGATTAAATAGGATTGCCCTATCCGATCATATTGTATGGCACTGCGTAAAAAATCCACCGCCCAATCATGGCCGATGATATCATTCCATTTTGTCATCGTATTTATTTTATGGTGGATTGCCGGATTCGTAAAAAAAGAAAAGGGAGCCGGACTAATGATCATGGGAATGGTCGAATTCGTGCAACAAAAGAAGTCGCCCGGTAAAATCACTACGGAGTTATCAGCCGGGAAAATTTTTGTAAGATGGAATGGTAAAGAGCGATCAGCTCACACGATCCATCAAATTATTTTCAATCTGGAGAGTATCAAATGAGCAAAGAAGTGGTGATCGTCAGTGCGGTCAGGACGCCCATTGGCAGCCATGGTGGGATATTATCGGCTGTGAGGCCGGATGATTTGGCGGCCTTGGTAATCAGAGATTCCATTCAGCGGGCCGGCATCAAACCTGACATTGTTGAAGAAGTATATTTCGGCTGCGCCAATCAAGCCGGTGAAGATAATCGTAATGTGGCCCGTATGGCCACATTATTGGCTGGCTTTCCTGAGCATATTGCAGCGGTCACGGTCAACAGGTTATGTGCCAGCGGACTAAATGCTGTGAACCAGGCAGCCAGGGCAATTTTGGCCGGGGAAGGGGATGTTTTCATTGCTGGTGGAGTGGAAAGCATGTCACGCGCACCATATTCTTTCCCTAAAAATCCAAGAGCATGGGGACCACCCGGCAATATTACCGGCTGGGATACGACACTGGGCTGGCGCTATCCAAATCCGAAGATGGAAGCGTTGTTCCCGCTGGAGGCTATGGGAGAAACGGCCGAAAACATCTACTCGTTGAGTTGTTCTGGAAAAATCGAAGGTGGCCAAATCACACGGGAAGAACAGGATGCTTTTGCCTATGAAAGCCAGCGCCGGGCCTATGAGGCGATTCGCAATGGCCACTTTAAAGATGAAATTCTGCCGGTCTCGATTCCTCAACGCAAAGGCGATCCCATCATCATGGATACGGATGAGCACCCACGAATTAAGAAGAATAGGGATGATTATGAGTTGACTACTAGCCCGGAATTACTGGCTAAACTGAAGCCAGTCTTTCGTGAAGGGGGTACGGTGACAGCCGGTAATGCTAGCGGACTCAATGACGGTGCCGCGGCCCTGGTATTGATGTCAGCCGATAAGGCCGAGGAGCTCAATGTTCAGCCCATGGCTAGCTGGCTGGCGTCGGGAGCGGCCGGGGTGGATCCTCGCACAATGGGCCTCGGTCCGGTTCCAGCCACACGAAAGGCGTTGCAACGAGCAAGTTTGTCTCTCGAGGACATTGACTTGATCGAGCTAAACGAAGCTTTTGCGGTCCAATCGCTAGCAGTCATCCGCGAATTGGGTTTAAATCCGAAAATCACGAACGTGAATGGTGGAGCGATAGCCCTTGGCCATCCACTTGGGTGTTCGGGTGCCCGAATTTTGACCACTCTCTTGCACGAGATGAAAAGAAGAAGTGAAAAGGGTGAATTCATGAAATATGGTTTAGCTACCTTATGTGTGGGTGTCGGCCAAGGTGAAGCCACGATTGTCAAGCTGATAGCTTAAACAAAGATAATGCGAGCGTTCGTAACCGGAGGAACGGGATTTATCGGCGCTAACTTGGTGGCTGGTCTGAATGCTCGGGGCATAAAAGCAATAATACTGCGACGGGAGTCATCATCTCTTTTAGCCCTGGATGGATTGGCTTACGATTCGATCGTTGGCGATATTCTGGATTCGCCCCTGCAATTGGCCGAGGCAATGGATGGCTGTGACTGGGTATTTCACGTGGCTGCTGTTTCTGATTATTGGCGACAAGGAACGGATTGGGTTTACAAAGTCAACGTGGAGGGTACGAAAAACATCCTGGTGGCAGCACGGGCTGCTCAAGTCCAACGGTTTGTATTCACAAGCTCTCTGGCCGCAATGGGCATTCCAAAGCGTGGCCAACTTTTAGACGAATCAAGTACGTTTAACTTGAGACCAGACCAGATGCCTTATGGTCACAGCAAACATCTAGCCGAGATCGAGGTGCGCCGGGAAGTCGAACGCGGGCTAGAGGCCATCATCGTCAATCCATCCATCGTCTTGGGACCACGAGATCTCAACTTGATCTCTGGTTCGATTATTATCGAGGCGGCCAATGGTCTGGCAAGGGTCTATCCCCCTGGTGGTGTGAACTATGTTTCAGTCGAGGATGTTGTTACCGGTCACATCTCGGCCGCTGAGAAAGGATGCACAGGTGAGCGTTATATCTTGGCTGGTGAAAATTTGACTCACAAAAGGGCACTGCAAATCGTATGTGAGGTGGTCGGCCGGAAACCGCCGATAATCGAGCTTCCCAAGTGGACTCTACCGGCAATCGCAACCAGCATAGCAGCTGCTCGCAAATTGTTTGGTAATAAAATACCTTTTGACGAAAATCAAGTGTTAGCCTCTGGGGAATTTATTTTTGCCGATGGCAGCAAGGCGATCCACTCCTTTAATTTACCTCAAAGTTCTTTTAGAAGTGCTGTGCAAAACGCTTATGATTGGTACAATAATAATGGATATCTAGCTTAAGTGGTTCATCGATTAGCAATTTAGCAAGATATAAAGCCTGGTTCACATAGCCCAAGTTTGGATCACAAAAATACAAGGAAGGTCGTATGGGTGCAACAGCAATCACCTATGAGTCACCATTTGAGTCAATGAGTGACGGAAAATGGATTCGCGATCGGAAATGGGATCTCACATTTATCAGCCTGAGTGTCGTATTAGTAACCGTCCCATATTTAATCTGGTTGTTCATGCGGGATGTGATTCGCGTTGATTCTGATGCCAGCCGACAAGCGGTCAACCTGATGATAGCCATTCTGATTGGTGGCCCGCATATGTACGCGACCTTCACCCGGACAGCACTCGATCAGGGATTTCGAAATAAGTATCGTGGCTTTGTCCGATCGTCGATCATCATTCCGCTAATGGTGATTACGCTTGCCCTGACAAATTTAACCCTCTTACTGACGATATTCTTCTTTTGGGCTTCCATTCATGTGCTCCATCAGATAATCTACGTTGTGGAGTCCTATAATGAGAAGGCAAAAGTTGCCCCAACCAAGACTTCGTTAACCCCATTATCCAAGCTCATCGACTATGCGGTGGTGCTGACAGCGCTATATCCGATCGCCGCCTATCGGATCGCCGTTAGTCAGGATTTTTCCATTGGGCCGAGCAAGCTAAATGAGATCATCCCTTCTATCTTTGAGCAACCCTGGGTTTTTTATCTAGCTTCGGCCGTATTCATAATCGCCCTGTTGGCCTTCATCGGCAAAAGTATCTACGAATATCGTAACGGTATCGCCCATCTTCCCAAGATAATTTTCATTACCTTTACCGTCGCAGCCTCTTTTATCGTGCCTTCTTTGGGTAATCTGGATACCGCGTTCCAAGGGATGAACGTATGGCATTCGTTCCAGTATTTGGCTCTGACTTGGTTTATTAATAACCTTCGTCAAGAACGGGGAGAGCTGGATAACCAGCCCGTCTTGGAAAAGATTTCCGAAGACGGCAAATCACGGATGTTTTATGGTTTTAATGTCCTCTTAACCTTGGGAGCAGGACTGATAATTGGCTTAGTTTTCGCAATCTTGTACTTCCTGGTGGGAGGCAAATGGTCGAGCCCAGGTTTTGCATTGGAAACAGCTTATTATATTGGCGTTCTATCCTTCTTATGGATTCACTACTATCATGACCATTTCTTGTTTACCCAAACCGAGTCGGTCCTACCGTGAAATTGCCGACAAACAACCTTAAATGATATTTAGGTAAACTCCAAGAAGTATTAATACAAAAATGGCGCTCAATGTTGGAGTTTACTCGAGTGAAACCGGGCTTCTGTGCCAATATTAATTTCGTGAACTTTCCCGGTTTCACCTAAAATAGAATATTGTTCATAAAAATATTTGCATTTGTTAAAGTTTGTGGTATTCTATGCGTGGCTCCCCCCCAGAGATGTCCCGATAGCCGCCCGGTTATCGGGCATCTCACTTTTTAGACACTTTAGCTTTCACCAAATTAGGGAACCAAGCCCCGATTTCGTACGTGTCGTTTGAGGATCCCGTTAAGCCAAGAATAGTTGAAAACGGCCTAACCTGATTGGATATCGAAGCGCAGGTTTTTTTCGCCCGCATCGACGATTATTAGTGCATCTTCTGTCGTTTCTTGCGTAAGTAAAAAATCTGCTAGTGGCTCCCGTAAGTTGCGGCTAATTATTCGACGAAGTGGCCGGGCGCCAAATTCTGGTTGGTCGTTCTGCGCCAATAACCATTTCTTGGCCGGCTCGGTTACCTTAAGTTCAATCCCCTGGCGCCGGGCAAGCTCGAACTCTTGATTGAGCATCAGGTCAAGTATTTCGGCAAGTTGTTCGGGTGTGAGCTGGTGGAATAGAACGATCTCGTCCAACCTATTTAGAAATTCGGGTCGAAAGAAGCGCCGGACCTCGGCCATTACCAAGTCTGCTTCTCGCTCGCCTATGACCGGAACCAGCATGTGATAAGCACCCAGGTTACTGGTCATGATGATAACGGTCTCGCTGAAACTGGTTAAGCGTCCTTGTCCATCAGTCAGCCGTCCTTCATCCAAGACCTGTAACAAGACGTCCAGTACCCGTGGATGGGCCTTCTCCACTTCATCAAATAAGACAACTGTATAAGGTTTTTGGCGGACATAGTCGGTCAATTGTCCGCCACCTTCAAAGCCTACATATCCAGGCGGCGCGCCAATAAGCCGGTTTACACTTGCTTCTTCTTGATATTCGCTCATATCTAGAGTAATCATGGCTTCTTCCGATCCAAAGAGGAAATCGGCCAATGTTTTGGCCAATTCAGATTTGCCCACCCCACTAGGGCCGAGGAATAAAAATGAACCAATCGGCCGTTTGGGATCGCGAAGTCCAACGCGGGCCGTCTTAACCGCTCGACTCACAGCCAAAATTGCTTCTTCTTGCCCGATAATCCTCGTATGCATATGCTCGACCATATTGGCGTACCGGCTCTGTTCCTCCTGACCTAACTTGGTCACCGGTATCTTAGTCATAATGCTGGCGGCGACCATCACATCCTCGCTACTGAGCCGGCCATCAGCCTCGACATCTGGCAAACGAGCAGCGTGTTCCTGGGTGACGATGCTCACAAAGGCACATGCCCTATCGAGAAGTTGTACAGCCCCAGCCGGCAGGGCAACGGTCTTAATGTATCTTTCGGCGATATCAACGGCTGCTTCTAAGGCTTCAACCTGAACTTCAATTTCATACTCCTGTTCGAGACGCTGTTTGTGATAGGCTACCATGGCTACAGCTTCCTCTTTAGTAGCCGCAGGTACGTCCAGTCGATTTGTTCGCTGGCGTATAAGTCGATCGCGAACCAGCATTTCGTATGAACTTGGTGTTGCCGTACCAATGACAACCTGTTCCTCCCCAAGGATCGCTTTGTGAAGCTCTCGATTAACTTGTTCAGGAAATTCTGCCCGAATCCTGTCGCTAAAAAATCGTTCAATGCTAGGCACGAACAACACACCACCACTAGCCCGTCGCAAACCGGCACGCATAGCCGCCAGCGGGTTTTCTAATAATGCAGATTCATTTATTTGGACGAAGGAGCGAAGATCTAACGATGAGTTTTCTTCGGCCAGGATTTGAGCCAGACTGTATCCTAAAGTGCGTTTTCCAGCTCCTTCCGGCCCGACAAAGATGATATGTCGTTGCTGTTTTAGTGCTAGCAGATTTAGTGACTCGCGTAAAAGTTTTTGCCTTTGGTATATCGGAACCGCCCGCCCTTCCTTTGCCTCAAGAATAAAATCAAGAATAATTGGGGTACCATCCTGGGCAACATCTCCAAGGAGAGAGATGACGGCCGCCGGCGTAATGCCAATTCTTTGTAGAACAGCATGCGTTGTCACGTTTTGTTGAGCCATAGCCGCCAAGGCATGTCCACTATTTACTTTTAACTCATCGCGAACTTGGGCGATGGACAGGGCTTCGTCCAATACGATTAACATCTCTTCGGCCAAAGGAATGTCCTTTCCAAAATCGTCTGTAAAGTCGAAGGCTGCATCTCTCCCAGGGGTATGCTGGACCATCATGGAAACACGTCGGGCAAAATCATCCCAGTCGAATCCTCGTTGATTATGTAGGCGTTTTAAAATTTGATTGGCGATGGCTTCTTTCTCTTCCAAGAAAGTATTTAATAACAATTGGGTCGTCAAAAATTTCAGATCGGACTGGCTCATTTTGCTGGCGGCCGTGGTCATGAGCTTAGCCAGTTCCGGTGTGGGGATATTGGGGTTTAAAACACTCATTAGTACCTACCATCAAAAAAGGGCAAAGAACCATTCCTTGCCCTTTATTATATAAAATTGATTACAAAACTGCCTGTGACTCTTCTAGTCCGCAGAAATATTGTATGGCAGTATATTACGCGAGCGTGGCTTGCATCTCGTGTTCTTTTACCAATTCTCGCTTTAATACCTTCCCGACTGTCGTGCGCGGCAGTTCATCTCTGAACTCGATCAAGCGCGGATATTTATATTTCGCTAGATGTTCCTTGCTCCAGTTAATTATTTCCTTCTCCGTCGTTGGATCGTCGGGTTTCTTAACGATCCAGGCTTTTACAGTTTCTCCTCGTTTCGGATCGGACACCCCAGCCACCGCCACTTCGAGGACGGCCGGATGAGTTGCCAGAATCTCTTCAACCTCACGCGGGTAGACATTGAATCCGCCTGCAATGATCATATCTTTTTTGCGATCTTCAATGTAGAAATAACCATCCTCATCCATACGGGCAATGTCACCAGTATAAAGCCACCCATCACGAAGCGTGTTAGCCGTTTCCGTCGGCATCTGCCAGTATCCTTGCATGATACTAGGTCCTTTGATAATCAATTCACCGATTACTTCAAATGGTAAGTCTGTCGTTCCTTCTTCCGGATCGACGATGCGACATTCCACATTTGGCAAAGGGAGACCTATCGATCCGGGTCGATTCTCTGCATAAATGGGATTGCAATGGGTGACGACGTGGGCTTCGGTTAAGCCAAACCCTTCGACTAGCTTGCCCCCTGTTATTTCTTCGAAATGTTGTTTTGTTTCCAATAATAATGGGGCAGATCCCGAGACACATATCTTTATCGAATCGATGGCGTATTTTCCGGCAGCGACGTCTGGATTGTTATTTATTGCTACATAAAGGGCTGGTACCCCTGGAAAAATTGTTGGCTTGTATTTGTTAATACTACTCAGGAGATCCTTCTGATCCCTGGGATCGGGTATAAGAACCAGGGTTCCACCGATGAGTAATCCGAAATTCATGGCTACGATCATGCCAAAAGAGTGAAATAGAGGTAAAGCTGTTAACATGACCTCTTCCCCCTCCTTAGTGTCTGTAAGCCACGTACGAATCATGATGGTATTAGCCACTAAATTCCTATGTAGGCCAATGGCACCCTTGGATAGACCAGTGGTGCCACCTGTATATTGTAAAATAGCGGCATCATCACTTCTTACATCAACATTAACCTTTGGAGCCTGTTTCCCGGCAGCGACAAAATCTTGGAACCACATATCGCCTGGCTGGAGCGTAACTCGATGCCCATCCTTCTTTTCCTTGGCAATTGTAAAGAGTAATTTGAGATGTGGCGGCAAATACTCCTTAATGTTTGTTAAGATGATGCGCTTGACAGACGTCATACCTTTACTTTGAACTCGCTTCAATAACTCATAATAAAGGCTCATGACAAAGACAGTCTCAGCACCACAATCCACCAATTGGTGCTCGAGTTCGCGTTCTGTGTATAAGGGATTGGTTGCAATTACGATGCCACCTGCCTTTAAAATCCCGAAGTAGCTAATGATAAACTGAGGTGTATTGACCATATAAATAACAGCCCGATCACCTTTCTTAAATCCGTTGGAAATTAATGCGGCGGCAACGGCATCGGATAGCTCGTTTAGCTCTCTATAATTAATCTTGTGACCTTTAAAGATGATGGCCGTTTTTTCGGGATATTTGCTGGCTGAGTCTACTAAAAAATTTTGCAGAGGCTTGTCAGGAAATTCGACCGTGCCAGCCACAGTATCTTCATAATTGTTGAGCCATGGTTTATCAGCGTAACCGGTCATGATAATTGGATCTCCTTAAATGTTATTGGCACAATGCTGACAACCTCCCATTATCAGTATAGACCCCTCTGAGTTAGCCTGTCAATGGCTTCCAGGAGGTAATCCGGGGCATTTACAATCTCGTATAAAAGGTGCCTGGCACTTAGCTGAAACTATGCTAACGTGAGCTAAATCAAATACATAAATGATGGACGATTACCAAATACCTGCTAGACAACCTGGGCAATGTATCCTCGAGACGTTAGTTGATCTACTTTTTCTTGCCAATCAGGAGGTTTAGCATCGCGAAAAGCTTTGATTTCATCTTCGATCGAGTAAGGAATCTTGAAATATTGGACCGACCAACCGACATCAGATTGCCAAGATATAATGGCATACTTAGCTCTGGCATCTCCGTCTCCAGGCAAGCTTACCGAGCTGATGTTGGCAAGCAGCTTGTTCTTCCATTCTCGTAAGCCCGGGATATGCAAATGACCAAAAGCGACTAGGTTGGCGTCAACCGTTTGAAGGATATTTTCTAAGCCATCATCATCTTGACGCACCCGGCCGTATAGCTCCTTCTGCCGATCAATGCTAGGGAAAATGATCTGCCCCAGATCAATTGGATTAGCGTGCACGATAAGTAGATCATCTTCAGGGACGGATGTGGGGTTGAATTTAAGCTGAAAAGATTTGCGCAATGCATCGAGCCATTCTAAAGAACTTTGGTTTAACTGTTGCTCCGTCCAACGGCATAACTTCCGAAGTTGGCGCCTTTGCTGGCGCAATTTCTCGTCCATAGCATCTGTAACTGGAGGTGGCTCGCGGATCCATTCATCAGTATTGCCGATAATGCTTTGTATCTTTTGTCCCCTCAGCAAATCAATACATGCTTGTGGCCTGGGACCAAACAGGCAAAGATCCCCGGCAAAGACGATAGCATCAAGAGATGGCTGCCGGTTGATATCATCTAGTACAGCCCGCATAGCGGTTAAGTTGCCGTGGACATCCGAGAAAACTGCAATACGCATTTTAAATAACATCTCCTAAGCTTGCGGTCTTTGTCGATCATCGGCTATTGGTCAAAGCAGCTCGGATCGCTTGAGTAATAACCTCAATTTGAAGCGGCTTTTGTATATAGGCTACTACCCCTCGATTTAATAATTCTTTTCCCTCGCGATCGAGAGGATACCCGGTAATGATTATCATTTTTATCTTTTCGTCCCTTGCCTTCAACTCGGCATAAAGGGCCGCTCCATCCATCACCGGCATAACCATATCACTCAATACAAGATCGACCTGACCATTAAGTTCTTCGTATAGAGATAGAGCTTCTGTACCATTCGGGGCTGTCAACACTTTGTAATTAAGTGATTCCAAGATCTCGCCCAGTGCTCCGCGAGAGTCTGGATCGTCCTCCACGATGAGTATCGTCTCGCCACTTCCGGATAAAGCCTTGTCAATATCTAATGATGAATCATCTTCAATAGGCGGCAAAAAGGCCGGCAGGTAAATGGAAAAGATAGTTCCATGTCCAGGTTTGCTCTCTACATTAATAAACCCGTCGTGCAATTTGACAATACCATAGACTTGGGCCAACCCCAGCCCGGTTCCTTCGCCAGTTGGTTTTGTTGTATAAAAAGGTTCAAAAATGCGAGAAAGGTCTTTTTCTGTGATTCCTTCCCCTGTATCTGAGATCGTCAAGGTTATCCATTGACCGGCCTTCATATCGGGTAATGGATAAACCTGATCACCACTTAGTATCAGGTATCCCAGACATAGCCTTAAATTCCCGCCCCACGGCATAGCATCACGAGCGTTAATCGCCAGGTTGGTGAGCGCCTGCCGAAGACGAGCAGAATCCGCTTCGACCAGGTATTCTCCATCATGGACATCAGCCTCGATGTTAATGTTATCAGGCAAAGATTGGCGCCAAGATCGGGTAAGGTCCTTGACAAATGGATGTAAATCCACTGGTTTGCGATCGACGATAGATTGCCGGCTAAAATCGAGAATCTTACGAATTAGTTGGGAGGCACGCTCCGCTTGCTGTTGAATAGTATTGAGCCGTTGCTGGTCTTTACTCGAGACATTCGGTGTTTGTAATACCAGTTGGGTGTAAAGGGAGATCACAGTCATGATGTTATTGAAGTCGTGAGCAATGCCGGCCGCTAGTTGTCCGACCGTTGCCAACCTTTCTTGTGTTCTTAAGTATCCTTCTTCCCTCCGTTCATCTGTCACATTTCGTAAGATGAGTAGCCAATCCGGATTGTCATTTGATAGGTCTAATGGCCTCGATGAGACCTCAAAAATGCCACCTGGTTCTACGGCCGTGATTTCATGCCAGGAGGTTTTCGTTGTTCCCGTTTCAAGCAGTTTATCCAATGGAATGTTGCCAAGCTGGTGTAGGATATCGCCGACTCTTGCATCGGCCAGTTGGGCCAGGTAACTGGTGGCCGCTTGATTGGAAAGAACGATCCGTTTCTTTTCGTTAAGCATGACAATGCCATCTGGTACGAGATCCATGATTTGCTGCAATTGAGCAGCTTGTTTGCCTGTTTGAATAAGCAGTCGTTGGGTTTCGGAAAACAAGCGTGCGTTTTCAATCGTGATCGCGGCCTGATTGGCGACTGCCTGAGCTAATTCGGCCTCGGCTGGACCAAAGGCAGCCAAATTCTTGCTGTCGACAGTCAAAATTCCAATAGCCGATTCCCGAACAATCAGGGGCACACCCATCCAACCCCGAGTATAATCCGTGTCGCCCCAGCGATTAAAGCTGGGGTGATTCTTGGCGTCTTGTAATATGACTGGCTGCCGGGTGCTTAAGATTTGAACGGTCAGGTTATCGTCGGCCGGGTACACAATATCGAGGACATTTTCGGGGTGAGTAAAACCACGACCAGCAACGGCCCGAAGATGATCATTAGCCATTAGAAAAATGCAAGCACTATCATATGGAACCACCCGGTTGAGATGAACGAGGATGCCATCCAAGACCTGGTCCATCTCAAGGCTGGAGGTCATCTCGGCTGTGATGTTAATGAGGGTTTCAGCCTCCTGGCGCCGGCGCAATTCTGATTCCAGATAACGACTATCCTGGATGGCAACTGCTAATAATTCCGCCACCTCAGATACGATCTCAATCTGATCGTCGGCAAAGGGCTCTGCCTTTCCCCGGCCAAGATTTAATGATCCAATGACTACATCACCTTGTATGATCAGGGGGAGGTTTAATAAATTGGTTATCCTATCTTGAAGAATTTGCTTCGCCAATTCAGCATCTAAGATTTCCTCGATTATCTTATTTTCGACAAACATCTCGCCACGAAGCAATTTTTTGACTTGATCTGATTCAAAATCCAAATCAAAACTATTGAACTCTTCAATCTGAGTAGTTTCTTCAGAATACAAGGCCAGGATATGACCCAATCCCCTAGCTATATCGAAGAGTATGACACTGGCTCGTTGAAAAGGAACCAACATTCTTAGCCGTTCTAAACAAACCCGGGCAATGACCTCCTTTGAGCGGGCAGTTAGAATCGCCTGATCGATTTCACGTATCGCTGTTAAGCGTTCGGCGATTAGGCGATAACTTTCTTCTCGTTTGCGAAGGGTTGAAATAAGATGGGCGTTTTCCAGGGCGATCCCAATATGATTGGAAAAGGCTTCAAAAGCAGGAATATCTTCCGGCACCAACTCTTGACCGGCGATATTGATTAAACCAAAGATGTTGCCTTCAACCACAAGAGGAGCAAATATGGCAGGCAAATGACCTCCATATTTTATTAGCATCTCGTCGATTTCTAATTGGTTTGTCCTAATCAACTGGCGAATGATGGGGTTGATATCGGCAAGGTATTTGGACTTCCCACTCTCGATGACTTCCCGGTAAACTTCTATACCATCAATAGATAATCTAAACCCTTCAGGACTAGCTGGCAACTTGCGTTCAATTTCGTTCAGGATCGGGTTTAAGTTCGTGGGTATGGCAACGACTTTTATCTTTACCGCGTTCCCAGAGTCTTCCAGCAAGATTAGCCCCCCGCTCAAACCAAGGGCTATGATTTGCTCGCGAAAAGCTTGATAAACGTCACTCTCTGATCGTGCGGAACGTTGAAGAGAAGCGGCCGCTGCGTTGACAGCGGCTAAGAGAGATGCACCATGAGCGGAATCCTTCAATGGAGCTTGAGTAGAAATTCCCATGGTTTATACCAACTTCGGAACGAATGTCGGTGTATATTGTCAATTCCAAGTGAATCTATTGACCGATCACGCGACAGGTCAATTATACCACATCAAGCACTCTGGCTCGCCTAATATTGGATGAAAGATAGTAG